>JABAOF010004099.1_pt1 | contig 12858 bp, 11 predicted proteins | sample 7062171 | NCBI WGS metagenome assembly JABAOF01 (sample SAMN14538628, study PRJNA623070) | marine sediment metagenome | biome: marine biome [ENVO:00000428]; feature: marine pelagic biome [ENVO:01000023]; material: deep marine sediment [ENVO:00002113] | place: India: Gulf of Khambhat ...
CCGAATAAGGCAACTCGTAGCGCAGTTTGTTTCCATGCACCAGTGTCGCTAAACACCCGGACTTTCTTGGAGTTCATGATTTCTTTTACCCCAATCGTGACGGACATCGGTGGCGCAAATTGGTATGCGGTACCCAGGGTGCGCTGGGACAGCGCCAGGATCGTATCGAAGTTATTCTCCTGGATGCGGACTGTCGAGTTCCGTAAGTCCTCGATTGTGATCGGTGAATACGGGTTGCGACGTGCCTGGTTGAATGCTAGGTGACCATCTTGTCCCCAACCACCCATTGTGATGTCGATTGATGTTGAAGCAATCTTCTGTTTGAATTCGGTGATATTGGTGTTATCTACCCAATTCCGGTTTTGCTCGGGCACCTTCAATTCGGGAAGGATCGGACCATAGAAGTTATTTTCCATGTACGTTCGGAAATTAAATGGGTGATGATGCGGCAAAGGTTCACCTTGCCAGTCCAAGCATTCATCCATGTGGAAGATCACGAATTTGCGCAAGCTTACGCCTTCTTTGTTCACCAGATCAGTGAAATGCTTGTACCAGCCTAGCGGACCACAAGGGATGATGGCTCGGGTGGGTTCTCCTGATGCATTATGCGTCTTGATCTCTTCGACAAGTGTCCGTGCCATGATTTGGGCCATTTCAACTGGATCGCGGCAAATGCTTAATTTTATTTTCAGGTCGGGGTGATCTTCCAATTCAGAGGTGGGAATTTTGCACCACTCATACAGATCCTTTTTAGAAAATTGGCTCATAGCCCACTCCTAGAATCAGGATGATGTTATGAACAATTCAATCCGTTTTCCGACGTACATCGGATAAAAGAAGAAGTCGAAATTCTTTAAAGCTTAGATCCAACTCAATCGTGACACTCACTTCGACTGTTGCATTACAAGTAACCCTGGTTTGTGCACTTGTTGATGTGTTCATTAGGAAGCATATTCGAATTAAATTGAAGTAGCGAACGGGTGAAAATGGGCAAAATGATCAATAATGATCAAATACGAACTATTTGTATCATAATAATTCACAAAAGTCAACAAAACGATCATTAATAATTGACATATGATCGTATTTTTGATAATATTAGACCGAAAATGTTTGTTTCACAGATCCATCGCTGAAACGATAGAAGCCTGATTAATGCATTGACTTGTCTGAGTCTCGTAAATATGACCCTTAAATCCGAACGCCAAGATATTATCGTTAAGGAAGTCCTCCAAAGGGGCTCTGTGACCGTGGGGGAACTCGCCAAGCTATTCGATGTGAGTGAGATCACCATTCGTCGAGACCTTGACGAGTTGGCCAAGTCCGGTGCCGTTAATCGGGTCCGAGGTGGGGCGCGGCGTCTTAGCCCTAAAGGGCCAGAACCTCCCGTCGTCCAGAGGGAAAAGGCGCAGTTGGTGGAGAAGAAGGCGATTGGTCGGGCAGCGCTGTCATTGATCGACGATGGTGATGCGGTTGCAATTCTTTCTGGATCGACTCCCATTGAGTTAGTACGCTTCATCGCCCAACGGACCTGGGAAAATCTATTGGTGATTACGAACGGCATTATGTTGGTTCAGGAGTTGATACACACTCCTGGTGTCCAAGTGGTTCTGATTGGCGGCGTTGTAAATCGGGATGAGATGGGGACCTTCGGGGTGTTGGCAGTCGATATGGTCAAGCGAATTCGTTTGCATAAGTTATTCACAGGATGTCGCGGAATCAATCCGGATCTAGGCACTTCGAATGATTTGAATGCCGAGGCGGAAGTGGCTCTCGTTAGGGCTCTGGCTATGAACTCTGAGCAGGTCATTGTTATTGCTGATCACACCAAGTTGGGGAATGATTTCCTACTCACAACCTTAAGGATCGAAGAAATCGATGTGTTCGTGACGGATAGCAGAGCGCCTTCGGCTACTTTGGAAAGAATCAGCGAACAGGATGTTAAAGTGATCATTGCCCAACTCGAACCTTTGGAACCGATAAATCAGGTTTTTGGAATCAGGGATAGTTGATCATTCTTGAGTTGCTTTCGAGGGGTAGTACTTGACAACACTGCAGGTCTTTCCATATAATGGATTGGTGTTATTATGACTGGTTATATCCAGCCATAGTAATTGGCTGTTTATAGAAATAAGCATGCTCGTCCAGCCGGTAGTGTGATAGGTCTGAAATAGGATACGTAATCGAATAATCAATAGCATCATTGACCCTTGGCTCCAGCGTAAGTACGTAAATGTAATGGAGTCTGGATGATGGATCTTTCTCGTCGTATGGCTCATTTCGAAAGGAGGCCCTTAATAGAGAGATACTGTATTCGAGCTAATTAGATCTCGCGCGTCTCGCACTCTACCTTTCTCGGTGTAACCATCAACTAAGCATTCGCCGAATCAACGGAACTACGAGGAAAAACGAGTCGAAACCTATCGACGAATTTATGGATGTGCATGACCGATCCTGGAGGATGAGATGAAAGATAAAAAGCTTAGCCGGCGAGAGTTTTTGCGCATTGGCGCAATAGGTGCATCCAGCGTAGTCTTGGCGCAGTGCGCCACAGAAACCGCCACGCCAGAAGCAACCCCCATTCCGCCCCCACCTGAACCAGTAAGCTTCCGATATTGGATGTGGTTTATCCCCACCAACGAGACAGTCTATAACGAATTAATCACCAAATTCAAGGATGTTGAACCCGACATCACTGTGGAAGCCGAATACATTCCGGATGCAGATTACTATCCAAAACTGAATGCCTCCATCGCTGCTGGTGACGTGGGCGAGGTTTTCTGCGTATACGCCCAGATGTGGAGCAACTACTACAACAAAAATGCCCTTGCTCCTGTAGACCTGGCTTCCTGGGGATATTCTAGTGCTCAAGGACTGGTGGATGATAAATATATGCCAGGCGTGATGGACTTCGCTGTAAAGGATGGTGGGTTCTATGCTGGTGGCATGCCCGAATTCGGCACTTGGGCGGAAGCCATCAACTTGGATAGCTTCGACGCAGCCGGGGAGCCATACCCGGATAAAGAAACGGTCATGACTTGGACAGAATTCTACGAATTGGCCAAGCGCACCACTTTGCGGGGCGATGATGGCGTGATGACCCAGATGGGTGATGGTTCGTGGATTGGCAACATGGACAATCCATTTGGTGCTTCCATCATCCTCTACCCCATGTTCCACCAGCTTGGGGGCGACCCCTTCGATGAAATAACAGGTATGCCCACCAACAAGGACATCTGGCTGGAGATTGCCAACACGATGTGGGATTGTGCCGTCAAGAACCCTGATGCGGAGTACGGGTATTTGGATCCGGGCTTCCCGAGCGGTACCAATGCCCACCCCGAACTGTTCAATGGACGTATCGCCAACATGCAGGCGGGCTTCTGGGCAGTCGGATGGGGTCTCTCGGTCAATCCAGACCTGAAGATCGACTTCTATCCATTGCCAGCGGTGGATGAAGACCACAATGCCACCATCAATCATGGATGGGTATATGTCCTCTCATCCGAGGGCTCTGATGCTCAGAAGGTTGCCGGCTCCAAGTGGCTATCCTTTATAAATGAATTGGAAAGCGCCAAAGCAATCTTCGATGGCATTGGAGTCACCGGGCCATTGAAGGCACAGGAGCATCTGGATTACATGATCAGCCAGTCTCCGCAGTACGCCATCTTTGTCCAAGAGAACACGCGTGCCAAGACACAGGTCTGGGGCGAACTGGGCACCGAGCGCTGGGAAATCATGCGCAAGATGGCCGAGAACGTCTTCAAGATCGGCACCGGACCAGAAGATGCTGTGGAGGCTGCCTGGGCGGAAATGGAAGCCCTAGGCGCCTGAATCCTGCTGAACCATCCATCTGCTTCTATTGTGTTGGAGGGGGGAAACCCCCTCCAATCATGATCATTTAAGAGGTGGTTGCATTGAAACTCAAGTGGAAACAGGTCACGGGGCTACTCTTTGCAACACCGGCAATCATATACTTCTTAGTATTTTTTATATTTCCCTTTTTGTTCAATTTGTACCTCAGCTTTCAGAAGTGGGATTTGCTCTCGCCCATGGAATATGTGGGACTTGATAATTTCGTCCGCATGGGGAAAGATCCAATACTACAGAAGTCCGTTTTCAATACCTTTTATTATGTGTTCGGGGCAGCCATTCCCATCTGGATTCTCTCGCTCGCTTATGCCCTTTGGTTCAATAATAGGTTTCGTGGTAAACAAATCTATGTCGTCATCTTCCTTATGGCTTGCCTGATGGGGCTGGTGCCCAGCCTGATGGCCTGGCGTCTCCTGCTCCATCAGCAATATGGATTGTTCAACAAAATCTTTATTTATAGTTGGACTGGATTGGACACGGTCAACTGGCTCCAAAATCCGAGACTGGCTATGCCGGGTATCATCATCACCAGTTTGAGTACTGGCATTCCTTTCTATGCCATTTATCTCATTGGGGCTGTAGCTTCGATACCGGATGAATATTTCGAAGTCGCCAAGCTGGAAGGCGCCAACTTCTTCCACCGCTTGTGGTACATCATCCTTCCCACCATCAAACCGGTTTACCTCTTTGTGATTATCGTGACCATCATATCGGGTTTTCAATACCTGGGCCCCTTTTACATTTTGACCAACGGTGGCCCGGTGGATTCGACCCGGGTTATTTCACTCCATATCTGGAATAACGCCTTTTATTTCAATAAATTCGGATATTCAGCCGCACTCACCCTTGGATTGCTGGCCATCCTGATTCCCATTACCTATGTATCGCTGCGTCTGGGGGGTGAGTCATGATGAGAAGTAAGCTAATCAGAGGGATTTTCAGAGATACTGGTTTCAATCTAGCATCCATTCTTTTAGTAGCCTTTTTTGCACTGCCAATCTTCTACTTGCTGAGCGGGGCAGTGATGACACGTGAAGAGGTCTACGCCGCAAAACTGCTCCCCTCCAAGATCCAGTGGCAGAACTTTTATGTCGCATTGGTCGAATACAAGATGTTGCACTTCTTCCGCAACAGCCTGATTTTCACCTCGGCCATTGTGCTCTCGAATCTCTTCTTTTGTTCATTGGTCGGATTTGCACTGGCTAAATATGATTTTCCTGGTAAGCGTTTGCTCTTTTCCATTGTGCTGGTTTCGATGATGATCCCCTCGATCGTCCTGGTAGTTCCACTCTTTATTGAGGTTAAAAATTTTGGATGGCTTAATACCCCATGGGCAATTATCATCCCAGCATTCATTGATCCATTTGGGATATTCCTGATGCGTCAGTACATCCTGGATATTTCTGAAGATCACCTGGACGCCGCCCGTGTGGAAGGCGCCTCGGAATTCGCAATCTTCCTTCGCGTTGTCCTGCCATTTTCCGGACCCGCGTTGGTGGCCCTGGCGCTCTATCGTTTCCTCTTCGTCTGGAATGACCTCTTCTGGCCTTTGTTGGTGGTCACGAATGAAGAATGGCGCACGTTGCCAGTGGCGATCGAGACCTTTGGAGCATCACACTTTGAGGCTCTGGAACTGCAATTGACGACCTCATTGGTGGGCGCTCTCCCCATCCTTGTCATCCTGATATTCTCTTCTCGATATGTGTTCAACGCGATGTCAAGGACAGGCGGCTTGAGAGCATAAGGCTTTTTTCGATAAATTGAAGGAGTTTACCATGAACAAGAAACTCGTCGTCGTCGGGGGAGGTTCGATGTTTTCTGTCGGCCTCTCAGAGAGTCTGGTTGATTACGCTCGTGATAGGTTGAGTGGAACCGAGGTAGTACTCCTGGATATCCATGAGGAGCATTTGAAGGTTGTGGACAATTACGCCAATAGTCTGTGTGAGGTGGCTGGGGTAGACATGAAATTCACATCCACAACCGACCGAAGGGCGGCATTTGAGGGGGCTGATTTCATCCTAACCACATTCCGACCCGGCTCGCACTTGCAGCTGGAAGAAGACGAAAGCATCCCACCCAAGTATGGCCTACAAGGGAATGAGACGGTGAGCATCGGTGGTATTTTCATGGCCTGTCGTGTCGTGCCTGTCTTGCAGGAGATCTGTGCCGATGCACAGGAGTTGTGCCCAGATGCGTGGATCATCAACTATACCAACCCCACCCAGTATGTCGCCGATGCAGTGCGACGAATCAGTGACTTGAAAATCATCAGCCTATGCGATTCATTTTTTGAGGACGCATCTCTTCTTGCGATGCTTCTCGATGTCGATCCGGCGGATGTTATCTTTTATCCAGGCGGTGCAAATCATGGGATGTGGATTTTGGATTTCACCGTGAATGGAGAACCCGGTTACCCTATTTTAGAGAAGCGAATGCAAGAGTTGAGTTGGGACCAAATCGAAGAGATCTATAAAACTCCTGAGGAATTCTCATTTATTGGCCTGCATGTCCGCGCGGATGAAATCTACGATCAATTTGTACATTACAACTATTACCCCTTTAGTTTGAAATTGTATCAAATCTATGGTCTCTTACCCGCGCCGCGCTATTACACCCGCTATCACTTCGACCAAGATGCAGTCATCGCCGAGCAGCGCAGTGGGAACTACATTACCATGGCAGGTTTCTATTACGAAAAAGCTGTCCCCATGATGTTCGCTGACGTAGATCGGCGTCTTGAAGATGCCACTAAACAGTTGCAAACCGAGCGTCGGAGGGGTGGTGCAAGTCATAGTGATCTGGCGGTGCGCGTCATGGATGCGATCGTGAACAATACAGCTGAGATCTTTGACGTAAACATACCCAACAATGGCGCTGTATCCAATTTACCGGATAGCGCGATTGTTGAGGTGGCCGCAATGATTGATCGAAGTGGTCCACACCCCTTTTCTGTGGGTCCATTACCCAAGTCTGTGCTTGGATACCAATACAGCTTGATTCTGAGTCAGGAGTTAGGCATCGACGCCGCGCTCAGTGGCAGCCGCAACGACTTGCTCAAGGCGATCTTGGCCCATCCGCTGGTTCATTCCGTTGATGCAGCTGAGAAGTGCATGGATGAACTCCTGGATTTACAAAAAGATTGGCTGCCACAGTTCTACACAGATGGTGTCATCAATCCTTGAGCAGACTTCTATTGATCACCTTTGCCGGCGTGAAAACCTTTGGACGTTTGTTGGAAATGACTGGCATTAGAAGAGTGGCTTCCTCCCTCTGCTAAGTTAGGGGAGGAAGTTACTCGATTCCGGAGCCTCCAGGATCTTCAACCATCCGGAAGATGTCCTGAAGAAAACGAGCGGCCGGACCTCCGTCAATGACGCGATGGTCGAATGTCAGGCTGAGGCTGATGGTTTGACCTGGGACGACAACACCATCGCGGACTATTGGTGATGCTTTGATCCGCCCAACGCCCAAGATGGCACACTCGGGTAAGTTGATAAGTGGAGTGAATGTGTCAACACCATAGACACCAAGATTGGTGACCGTGAAGGTTCCTCCTTGTAGTTCATCAGCTGTGATCTTGCCACCCTTCGCACGCGCAATCTTGTCCTCTAAATCCCGGGATAAGTCAAAGACATCCCGTCGATCCACATCCGTCAGTACTGGTACCATCAACCCTCGCTCAGTATCCACGGCAATGCCAATGTTGATTTGCTTGTGCTGGACAATCCCATTCTCTGTCAGCGAGGCGTTCACTTGAGGGTGTTTTCGGAGTCCTTGAGCTACGATCTTCGCCATGAGAAGGTCATAAGATATCCCTTGAGAGAGATCTGGGTGTTGCATCCTGAGCGCTTCATTCATGCGGATGAGCGCGCTGGCCTCCGCATCCACATTCAATGTTACTGGTGCGGTGGTGTGTGCACTTTCCGCCATCCGGTGAGCGATCGTCGTGCGGATTGCTGAGAGGGGGAGGGCCACATCATGAGGCGGCGAAGTGGGCTGATCTATGGCTGGTGTACGTTCACTCAAGGCATCCTCGACATCAGCTTTTGTGATCCGCCCGTCCGGACCTGTGCCTTTGACGGACCTTAGATCTATGCTCTTTGAGTGTGCGAGCTTGCGCGCCACGGGGGAAGCGATTGGTCGATCTGAGGTGACTTTTTCCCTCGTCTCTACCTCTTGAGACGAGACAACTTGTGTCTCCTCCATTTCCTCCGCTACTTCGGGTTCTAAGACAAGCACCTCATCTTTTTCTTCAGGTTTCAGCAGAATCGCGACAATCCCACCTGCCTGGATGACCTCACCAGGCTGTGCGATCAGCTTTGCCATTCTTCCTGTCTCTGGTGCCTCAACTTCCACCGTCGCCTTGTCCGATTCAGCCTCGAAGATTGGCTGTCCCTTCTCCACTTGATCCCCCTCATGAATCAGCCATTTCAAAAGGGTGGATTCTTCGGCGACGGCCCCCAGATTGGGCATGATCACATCGATCGGCATAGGAGCTAATAGTTCCTTTCCATTAGTTTTCGTACAGCCTGGATGATTTCCGCATTGCTGGGCATCATGGCCTGCTGGACTGCAGGCGCGAATGGAATGGGCGCGTCCATCGTCCCCAACCGCATGACAGGTGCATCCAGGTCATCAAAGGCTTCTTCAGAGATCATGGCAGAGATCTCCGCTGCACATGAGGCTGTGCGAGTTTCTTCTGTCACAACCAAGGCTCGGTTTGTCTTGCGGACGGATCGAAAGATTGTCTCCTTATCAAGGGGTACTAACGTGCGAGGGTCGACGACTTCGACCAAGATACCATCCTTTTCGAGTTCCGATGCCGCCTCCAATGCACGATGTACCATTAATGCGGTTGCGATGATCGTCACATCTCGACCTTCCCGTTTAACCTCCGTCTCACCGAAGGGGACGAGGTAATCTCCTTCTGGCACATCAAAGCCAGGCACTTGAGGGAGTTCGTCCTGTTTAGCACCCTCAGGCAATCCTCTGCCACCCACCGAGCGAGTACCATAGAGAACTTTGTGCTCACAGAAGATGACCGGATTGGGATCACGAATGGCGGTCTTAAGCAAACCTTTGGCATCATACGCGGTGGATGGGATGACTACTTTCAAACCCGGGGTGTGCATAAACCAGGCTTCAGGGGATTGGTCATGGTGGACGCCATGGTCACGGGCGCCGATAGGGAGGCGAAGTACCATTGGTACACTGAACTGACCGCCAGAAGCGAGATGGATCTTAGCGGCCTGATTGGCGATCTGATCAAAACCGCAGGTGACAAAATCCGCGTATTGGATCTCGGCGACTGTCGGCCAGCCCATCATCGCAGCGCCAATAGCACATCCGATGATTGCAGCTTCAGAGACTGGGGTGTCTCGAACACGCTCGGGTCCAAATTCCTCAAGCAGTCCTTTGGTTACCTGAAATGCGCCACCAAACTCTCCGACATCCTCCCCGATGATAAGCAGGCGGGGATCGCGCCTCATCTCCTCGAACAATGCCTCGTTGATTGCGGCGGACATGGTTAGATTACGCATCAATTCTTTCTCCGAGTTCCGTTATTCTGCGAAAATTACGTCGGAGACCGAATCCAACGTCGCAGAAGGGCTCTCTTTCGCAAACTTAACCGCATCAAGTACCAGTGCTTCGACATCCTCTCGAATAGCGTCGGCCTCTGATTCGCTGAGTTTGTTCTGCTCAATCAACCAACCTCGGAAACGAAGGATCGGGTCTTTCTTCATCCAGGCTTCTAATTCACCTTCCGGTCGGTAATATGCAGGCTCAAAGCGTGAGTGACCTTTATACCGATAGGTCTCACATTCCAACAGCGTAGGACCATCTCCCTTGCGTGCATGCTCCACAGCCCTCCTGGCAGAAGCGTAGACCGCAAGCACATCATTTCCATCGACTGTTTCACCGCGCATGCCATAGGCTGATGCACGATCAGCGATATGATCAATGGCAATAGCCTTCTGAACCGGCATAGAAACAGCATAACGGTTATTCTCACAAACCATCAGGACGGGCAGCTTCCAGATAGCTGCCATGTTCAGCGCTTCATGGACGACGCCTTGGTTAGATGCACCATCACCGAAGAAAGCTACAGCCACGCGCTCCTTTCCTTCCAATTTAGCTGCCAGCGCCGCGCCGACACCAATCGGCACACCCGCACCCACGATGCCCGTTGTTCCAAGAAAACCGTGCTGACGATCGAAGATATGCAGAGATCCTCCCAGGCCGAGGCTGGTGCCGGTGGTTTTGGCGTACATCTCGGCCATGAGGTGTGGAATGGATACACCCTTCGCGATGGCATGTCCATGGCCGCGATGTGTGCTCGTTATTACATCGTCTTCTCGAAGTGAATGCATTATGCCCGCAGGGACCGCTTCCATGCCGATGGCTTGGTGCATTGTGCCAGGCATCTTCTCAGTCATGAATGCATGATAGAGCGCTTCCTCGAAAAGGCGGATCTCGTACATGGCTCTTAACATGCTGATAAGGACTTCTCGGCTGGGTAGAGTGTCTTTATTCATTACGCTTCCGTCCATCAGTTTCATCAGTACGCTCAAAAGCAACCACAGACACAGGACTGGCATCCAACCCATGCACTCGCCATGGAACAGCAACAACGAAGAAGCGATTTTTTGAGAGGCGATCCAGATAAGCTAGGTGTTCGATGATGGGTATGTTGTTTCCCAATAGTGTTTTGTGGTTGGGCTGCGTTGGCTCGTCGCGTTTCTCTATTCCTGAGCAGTCCACACCAAGGCAGGCGATTTCTTTCTCATACACCAGCCATTCGATCGCCTCTGGCATCAGGTATGGGCGGTCATGGGAGCGAGGAGTACGATAAAGGTGATGGAGGCCGGTTCGAATGAAGACGATATCACCTTTCTCAATATGCTTTCCTTGCGCTTTTAATTCTTCAAGGGTGATACCCTCGAAGAGAGGCTTGTCGCTGAAATCCACCAATGATGCTTCACCGACGACGTTTGCTAAAGGGATCTCGGCGCAGTCCATGCCTTTCTCGATATGGTGGAGAGGCGCTTCTATATGGGTCCCGACATGACTCCAGAATTCAACCTCCGACATCACATACCATTCGTCGGGTGGTACTTTGTCAGCGTAGAATGGAAGCATCTCGGCTACAGGGCGATTCTCAAGATCCAGGTTATATTCTTCCTCCCCTGGATAGAGATCAAAGGAAAGCTCTATAACCCGATATCCTTTTAACATTACATCTCCTAAGCAACCTTAAATAGGTGACAAATTTGGTGTGATGCTAATTCATAGTTTAGCAAATGGGGAATGTCATTCCCGACAATGCCAACAAATGGTTATAACCAGATATGATAATAGTAGTTTATCGTTTTTTACTGTCAAGTACAAATGTAAGTTAAGTCATGTAAGAGTGATTTCATGTTATCGGTGGTGAATAATCCAGCCATGTTAGCGAGATCTTTTGGTCATTCGGGATCATTGTTTCCAAGATCTGGGCATCGATTCATCCTTTTATCGACGTTAATCATTCTCGGGGTTTGGAGGTGACGCTTGACAACCCAAAATTAGCGCAATAGAATGTTGGGTGGTTATAACCAGTTATGTATATCTAATGATCCATTCGGATTTAGTAAACTAAGTCAATGCGCATAAGAGCTTGTGGAAGAGCACCATCAAGGAACCTGTATTAAAGGTTGTCAATACTTCGAGCTCTCTAGCCTCTCAGCAAGCCCTTTTCACTGGAGGCTCTTCCATCCTTCATGAACATCGATTCTAATTGGTACAGAATGACATCTCCTGTTTCCGATGCAGATTGGGGCTCCACATTCATGTTTAACACCGGTCGATAGTCAATAGGGGTTGAATGGCAATGAAAGAGGGTGTAATCGAAATAGGTGTGCCGATTGAGGAGCTTTCTGAGCGCGAAGCGCGGGTCGTTGCTGCCAAAGCATTCAAGACACCTGACCGTGTGCCCGTCTTTCCGGCAATTAATACCCGATATTGGTTGCCCAAGATTGGGGTGAGCTTTCGTGATTATTTTTCGGATCCCGAGACCATGCTGCGGTCGCAGATACTTGGGTACAAGTGGTTGATGGAAAATATCCAAACGGACCAATTCAACATCCTTGGTTCCTGGGGATGCGGATGGACAGATTTCCAGAATTGCTCCGATTCGGGCTCATTGGGATGTGAGGTCACATTTCCGCCAGACCACATCCCATGGATTTCGGGCAAAGGCTGGGTTAAGGCAGAGAAAGATCTACGACGACTTGAAAGAATCGATTTCATTTCAAACGGCATCAATGCCCGTCAAATCGAATACCGCCAGGCAATGATGGCCATTTTTGAGAGATTCCCCGTCCGATTTCAGGGAGGGTCGGTTTTCTATCCAGGTCAGAATCCTGCACTTACACTCCAAAGCAATGGCCCTTTTACCGTTGCAGCAGATCTCATGGGGGAAGTGGAGGTCTATACCGCTTTATTTAGTCGGCCTGAATTTGTACACGAACTTTTAGAGATCATTACCGGGAAGATATTAGAATGGCTGGGATTTTGTTGGGATGAAATGCAAATTCCCGACCGGGACTATGGTTTTGCCGATGATCTGGCTTGTACGCTCTCCCCTCAGTTCTTCCGGGAGTTTGCTCTTCCCTATCACAAGAAAATCTTCTCTCACTATCCGGAATGGAAGTCACTTCACATGTGTGGAAAGACCGATCATTTGTTGCAGATCCTCGCAGATGAATTGAGCATCGTTGAGTTCAATGCCTTTGGTTATCAGACAGATTTGGATTTGGTAGCAGAGCATATGGGAGGGAAAGTTTTTTTGATTGGTAATGTCAGTCCCATTTTGATCGCCTCAGGAACACCTGAGCAGGTCAAAGAAGAGACGCGCGGTGTGATCGAGAAACTTGCCAGTTGTCGAGGCTTGATGATCATGGATGGCGCCAATATTGCCCCCGAATCTCCACTCGAGAATATTAA
>JABAOF010000171.1_pt3 | contig 12854 bp, 13 predicted proteins | sample 7062171 | NCBI WGS metagenome assembly JABAOF01 (sample SAMN14538628, study PRJNA623070) | marine sediment metagenome | biome: marine biome [ENVO:00000428]; feature: marine pelagic biome [ENVO:01000023]; material: deep marine sediment [ENVO:00002113] | place: India: Gulf of Khambhat ...
ATTTCAAGTGAAGCCAAGGCGTTCGAAGCGAGTTCAGCTTCTGCCTTGTCGAAGAATCTCTTCCTAGGATCATAAAAAGGAAAGTTCAAAAGATCAACGCGGCGATCTTTACCCGCTTGCCGTGCAATCTGCTTAGATTTGCACATTACGGCAATCACCTCGAATCTTCTTCTCAGCCTTCTTAGTGACACCGTCAGTTCTCTAGGCGTGCGGGGACTCAAATCTACACGAGATACAAAGTCCATCTTGTTCGCTTCACACACAGCTCTTAGCCCTCGAACTTCCTTCCTCGAGACATTCTGCGGAAGCGATATGGCGATTAGTCCATACGTTAGCTGAGAGGCTCTTCTTATAATGGCTGCAATTCGTTCGCTGTCCTCCAAACGTGGAGACAAGTGCAAGTCGGCGTATTTCATATTCATTCAAGTATCCCCAGTTCTTGGCAAGTCTTCTCGATTTCTTCCAACCCGGATTTCCTGAAGTGTATTCGAAAATGTATAGGATCATCTGAAGAGAGTTTGATCTCATTCTGAAAAGCGGACTGCTTGTCAAACCTGACATATAGGTTTCCTTTGTCAAGATGTTGCTTGATCTCGTTGCGTAGAATTTTCTTATCCCTGCTATTCAGTCCTGAGGCAAGTTTTTCGATAACCGCCTTGACGGTGTCCCTGCGCTTTATTCTCGTTTCGAGTAGTGTTATTGGGTTCCCATAATGTCCTTTTAGACTTCTTCTTTTGAACCTGACTAGGTCAGAGCATTCTGCAGGGAGTATGTTGTATACTGCTCTTAGGACTTTTTGCTCGTCCTCCGTAGAGTGAGAGAAGACTCGTAAATCAATGTATGCTACTGGCGTTCTAGAAGACAAGGTTTGTCATTTTTATTCAATAATTGATTCAGCTTTTAGATTTTCTATGCTTGATGTTTCATGGGCTTCTTTCCAACTCGCGTGCACATTTACTCTCTGCTTGTGGACTCCAGAAAAACTGTCGCCTCGTCTCTGACCTAAGATAGTTGATTTTAACCTGAAGAACAGGTGACCTAGTTATGTTTTCTCTTTCTTGGATACTTTCTTGTGGGCGACCTATCCATCAGACCCCTAGCTCTTTTCCCTGCGCCGGTCAACCCTCTGAATACCCGTCCTTTCTGTTCCACGATATTCATGAGGTTTTGATGTGTACGTTTTGCCTTTTCTGTCTGGAAATTCCTTTGTCTCTCGAATATCGTCTTGTCAACCAATATCGCTTCAAACCATTTGGAGCGTCCATCTTCGGCCACCCAATACGAATTTAGAACCTCCAAGTTCGGAAACTTTTTTGCTGCTCTTTCTTCTGCAATGAGCCTCAGGCTTTTCGCTACTTTATGCTTTTTCACTCCCATCCGCTTCTGTCTCCTTCCAGCGCTAGGTCTTTTCTTTCTCATTCCTCCTCTTCTGACACGAACGCGAGCTATGACAAAACCCTGCTTCGCTCTGTAGCCCAGCTTTCTTGCTCTATCTAGTCTTGTTGGCTTCTCTGTCCGTACTACTACGGGTTGTTTACGCCACTGTATCAGTCTTTGACGCATCAACTCCTTCACGTAGGACTTCTCCGGTCTTGACCACGCTTCTGCAATGTATTTATATGCCGTTTTTTTTCACCTCACTCTTTGGTTTAAGTTCAACTATTCAGTCACAGTCCACCGAGCATTACCCGTCGACGTTTTTGAATCATACATTCATACATCAAAATAAACGTTTCCGGCGGAGAAAGGCAGGCTCACTTGTCTTCCAGTTCTGCTTCAGTAATCCTAAGATGACCATACTGATCTCTCCAAAACACTTCAGCTTTGACCGGTATTATTCTCTTCTTGAAGAAAGGCGCATCCACCACTAGAGTCTCATATTCACCACCTTCACCCACCAAAGAGATGCCATATTTTCTGTTCAATTCCTGCAGATCCTCAATCGTGTCTCTTGTGATCCTCCTTCCCAACCATTGTCGGTCAAATCCATATGCATAGACTCCAGTGATGATTACAGTGAAGCCTAGATCAAGGATTCTCCGTAGAGTGTCCAACTCGTTTTCATTCCACAACGGCAATATGGACTTTAGCCCTAAATGTCTGCAAACCCTGTCTATTCTGGATCTTTGATAGTTGGACGTTATTGCTCCAGAGACTACACCTTCAACGTCAAGCTCTGCGATTAAGCCTTTAAGATCTTCAACTTCCCTTTCTTTGACGCCAGAGGTTTCAGACTTCACAAGAGGAATGCCTACTGCTTCTGCGAACATATCGACTAGACGAATATTCGGAGTATGGAACATCCAGCTATCCCCGCCAATCGGAATCATACTTGCCAAACACTTCACTTCGTGTCCTTTTTTCATTGCTAGATAAAGAGCTAGCGTAGAATCTTTTCCACCTGTGACTAGAACTGCGACACGCATGACCGGGCACTTGCTAGTCTGTGAGTTTGGATTGGACCTCTTGGAACAAGGCTCTTGTCTTCCTTCGCCACTCTTCAAATTCCTCCGGTGCTTCGGGATAGTTTGCGTAGTGGGCTTTGACACGATTCATCAGCTTCACTGTCAGCCGGAGCTTGTTCAGAAAGCGCATTCTTTTCAATCCTCTGAAGACGCGCCTAGCTGTTTCGGTTACTTTGAACTGAAACTCTTTTCCCAAACCTGCGTTTAGAACATCATCTTCTGTCATAAGTTCGTGCTTCATACCGTAGTTCAAATCCTCATCTCGAGATGTTAGAAGAAGCATACGAAAAACATCTAACCCAGCCTGTTTCGTACCATACATTTCCATATACTTGTAGTTGTAACGCCACAGCTTTTTCTGGCTTACATCACCTGCTTCTAGGGCTTCAACTACAGTCTTCCCCGCAAGATACCCACTAAGCATTGAGGGACCTATTCCCCCACCGTGAATCGGGTTGACCAAACACGCGGCGTCGCCTAGAACTGCAACTCCATTTCCAACAATATTATCTAGAGGTCTGCGTGTGGGATCGTACCATGCTCCTCTCTTCAGCAGTAGCGAACCTTGAAACAGGGGCTTTGGCAAGATAGATGTTTCGAATTGACTTCTGGGATTCGGAAACCCTCGGCGCATGCAGACTCCTAAACCCGCATTGACTTTCGCTCCTCCCTTTTGAAATATCCACGTGTAGCCTCCTGGAGTTATCTTCTGATTCAGATAAATCTCACAATACTTAGTTTCTTCAGCTTCCTCCTTGAGCTGTCTAATCTCTCTATAGCAAGCCTCTACATCCTCAGCTGCAACCTCAGTTTCTATTCGCATTTCTGGGGGAAGCTTCCTCCTAATTACACCGAAAAAACCACTGGCATCCAAGACCACCTTTCCTTTCAACTTCATATTTTCGCCAGTCTTCACCTTTCTGGCTGAAATCCCAGTCACCTTTCCTTTCTCAATTATCGGTTCCAAACATTGGGTTGAGTCCATAAGGACGGCATCAGTATCCACCACCTGCTTAAGAAGCCACTGTCCAAAGAGCCGTCTATTCAACATGTAGCCTATATAATCCCTGTAAGCGATCGTGAAAGCGCTTTCCAGATCAGGAGAAAAAATCTTGACACCTTCAATTCTCTTTTCCAATTCCCCTGCTTGCGGTTTCTCCAAACCTACCGTCTTGAGATGGTGTTCACCCAGGGCATCTCCACAAACCTTCTCGCCGATTTCGTCTCTCTCTTTTCTGTCAATCAAGCATACCTTCAAACCAGATTCAGCCATGGTTTTAGCAGCTAGGCAGCCAGCTGTGCCTGCTCCAACTACTATTGTGTCGAATCTTGCCAAGTCCAAGTCTCCTTTGGGATTTTAGTCTGTATTCGATATAGCGACTCATAACTCTTTCTGAGATTGGCTTCTACATGTTACAGCATCTACACTCAGGGAACTGGATTGGTAATCTGTATTGATAATTCATAATCGTTAATTATATCTGCAGCCAAGCATGGAAAACATTGGTATCATGAAGGGGTAACTGGATGATGAGGAAAACTGCAATGAAAAAAGTGGATATGTACACAATTGATCTAACGAAGATTGATGGAGACGGGGCCTTTTCATGTCCGAAATGTGGTGCTGTGATCTCTCCTGACGATGAGACAGAAGAAGTCTATACCATAGTAGACACAAGGATTGAGAATGACGAACTGGCAGAGCTAACTGTGTCTTGCAATGATTGCGGAAGCAAAATCAGGTTGACAGGTTTCTTGTCCCAATCTCGAGAAAACTAGGAGAAGAACAAGTCCTAACTTTCATTCTCAAGCCTTCTGCTTATAGTTATAAACACAAGCCACAAGAGAGCCCCATAGAAAATGCCGTTTAAGAGCGCACTCAAAAAACTCATGTATTGACTTTCTCCTACTCCAATAAAAGCGCAGAGGAGGTTCCCTGGAAACATTGGCAAGGGCAACAGCAAAGATGCTAGTAGAAATACCGAGAAGAAGGCCGCTAGGATTAGAGTTCCCTTCATCGTTTTGACCCTCTGCAATCTCTTAAGCGTTATATCGAACAATATATCAAGAATCTTAATATTTAATAAACCTTCCTGTCTGCAGGGACTACAGAGATACACAACTTTCGTTTAGAAAATTGGAACCCAGGGAAATGAGCACAAGACAAAAATGGCAACTAGAGCAATCGTAAGGAGTTTTCTGCCAAAAGAAAGACTAGAAACATCATCAAGAGGACCTGGGTGTCGCTGCATGGACAGGAGAAGCACGAAAACCGCCATAGGCCAGAATCCCTGTACAACCAATAACGCTAGAGATAGGAATGTCAGAACAACCCTGGTTCTCTCGCCAACAAAAGACCGTGCCACATGGCCTCCGTCTAAAGTGGCTGCCGGCAACAGGTTGAGCATTGTCACGATCATTCCCACCCAGCCAGCGAAGGCAACTGGGTGCAGGAGAATATAGTAATTCCGTGGGAGGTTCACAACAAACATGGCGAAAAGCTGGAAGATCAGAGGAGCTGGGAGACCGTTCAAAGGCTCTGTGATTGGGTACGTAGGGGAGAGTAATAGTCCTACAATACTGACGATCACAGCCAAAACAAATCCAATTATTGGTCCATTTGCACCCACATCAAATAGGGCATCTCTGTTACGTGGAAGGGACTTCTGCATTATCAGTGCACCGAAAGTTCCTATTCCAAGAAAGCCGGATATGGGAGGTGGTCCAGGAATAAAGTAAGGAGGAGTAGCATCCATTCCTTTCTTGTCTGCAGTCAGTTTATGCCCCAACTCATGCATGCCAAGCACTGCTAATATGGCTATCATGAAAGTCGCGCCACCAACAAATGGATTCAGCATTTCTTCTCGTTCAACGAGTTCGAAGGAAAGGATGTATCCTGTAATGAAAGTCGTTGCGACTGTTGCGAAAAACAACATCCAATTGACAATAATGTTACTCCTCTTGACAGGAGGCTTTGGTATTATCTTCAAGAATATTCTTTCGTCCTTCCTGCGTAGTAGTGCTATCAGATCCATCGAATCCAGACTGCTCAAAACTTTCAGAAAGGAATTTTTGGTTTCCTGCGGCTGTGTAAGATAGTATGTTGGAACATTGTGTTCTAGCAGTGCTTCTTCTATCTGGAATTCGGAAGAAACGATTGAAGTCAACTTCTCGAAGTCTTGTTGGGGAAATTGACTCGGAGATTGGATTTCTTCGCCCATGGCTCTATTTTTTCCTTTAGCCTCTTTAATAAAGCCTCTGGAAGTAAAAAGGTTACTGTAGATTGATCTCTTCATACTCGAAGATTTACTGGTCGAAGATACTGAGTAGGTTGCGTGTGGAAAAGATATCGTACCGAATCTGCGCAGGCTTATTTTCTGAAGAACTTTGACCTTTCAGGTTTTTTCCTTGTCTCTCTGATCCTGAAAACTTCGAAAAGCTCAAATTTTGTTCCACAGTCTTTACATTGAAAGAAAGGATGATCCTTTATTATCCCCATCCAGAAACCTTGAGTTGAATTGCACTTGGGACAAAACCTAAGACGACCAAACGCGTCATCTATTTTCTGCAGATTCAAACCATCTCGGGTCTCCGCATATTCTTTCCTGCTTTCGCTATTATTCTTTCTTGTCGCCGTGTGCTTGTCGTTGAAGATCCAATCACCAGCCTCGAACAGTGAAGAAACCTAGTGACAAATGGTTTATTAACTTCAAATCTGTCCAACTGCAGATAACTATGATAATTGAAGCTTTTACTGTTGGCAGATTCTTCTCAAACTGCTATGTGGTGGGCTGTGAACGGAAGAAAGAGGCAATTATAGTTGACCCTGGCTTTGACGATCGATCTGAGTTCAAGAATATTCTCAGTTTTATTGATCAGCATTTCTCAAATTTGAGATCAATCGTCAATACTCACGGCCACCCTGATCACACGTGTGGCAATGGAATAGTGAAGAAAGAATACGATGTACCAATTCTGATTCACCAACGCGATGCCGATATGCTAGGTGGATCTGCTGACAGAATTGCAGCGTTGTTCGCCTTGAAGAACTCCTCTCCACAACCTGACATGTATCTGTGCGATGGAGATATCTTGGAATTCGGCGAGATGGCTTTGAAAGTTGTTCACACGCCAGGTCATAGCCCCGGCAGCATATCGCTTGTTGGGGAAAAAAGCGTTTTCACAGGTGACACGCTGTTTGCAGGTTCCATTGGAAGAGTGGATTTCCCTGAGAGTTCGAGCAATGATATGAAGGCTTCTCTAAGAAAGCTTGCGCGCTTGTCTGACTGTCTGGTTGTCTATCCGGGGCACGGACCAAAGACCACTGTGGGGGAAGAAAAAAAGACTAACCCCTTCTTGAGGTCTCTGAATTATAGAGTATTCTGAAACAAATCCTCGTCGCCTGAGATGCGCAGATCGTCAATACTCGACTTTGAAAATTCAACAACATCACCTAGACCCTTAAAAATCACCACCGGTGTTGCCTCCTTGGCCTGTCCCATCAATAGTTCTGCAGCGGCGGCAATCTCATCCACTATCGCGGTGTTCTTAACCTTCAGAATCTGACCGAAGAGATCTTCCTTTCCACGATAATCGTTAAAAGGTCTTATTCCAGCAATTCCTATAGCGAAATTGACCTGTCCTCGTCTGAAGGGACGACTGTAAGTATCGCAGACAACTATTGCCACGTTTTTGCCTGTAAGCCTGCAGATTTCTGAACGACATTTGAGAGCTGATAAGTCAGGATCTTCAGGCAGCAGGGTATAATTATGTGTCCCTTCTACGTTCGACTTGTCTATTCCCGCGTTTATGCATATCATATTACGCTTATCTTGGACTATCAGTATTCCCGAAGAAGCCTTCACTATAAGTCTGGTCTCTCTCAAAACTAACTCTGCGAATTCTGGGCTCTTACCTGTTACTCTCGCAATTTCTCTAGCCTTCTTCGACGGAACAACTTTCTCAAGGCATACTATCCTGTCTTCAGCCTTTGAGAAGATTTTCTGCGCAACAGCTATTATGTCTCTATCTTCAATCTGTATACCGTTCTTTAGAGAGAATTCAACAATTTTTTCTGCGATNNATACCATTCTTTAGAGAGGATTCAACAATTTTTTCTGCGATGTCATCACCCGGACTTATGAAAGGGAAGTCTTCTAGAGCTATGGCTGTAAAGGCTTTCAATTGACACTTCTCCTTGTCTGAATCTGTTTTCCATCTGTTCTGTTTAAATACCTTCTTCTGATCTGACATTGTCTACGGGCATTGCTGACAGATTTCGAAGTTGTATTTCAGATTCATAATGCTTAAACTCGTATTGCCTAGACTTAGTGTAGTCTTAGCATGGTGTATAAGCTATGATTAAGCAAATGAGACTCTTCCTGATTGTTACGACATTTGTCCTAGCTACTCTTAGCAGTACCAGCAGGATAATATTTCAATCTGCAAAGGCGACCTATGTTGAAGGTTTAATAACTCAAGATACGACCTGGACACTGGTTGATAGCCCATTTGTCTTGTGTGAGGATTTGACTATTAATCCAAATGTCACACTGACAATAGAACCTGGAGTCCGTATTAGATTTGGAGGCGTTTTCTCTCTCACAGTTCTTGGAAGACTATACGCAGATGGAACTGAGAAAACAATAGAATTCACTTCGAACAACCAACTAGCCGAACCGGGCGATTGGGGAGCAATTGTGTTCAGAAGCGTGGAGAAATCAGTGATGACCAGCTGTTACCTGACATATGGAACAGAAGGGATAGTTCTACAAGGCGGGAATGTAGAAATAAAGAGCTCAGGTGTATATCTCTGCTCTCAAAATGGAATCAACGCAACAAGCAGCATATTGACAATTCAGGATAGCATGGTAATGGACAATGATGGCAACGGTATCGTCATATCTGGAACCGGCCCAGTCACTATACGAAGAAACACTATAGTCGGAAATAAGAACGGCATACTGATAACTGGACCCGCAACATCCAATGTGAACATAACCGAGAACATGATTTCAGCAAACAAGCAGAATGGAATGCGGCTTGATACGATCAGCTTTGATAACTTGGCTATTACCTACAACAATCTTTCTTCGAACGGTGCAGGATTTTACATATCTACTCCTTCAAGCACCTATATCAGCAATAACTCAATATCTTTCAACAATGTTGGGTTTTTCTATGAAGAGGGCGAACATGCGGCCAGCTTCAACGACATTTATGGAAACGATCTAGGTATGGATGCTTCAAGTAACGCGTATGTAACAGCCGAACACAATTATTGGGGTGATGAAAGCGGTCCATATCACAGGTATCTGAACCCTGGCGGCAGGGGAGACCCTATAGAGGGCGATGGTGAAAATCTTGACTTCGTATTCTTTTTATCTAGGCCGTTCGCGTCCATCAATGCCCGTCCAATTGCCGTTCTATTGGCTGATAAGAACCTGGTTCCGCCAGATGAATCGATTCTACTCTTTGGTTCAACGTCCTACGATGAAGGACGTGTGGACCGATACCTTTTCGATTTTGGAGACGGGAATACCAGTGGCTGGACGACGCTTTCAACATTCACTTACAGCTATTCCTCAATTGGAGTCTATGATGTTTCCTTGACTGTGATGGACGATTTCGGCGCTGTAAGCGTCAATAATGCTAGGATATCAATAGATGTGCAAAGTCTCCCGATGCTTCAAGTCGACATTGATCTCAGTGAATACTTAGTGGGCGAGAATGATCAGGTCTCTGTCGTTGTTCAGGTAATGGATGGAGCTGCACCAGTAGATAACGCAACTGTAAAGCTTTTCTCATCAAGAGTTGGCCATTTCGAACACTCAGTTGGATACACAGACGCTGCAGGATTTTTCACTACATCGTTCACTGTACCAGATGTGACATACCTTACGACTATCCGTATAGTCGCTACTGCTTCTCGAAGTGGTTATGCTGATGGATCTGATTACGGAGACTTGGAGTCGTTACCCTCACTTTCTGTTAGTATTGTAGCGTATCCTGATACAGTAAAATCTGAGGAAACATCCTTGGTATCGATCTATGTCAGTTCCAATGACCAGCCTGTGGATGGGGCTGCGGTTTCGTTAATCTGTGATGGGGGAGAGCTTTCTACTACTCTGGGAACCACCGATTCCGACGGCGTTCTATCACTCGGTTTTACGGCTCCTACAATGACAGTTTTCCAAGACATCAACCTAACAGCAACCGCGGTAAAAACTGAATTCGGAATGGGTACTGGGAAAGCCACTATAAGAATAGAACCCAAGATCCTAGTAGTTCGTATAACTGCAGAACCTGACGTCACTATATCCGAGGCAAAGATAAACCTAAAAGTTCACGTACAATACGATGGACCTGTCTCAGAAGCAAATGTCACCGTAGTGTCAGAAGACTATTCTGCGAAGGGGTTAACTGACTTCTCTGGTAATGCGACATTCGACTTCACTGCCCCCCAAGTCAACGATCCATCCAATATCACCATATCTGCATGGGCATCAAAGACCAAATACGCAGATGGCCAAGATCAGCTACGATTGACGATAAATCCGGGAAGACTTGATGTTCAAGTCAAAGTCAGCGAGCCAATGATTGATTCTGAGGGTTCATCAATAGTCTCCGTAAATGTGACGTGTAACGGCAAGCCTGTTGAAAACGTCTCAGTTACAGTATCGTCTACATATGGAAGCTTTCTCATATCAGAAGACACTGTTGATTCGGAAGGTCTCTGTGAATTCGCCTTCAATGCCCCTAGAACTACGGTGCAGTTGAACTCGACCATAAGAGCTAGTGCAGCCAAGAATGGCTATGTATCAGCAGTAGATGAAACTACATTGATCATATCTCCAGAGATTGCTGCGGCTGGAGGCGGTTGGCCCATAACAACAATGCTTCTAATAATCATCCCAGTAGTGGTTGTAGTCATCGTAATTGTTCTGTTAAAAATGAAGGTGATTTCGTTCTCCGTTGATGAGGAGAAGTGAGTAGAGTTTCGTGAGACATAATATTTAATAAACCGTAATATATCTATTAAATGAATAGGAGAAACACAAATGGCGAAACTGCGGCTAAAGGAAAAACTTGCGAATCTGAAGAAACTGAAGATAAGGGTTAACGTAGGGAAAAGTGCAGAGATGGTGATCCCGCCTGCTCCCCCAAAGCCTATCCCCAGAAAGTTTAAAGTTGTGGAGCGGCAGCCACTCTATGAGCCTTTTGCTCATGTAGCCATTGTTCAGGACCCGAAGACGGGCGAATACAAATACATATTGGATGAGCTTCAACTGGATCCTTTGGAAAGGAATGTTTATGATCGGATCTTAGAAATCTTGTTGGCTGAGATAGAATCGCCTAAGGAGGAAGTTGTGGATCCCAGAAAGTTCTTTGCAGAAGAGGCTAAGAAGATTGTCGACAAATACCGAATAAGCTTGGGTTGGCTGCCTGACGTTTCTTGGTACAAGATTCTTTATCATGCTGAGAGAGATCTCGTGGGTTTCGGCAAGATCGATCCGTTGATGAGAGACGGCAACATCGAGGATATTTCGTGTGACGGTGTTGAGAAGCCGGTGTACGTCTGGCATAGGAGGTACGAGAGCATCGAAACGAACCTCGAATTCGAGAACGACGAAGAACTCGATAATGTGGTCGTCAAGCTTGTTCACATGTCTGGCAAACATGTGAGTTCAGCCTTCCCCATAGTGGATGCATCCTTGCCCGGCAAACACAGATTGGCGGTTTGTTACAGACGTGAAGTAACTCCTTTCGGAACTGCCTTCACTATCAGAAAGTTCAGGGAAGATCCCTACTCAATAGTGGATTTGATAAATCTTGGGACGTTCTCAGAAGAGATGGCAGCATACTTCTGGACATGTCTTGAGAACAGGGCTTCCATAATGGTGTTGGGGGGAACAGCGGCTGGAAAAACGACGGCTTTGAACGCATTGGCATGTTTAATTAGGCCTGGAAGTAAGATCATCACTATCGAAGAGACTGCGGAACTCAATCTTCCCCATGAAAACTGGGTCTCGCTTATTGCGAGACAGAGTTACGGTCTAGGCGGCAGTAGCGTTGGCGAAGTCACGCTTTTCGATCTTGTGAAAACATCGATGAGACACCGTCCAGACGTACTGATTGTGGGTGAGGTGAGGGGACAGGAAGCATACGTGCTGTTCCAAGCATTGGCCACAGGGCATGGAGGCATGTGTACAATGCACGCTGACAGCTTGGACTCTGCAATCAAACGTCTAACGCAGAAACCTATGAACATTTCATCTGCCTACATTCCATTAATGAACATTGTCTTGTCGGTGCAGAGAGTCCGCATAACTAAGGGTGAGGAAAGGAAAGCATTTAGGCGCATAATCAACATTCACGAGATCGCAGACTATGAAGACTATAGATGCACATTCAATTGGAATCCAGCGGAAGATGAGTATTTACCTATACTCAGAAAAAGCATAATGTTGTCGTCGATATCAGAGAGGGTAGGAACCAGCCAAAAGGATCTACTCGCTGAGATAGAGAGACGCAAGGATGTACTTCACTGGATGCGGGAACGCAACATAAGGAGCTATAATGATGTTGCAGCGATAATCGCAGAATATTACGCAAGACCTCGACAGATCTACGGCAAGGTGATTGCAGGGGAAGAGGTAAGGACTGTTGCAATATCTAAGAACTCTTGAGGCTTGGTCTTTCCGCATCTTCGGAGGAATCGCTCCTTATTTCTTAGAGCATGTATTCGAGTTCAAGGACTACCTAGAGAGGGCAAGGATCAAGATCTATCCAGAAACTTATGTTTCATTGATGTTTTTCGTTGCAGTCCTGACGCTTCCTGTTTCAATTTTTGCAATTGTGCTTTTGCTCCTATGCGGTTTCCTGCCGCTCCTCTTTGTAGTGCCTCTTCCCTTCTACGTGATGATAGGGTTTCTCCTGATTCCAATGTCTAGGGCCAGTGATAGGGCTACCGATTTGGAAAGGGAGATGCCTTTTGCGTCTGCCTACATCAGCGTTATGGCATCTGGGGGTATAGCACCTTATACGAGCTTCAAGAGGCTGTCAGAAGTCGAACTCATGCCAGCGATGCGAAGCGAGGCTAGAGAGATAATAAAAGATGTTGAGATATTCGGAATTGATCCTCTAACGGCAATCGAGAACGCTTCCAAGAAGAATCCATTAGACGTTTTCAAAGATTTTCTCGCCGGCTATGCATCAACGGTGATCATTGGAGGTGATATAGGGCATTTCTTGGAGAGAAAGGCGGAAGATATCTTCAAGACCGGAGCTATGCGTGTGAAGGCTGCAGCTGAGAGGCTTGGAATGCTCTTGGAAACCTTCATTATAGTCATGGTCTTGATGTCTCTCTGCTTCTACATCCTCTTCAGC
>JABAOF010021170.1_pt4 | contig 12853 bp, 8 predicted proteins | sample 7062171 | NCBI WGS metagenome assembly JABAOF01 (sample SAMN14538628, study PRJNA623070) | marine sediment metagenome | biome: marine biome [ENVO:00000428]; feature: marine pelagic biome [ENVO:01000023]; material: deep marine sediment [ENVO:00002113] | place: India: Gulf of Khambhat ...
TGAAACCGGGGAGCATGCTCCCCGGTTTCATCTTCGAAATACAACATCTTGAAGAAGGGAAGGGGCAATGACTACTGTTTTAGTCGCAACTGTAAAACCGTTTATACCTAAGGCGGTAGAGGGTATCAAGAAGGTTGTGAGCGAAGCGGGTTACGATTTCAAGCTTCTTGAAAAATACGCCGATCAGTCTGAATTCATTGACGCGGTACAAGATGTAGATGCTTTGATTATTCGAAGCGACAAAGCTACGCGTGAGGTCATCGAAGCTGCCAACAATCTTAAGATTATCGTACGTGCTGGTGCGGGGTATGACAACATCGATCTCGAAGCGGCCACGGAAAAAGGCATCGTGGCTATGAATACACCAGGTCAAAATTCAAACGCGGTAGCGGAACTTGCCTTTGGNNAAAAACCTGGGCATTCATGCTTTTGGCAATGTTGGAAAACGTATAGCCAGCATCGCCCAAGGCTTCGGAATGCACGTTTACGTTTATCGACCCACACATCCTGAGGAAGTTGGTGAAAAGGACGGCATGGTTTTCGTTGGGTCAGCCGACGAGCTTTACGGCACCTGTAATTACGTTTCATTAAACATCCCTGCAAATGAGCAGACAATAAAATCGATTAACTATGAACTGCTGACGAAAATGCCCGTGCCGGCAGTCCTGGTTAACCCCGCCCGAAAAGAGATCATTGACGAAGAAGATTTGTTGAGGGTGTTTGAAGACCGAGAGGATTTCGCTTACATTACCGATGTCGCTCCGGATTGTAAGGACGTGATTGCGGAAAAATATCCTGATAGATACTTCTTCACACCAAAGAAAATGGGAGCCCAGACAGCAGAGGCGAATATTAACGCCGGTATCGCAGCTGCAACACAGATACGGGATTACTTGGAGAAGGGGGATACGACCTTCCAGGTCAATTAATCGATTCCAGTCACTCGAGAGGAAACACGAGTCTGCATGGTAAAAGTCCACAAAGGAGCCTGAAAAATGGCAATCATAAAGCCTTTTAAAGGTTTGCGTCCGCCGAAAGAACTAGCCAAAGAAGTAGCAGCTCGTCCCTACGATGTATTAAGCTCTGAAGAAGCCAGAGCGGAAGCAACCCAATACTCGCTCCTGCGCATAACCAAACCCGAAATAGATTTTGAGCCCGGCATCGATGTTTATTCTCAGCAGGTTTACGATAAAGCCAAGGAGAATTTTGAGAAATTTAAAACCGAGGGGATCCTAATTCAGGACAAGGAAGATTACCTCTACATCTATGCTCAAACGATGGAGGGTCGCACCCAATATGGCTTGGTTGGCTGTGCCAGTGTGGAAGATTACATGAGCGGGAAAGTTAAGAAACACGAATTAACCCGCCCCGATAAAGAAGAAGATCGAATGAAGCATGTCCGCATTACAAATGCGAACATGGAGCCGGTTTTTTATGCGTACCGAGCTGTGCCTGAGATCGACCGACTCATCGAGACCATTGTTCAAACACAGGACCCGGAATACGATTTCACATCCGTTGACGGTATCGGCCATCATTTCTGGGTCATTCAGGATAGCGGAACGATAAAGAAGCTTGTCCAGCTTTTCAACGAACTTCCGGCGACCTATATAGCAGACGGTCACCATCGCACGGCAGCGGCAGCGCTTGTGGGAAACGAAAAGAAAAACCTCAATCCAAACCATACCGGTGCGGAAGAATACAATTATTTCATGGCAGTACATTTTCCGGATAATCAACTCCGGATCATGGATTACAACCGTGTGGTGAAGGACTTGCATGATTTGACGCCCGAGGAATTCTTAGACTTTTTAAGGAAATCCTTTTCAATTAATGAGAAAGGAACGGAAGAATTCAAACCCAGAAAGTTGCATACTTTCGGTATGTATTTGGATGGGAAGTGGTATGAATTGATCGCCCATGAGGGCACCTACGATGATCTCGATCCCATTGGCAGGCTGGATGTCACCATCCTTACGAGATCAGTCCTGCACCCTATCCTCAATATTACAGATCTGAGGACATCAAAGAGGATTGATTTCGTCGGTGGGACTCGAGGTTTGGGTGAATTGAAAAGAAGGGTAGATAGTGGTGAGATGAAGGTAGCCTTCGCTCTCTATCCCGTATCCATGAACCAATTGATGGATATTGCTGATACGGGGAACATCATGCCACCGAAATCGACTTGGTTTGCCCCAAAACTACGCAGTGGATTAATCGTTCATAGCCTTGAGTAAAAACATAACCTTCCAGAAATGAAAAAGCCTCAATTATGTTGAGGCTTTTTCATTTCGTGTCTTATGTAAGCCGTTTCAGAATGTCAGGCACAGGTCGCGGTCTAATATCTGGGAAAGCGACGTAATATTGTTGCGGCGGTGGGGATGAATATCCGATCACCCGGCTTCAAATCAGGAGGCGATTCACCATCCGCTTTCATCGGCGTTCCTTGGAACAGGTAAATAAGTGTGCCTTCTTCGCTGTACTCTTTATAGATATAAGCCTGCCCTGTTAAATAATTGTTTCGATCAGCAGCACAGCTTGTCACAGCGCCGATCGTAAGCCCACGTTTATCCAACACCGGATCACCATAATGCACCATTCGGACACCCTTTTCACTACAACGGAATCGTGCGACTTCGCTTTCGCGTTTTTCCTCACGCTCCAAGAAACTATCCCGTCCGATAAACCATGGCTTGTAGGTTTTTACAAATTCGCGGAAGCCAGCGTCACCTACACTCAGCTGCAGCTCTCCGCTCAGTTCGTGTCCATAAAGAGGCAGCCCGGCTTCAATGCGCAGTGAATCTCGGGCTCCAAGCCCAATAGGTTTCAACCCCATTGGGCTACCGATGTCCAGGAGTGCCTTCCAGAGTACGACAGATTGATACGGGTGGACAAACAACTCATAACCGATTCTCTCTCCTGTATAACCTGTTCGGGAAACGATCAGGTCGATCCCTCCAAGCGTTGCTTCACACAATTCAGCACGTTTGAGCTTACGAATGCGCTTGCAAGTAGCATCATCACATTGCAAAGATAGAAGGATTTCACAAGATAAGGGTCCTTGCAACGCGAGATCTACTAACATATCTTTTCCTTCTGCCGGATCTCGTAGGTTGCGGAGTGCTACACCTCTTCCAAATGCAAGAGCCCACGGACGCTTGTTATCCACGCGAATTTTGCCCTCGCGTACCGCGTTGAGATATGCCCAATCTTTGTCGTCATTCGAAGCATTCACCACAAGAAGGTATTTCTCCGCCGTACGACGATAGACCAGCAAGTCATCGATAACATGAGCGTCCGGATCCAAGAAATGAGTGTACACGGACTGACCAACCTTGAGATAACTTATGTCGTTTCCGCAAACACTGTCTAAAAAAGGGGCTGCGTCGGGTCCTTCTGCTTGGTATATCCCCATATGAGAGACATCGAATAGACCAGCGACTGTACGGACGGCTTGGTGTTCCTCTCTTACGGACGAATACCACAGAGGCATGTCCCATCCTGCAAAAGGCGCCATCTTTGCGTCCAACTCAAGATGGATGGCATGCAATGCTGTCCGCTTCAATTCGGATTGCTGCTCGTCTTCCTTCCAGGTGAATTTGGGCAAAGCATCACCGGATCCTTCCTCAATGCCCTTGTAATATGGCTTATTAGGATTTACTCGTTCTCCATCGATGAGTGGTGAAGGCTCATCAATGGATTCCCTCACCCATACGGGGCCAGGCGGCTTTGCCAGTAAGTCTTCGTCATTGATTCTGACATAACCATCGGAGAGTGAGCGTAACCAGGCAGCCGCAAGACCGACTTTTCTGGAGGGCACACTTAATTGAAATTCATGAGGTGATTTGCAGGTTAACGTACCATCAATGTCACCTTGGGGTGTGCTCAGCCTTGTAGGTTGTTGTTGGAGGGGTTCTAAAGCCTCAATGTCACTGCTCAGAGCGACATTCAGTAGGATTCGTATCCGTTCCCCTCCGATGTCCAAACCGGTCAACTTCCCTGCTCTTGAAGGCTCATCGTCAATATAATAAAAGTGCGGATAACCGTGAACGGTGGGATCGAAATCTATCCCTGCACTTAATGCTAATTTCCGTACACGAATCTTGGCATCTTCAAGCTCATCAAAATCCACTTTGGCGCGTCTGTTAAGGGTTTTGCGTGATTTAAGCTTGTACGGTGTCGTTGCTAAAAGAACATCCGCAATAATGTCGGCCATTTCAGTCGTTTCTTTTTCTCCAAACCCTCTCTGGGTAATCCATGACGTACCCATACGGATGCCCGATGGATCCACCGCAGACAGATCCCCGGGAATCGTATTTCGGTTTACTACAATGCCTGCCAAATCTAAAATGCGAGCAGCCATGTCACCAGAAAGATGCGTACCATCCGGACCCACAACGTGTTTACAATCCAGATTCATAAGGTGGGTATCCGTTCCACCGAAGGCAATCGGAAAACCGCGCTCCTCCAGGCGTTTGGTGAGTGTTGCACAGTTCTTGATGACTTGATGCTGAAGCTTACTGAACCTTTTCGTCTGAGCTAGTTTAAATGTGAGCGCAAGGGCTGCGATCACATTAATGTGGGGGCCACCTTGTTCCCCGGGAAAGACGGCGCGATCGATCTTGTGAGAGATTTCATGATCATCAGTTATGATGATCGCTCCACGCGGTCCATTCAGTGATTTATGCGTAGTCGAGGTAACAACATGCGCGTAACCGATCGGAGATGGATATGCGCCAGCGACGACCATTCCAGCGACATGAGCAATATCCGCTAACAGGTACGCTCCAACTGATTCAGCAATTGTTCGGAAGCGCGCCCAATCAGCAGACCAGGGATAAGACGAAAAACCTGCGATGATCATTTTGGGTCGATACTCAGTCGCCAATTCTTGAACAGTTTGATAATTGATCCGTTGAGTGCCTGGATCGACCGTGTAATGAACGATGTTATAGAATTTTCCCGAGCGATTAACCGGAGATCCATGGGACAGGTGCCCACCATGGAGTAGGCTCATGCTCATCACAGTATCGCCGGGATTGATCAATGCGAGAAATACTGCATTGTTGGCTGGCGAACCTGATAACGCTTGTACATTCACGTACAGATCATCGGCAGTTAATCCATTGGCCGCAAACGCTTCAGCGCAACGGCGGCGAGCCAGAGCTTCAATGACGTCCGCGTATTCCACACCTTTGTAGTAACGCGGATCGGAATAACGTCGGTAATGAGCTAAACGAGTCTCGTAATCCAAAATATCTTCTTCACTCAACCAGCGAGTATCCTCATCTGGATAACCCTCCGCATATAAATTCTGAAAGGCTGAATCTAATGCATCCCGCACAGCAAGAGGAGAAGTGCTCTCACTCGCAATAAGAATCAATTTTCGATATTGTCGCTCTGATTCTAGTTGAGTGAGTTTGAATACATCCGGATCGAGCTCAGCAAGAGTTCCTCGAAAGAGAGAATCCGGCATTGAAACCTCCATTCCCCAATTCTGGTACTGAATGGTTAATGTCCAGCGGACATACAGAAGACGCACGCCATGGCGGTGTGCGTCTTCTGTCGAAAACTTAAAAGATTCCCCGCCAGGTAGCGGTTTGCCCCTTCGACGTTTTAACTAAGGTCCAGAGGAGCTGCCAGATAGCAAGCTAGAATGAGGATTTCACCTCATCGCTGCACATCCTCACAAGGCTCTCCCCTTCGGTATTCGACTTGTCGGATCTCGCTCCTATCTGGATTGTTTTGTCAAGTGATTTTACGAGTGCGTCACAGAGGTGTCAAGCCGTTGATAATCGAAGTGCGCTCCTACATGGGAGATAGGATAAACCACCTGCGAAGACACATAGGACATGAAAGAACCTACTTCTTGCTTGCGAGAGAACAGGTGTCCATTCAACCTTACGGCACCGGCAATTCGCCTCCTTGATAGACCCACAAGTCAAAGAGGGAATTGAGATCGCAACCACAGGCCTCCTCTGCCGCGGTTTGAAAATCTTGAGATTTAACAAACCCGTATCGATGTCGCTGGAAGTAAGCCTGAAAGAACTCAAAGAAAACCCGATCGCCCAGCTCTCGCCGAAGCGCGTCAAAGAATAACGCACCCTTGTAATAGACGAAAAGTTGGTTCTCACCCCACGTACCATATTCAGCCACACTGAGACCAATCGGTTTTGACGGGTCAGGATGCTGGCGGAGTAAATCGCGGAGATCAGTTAGAAAACCTGTTGCCCGACCGACACCGACGACATGTTCGTAATACAATGTCTCAGCATAAGTGGCTGCTGCTTCATCCAACCATGGTTCGTACAGTTGATCATCGCCGATCAAGCCATAGAACCACTGATGGGCGACCTCATGGATGGTGGGCCCGATCACATTCAAACTTCCCATCGTGCCGATGAACACTAAGCCAGGATATTCAATCCCACCAAAAGACCCAGGGGAATCCACCAGATCCAACTCCACGTAAGGGTAAGGACCCATAAGTTCACTTAATAGTCTAAACTGAACTGTTGCTGCATCGAGCACCTTGTCCAGGTCATCGATGTGCTCGGAGAGGGCCCATACACGTAGGATGACATCGCCAACTTTTCGGCTTTTGATCTCCAGATCGCCCAGCGCGAAAGCGAAGTCACGCATCGGACCGGTGACAAAGACAACGCGCTGTGTACCTTCGATGCTTTCGTCCCTCTCGATCTCGGTCCCCGATGCTACGAGGGTCAGATTTATTGGGGCGGTGATCTCAACCTGATAGAACGCGGAATCGGAGTTGGTCCGATCCCCTATCGGTGGTGGTGCCTCCGCTTGCCATTCTCCTTCCACCAACCGTGGGACAAGCGGATAGAAGGTCGGGGCGATAAGCACACCTTCTGCAATACCAAATCGTTGTGGAGATTCACGATGGATCCGTCCCGCTTCAATCCAGAAGGGGACGCTCACATCAAGGGTTTCCCCAGCGGGAAGCGCATGGGGAAGATGCATCCTCAGTGCTAAACCATCCAATTCCTCTTCGATCATCACCAGTTGACCGTCGATCAGCGCTGGACCAGCGGTCATCGTCGCCTGATATTGTGAATCATTGGGCCAGAGCATCAAAACTAGATCCTGTAAACCCACATCGAGCGGATTATGGAATTGAATGCGAGTCAATCCCCTCAGCCTGGCTTTCTCCCCTGATGGATCAAAATCCACCTTGACCTGGATCCAATAACGTGTCGCGTTGGGGAATGATTCAACATCCTCTGCAAATTGTGGTAACAAAGCAAGGGTCTGATCCACTATCTCCGTTTCTGGGGTCGGAGCGAGGGTGGGCAGCGGGGTCAGGGTAATCGTCGGAGTCGATGCAGGAGGTAATGCACGGGTTGAAACCGGGATACGGAGGTCTTTGACATCGGTTTTCGTCGCTTCGATTGAGGGCGTTGATAGAGAACAAGACGAGAGGAGAGCCACAATCATGAGATCAAGAATTGTGGTACGAACCGACATCTACGCCTCCCCAAAGGAAAATTACGAAGGGCGCCTCATTAGGCGCCCCGAGTGGGCGGAACCGGACTCGAACCTGCGACCTCTTCTGTGTAAGCGAAGGTATAGGTTCTTCCATAGCATATCATGGCGTACATATAGTACTAAGTTGTCCACAAATCTGCCTAAAATTGGGGGCTGATTGTCCATGCTGTCTATGTTTTCCATGGGATTGTATCGTAACTGCACACAAACTGCACCACACGCGAAGCTAGGAAAGGCGACTTGAATGCTCCTGTCCAATTGGTAGTAGTTAAGCACCTTGAAGAACCAGATCCTATGAACCGAGCATTAGTTTCTCGAAGAGGTTCCTATCATAGCTCTTTTCCATCTATGAATAAAACGCCCTCTCGGGCGCTTCAATCTCAGGTAGCGGGGCTCAGATTCGAACTGAGGACCTTCAGGTTATAGGTTCGAATCCAAAACGGGGGACTTGGACCGTCAGGGTGACCTGACGACGATCGATTCTTTCGAACCTTATGAGTAACTCAAGACCTTTCTACTGCATCATATATCAGCAATAATGTTGAGGCAATTCGCTGATTTACGTCGGTCAAATACGCTCCTGATCCGATTCCTAATCCATACTCATCCAAGATTGCTAGCTACAAATTTAACAGCTCCTCAAGTTTCTTGCGGTCAAAACCAACAACAGGTTCACCGTCAATCACGGTAACAGGCGTCGAGAAGAAGCCCAAGTCTTCAAGCTCTTGCAGCGCGGTGGGATCTTCCTCAATGTTCTTCTCAACATACTCAATCTCATTTTCAGAAAGCCACGCTTTCTCCAGATTGCAGAAGTGTCAACCTGGTTGGCTATAGAGAATGACTTCGTGTTCGCTCATGCTCTATTCTCCTCTCTCTTTATAAACCCATAACCAAAGTTCTTCACCACCCAGCAAATATCAGAAACCATAAAAACATCCAAATAGACTCGGTCTGCATCAGCCCATTGAGATCATACCTCATTGATAATAGAAAATTAATCTTCCATCTCCGCCATTTGGCCTATTCAGCCACCCCTCATATACCCCTCCCTCATCCGCGCTATATAACCTACAATAAGGGACAATGAGTATAGGTCTATGACTTCGACGGTACCTTAAACGACATCAACTAAAAATCGCTCGATGGCGATCGCCTTAAACCGCACCGCTTACGCATTAAGCCGAAGATGGATCTATCGGATCGTTTTCCTAATAGGGCTATGGGTAATCCTGCCATGGCTGGCTCCGATCTTGATGCGTCTCGGCTTGGAGGGACCAGCAAAAGCAATCTATTTCCTCTATTCCTTCCAATGCCACCAGCTCCCTCAAAGATCCTTCTTCCTCTTCGGACAACAAGAAACGTACTCGCTGAAGCAAATACAGTTTGCACGGAAGAACACTTACGATCCTGTGATCCTACGCCATTTCATCGAAACCCTCCTTATTTATAGGCAACCAGGACGGCAGTCGAGTGGCCTAACGGCAACGAGCTGAGTGACATCGATCTGGGCGCCGCATTCATTTTCGCATCCCCTGATGCTCAATCCAATCTTGAGTTTTCGCCTGCCCTCGGCATCCGCTCCAGTAAGTGATTAGGTGTACACCTTTATTGTGTTAGAGCTCCTGTTCACCACATAATTGAAAAGGTCGCACTGCTCAGTTACAGCGACTCTCCTTTTGAACCTCCCCATCACTTGATGTCCATGTTCTCCTTATTGTCGAGGGTTTGCCCTCTCTGAAGAAGAACCCAGAGATTCCTCAGACTATCCTCCCGTGTTGCAGAGATGCTTTTGCCAACCGTAAATGGACAAGCGGCTACAATGTTGCTTGTTTTTCTTCCATTCACTAATTTTTTGGGCAGATTGCACTCTCTCTATGCACCTTTGTCTGTAGGATGCATGCCCGCTCCAGAAATATGGAACCTGTTATTTGAAATCCCACATCTGGTTTGCTTTCGTTTTTAGGGGTTGGTTACAGCCATATACGAAATTAAATTATCAGAGTTAAACCCTCTCAAAACAATTAGCCTATACACCATTCCCCGGGATAAATGCCGCCACAGCGCACGCCCTCCGGCGGCATGCAGTAGACGCAGCGCAGGTTGCAGCGGTCGGTGACGGAGATGCGCAGGTAGGTGATGGTGCGGCCGAGGGAGTCTCGCAACATGCTCATGCCTCCCCGCCGCATGCCACGAGAGCCCGTTACGTCCACAAACTAGCCGGTCTGGCTACGACGCCTTGATAGGCAACGGCCTAACCTCGCTCCAAAAACCGGATAAGCGCTGGCACGATCTCTTCATGGGCGTCCTCTTGGAGATAGTGATCAGCTCTTGGAAGTCGAAGCACCTGAGCATTCGGGAAATCAGCGATCCAGAAATCATCAAGGTAGGACAGCAGGAACGCGGTGTCTTTCATCGCCCAATCTATGAAGATGGGTTTCGACCGAAGTGACATGAGACCGTCGTGGACAGAGCCGAGGAAATCGCTGACCGGTCCTTCGGGCCCCGCAGGGATCTCCCGAGGGAAGACGAGGATGCAGGTACGAGACGACCAACTCGGATGAGGGGCGAGGTAAGCCGCTCGCTCATCGTGACCGAGACGCTCGGGATGAACCAGCCCGGCCCGGAACAAGAAGACGCGAACGAAGGCGTGTGCGCCCTTGACAAGAAGTTCGCCTATTCCTGGAGCACGAAACACGCGAAGGGAAGGGGTTCGTCCTTCCCATAGAGGNNTCATGCTCAAAATGCACAACGATTGATCCGACCTGCTGGAGCTCGAGTATAATGTCACTTTAAGACTGAAGAGATCCTGATCGTCTATAGACTACGGCACCCCATGTTTTAGGAGGAGCCAGTGAGTAACCCAAACTCTCTTGAGGACCAAACTGTCAAAGCCCTTTCGTGGCAATTGCTCTTCGGTAACTACAGGCCGAAACTTGGCGCCGAGGGATGGAAAGAACTAGCAAAAACCGTCAGAGCACCTGAATTCCGCGCGATGGACCCGGATGAGGATTGCCCAATGGGTCCGTTTAACGAAGCGGTTTTGTACTTGGACCACGCCCTTGGGTCGGGCGACGGATCGCTTATCGAGGAGATAACCGTCGCCTCCGTCGAGCGCTGGGCAAGCATGTTCCGCAATCTAGTACATCAACTCCAGGGTCGCCCACAGAAGATGATGGAGATCTTCTGCACCGAAGTGCATCCCTACTTCCTGAATGACCCTGGTGCTAGCACCATTGTTGCGTCGGCCCCCAACCATTTCGTGCTCCGCCTGGATAATGGTCTGCTCGAAGGTTTCAAGGTTGGTCTGATTCACGGCTTCTGCGACATTGTGGGTGCAGATGCCAGCATCGAAAAGCGAGAGGGCGAATACCATGTCACCTGGAGCGTGCGTAAAGAGACCCCAGAACCCTCTCGCTGGGCACTTTTCGTCAACGCCACCCGGCTACCCTTTTTGACCGCCACCGCGGTTCCAGTACTGTTGGGCACCGCCGTCGCCTGGAAGGAAGGTCCGATCAACTTATGGCTCTTCCTGCTCACATTGGTGGGCGTAGCTTGCTTCCACATCGGCACCAATGTTATCAACGACTACTTCGACCACACCAGCGGTGTCGACGAGGCCAATCTCACTCCGACGCCTTTTGCTGGCGGGTCGCGCCTGATCCAGCGCGGTTTATTCGACCCAGGGAGCACGCTCTCCTTGTCGTTGTTCTTTTACGCCTCAGGGAGCATCATCGGTCTCGCTCTCGTGTGGTTGCGGGGTTGGGAGGTTCTACCTTTTGGTTTGGTCGGATTTCTGCTCGNNCTGCTCGGTCTTCTTTACACAGCCCCGCCAGTGAGGTTAGTCCACCGCGGCATAGGCGAGATCGCGGTTGGAATCGGTTTCGGTCCGTTGATAGTTGTCGGTACGTACTGGGTCCAGACCCAACAGTTGAGCAACGAGGCGCTATTGGCCTCTCTCCCCGTCGGCTTATTGATCTTCGCGGTACTCTACATCAATGAAATTCCGGATCGGATGTGGGATGCACGCGCCGGAAAACGCACACTTATCACTCGGATGTCCCCTGACGCTTCGGTAGCGGGTTATGCGGTGGTGATTGGAAGTGCTTACTTGGTAATTATCCTCGGTGTACTCTTTGGTTCGTTACCCGCACCAACCTTGCTCGGTCTGCTGACAGCTCCGATGGCTTTGAGCGCCTTCAAGGTGCTACAACGACACCATGCCTTTCCCTACCGGCTAATCCCAGCCAATGCCACCACTGTTTTTAATCACCTGTTGACCGGTATGCTGATGTTTATGGCCTACGCGATCGCCGGTTTTGGTAGATTTCTATAGATCTTAGCTATACTTCCAAGGCGAAGCACCTGATTTTTCGACAGGGTCGCATCTTGTGTGCAGTACCGGAACCCCACTTGTCTTTTTGCTTACCACTCACCTTCTCAATTTGCTCGCAGAGCTTTAGATGTCGGTCCCTCTGCTTCCCCATGACCACAATGGCCACTATATAAATCCGTCCTTGGTGTCCTGACAGGTCTCGTCCACGTAGCAATAGAGTTTCTGTATATGTAGAGCATTCTACAGGGTTTGGAGTTTGCCTCGAAATCAGAAGAACAGTGCAATCGGAGGGAGGGTGGGCTCCTCCGCAAGGTGTCTGTTACACACAAGACAAACAACTTAATAAACCTCTAAGCTGTGGGTTGTGGATGGTACTTGTCAACTCTGGTCTTAAGCTCCTTGAATTCTCTTCGTGAAATGGTGCCTTATAATAAGAGTTGCCCCTTTGCTTTCTCTCACCTTCGCAGTTCCGTCGAAATCATTGGCGAGCCTTTGGAGGAACCAATATGGATACGCTAGGATTGATCCTTTTGGTGTTGATCTTCGCCTACACTGCGATCTGCTTTGGCAAGATTGCCGGGAAGCACGGCAAGAACCCCGTCCTCTACGGGATATTGTCGCTCATTTCGCCTGTGAACCTCATCATCCTGGGCTACTGGGCCTTCTCTGATTTCGAAGCAGAGAGCCATAGCCTCTCGTGACAAAGGGGATCGTTCGGTGAAGGAGTGGTACACAGAGGAGTGGTCCTTCAAGCTGGATGTTCTCCAAGTGGGAAAGCAGAACAAAGCTGAGGAGTGTAGGCTTGGCCTGGAACCTGGAGACACTTTCCAATGTATGTATGGGACGCCTCCAGGTTTCTGCCCCACCTCCTTCATCAAGGCATTTCCATGCATGGAAGCGGTCAGATGCGGGGGTGACCTCCAAACTCTCGGCGGTGAAGGCCCTTCGGAGACAACTTCCTTCTGACCACAGGCATTGTGAGGGGAAATTGCCACCACAGGCGTTATGAAT
>JABAOF010041851.1_pt1 | contig 12851 bp, 10 predicted proteins | sample 7062171 | NCBI WGS metagenome assembly JABAOF01 (sample SAMN14538628, study PRJNA623070) | marine sediment metagenome | biome: marine biome [ENVO:00000428]; feature: marine pelagic biome [ENVO:01000023]; material: deep marine sediment [ENVO:00002113] | place: India: Gulf of Khambhat ...
AGAAGCATAAAAAGATGGTGGAAGAAGCCGGGGCAGAATAATCCATTGGTCATTGGTCATTGGTCATTGGTAGAGAGCTGGCAAGAAAAAAGCAGACAAGCAAGAAACACACCATCAAATTACAAATTCCAAATAGGGATTTTTTTCATGGTCTCCTTTTCTCCCGACTTCTATGGTATAATACCATATACATTTATTTCAAGAGGAGCCTGATAAAGGGGCTTATACTTGAGGAGCCGTAAATGATTCTTGACTTGCAAACCCTGGAACGGTGGCTCTGGGATTCAGCCGATATCTCAGGTATACCGTCCTGCAGCGGCTGTTCATGCATTTTCCTCTCCTCTAATTGACCTCTCTTTCCATATATGACATAAATTATATTTTTTAATGGCATAGTTGTAGTTTGAAATAGGTGGGCATAACCTTTCAAAGACGCATTTTTTGCATGGCATGACATGTTTACGAATCCTTCTCCAGCTTTTGCCATTGTTCATTTCTCTGAAGATAATTTCGTAAATGGTATGTTTTCCAAGTATACCAAGGCATGAGGCATTCACATTAGAATATACGCGACTATCAGGAAAAATAAACAGGCGTCCAAAGTTCATGGGATTGATCGCCCCTCTTGCATAAATGTCTTTTAACAAAATCTTGTTTGCCTCCAGGTCGTTTTTGTCTATATAGATATTATCTTCAAATAAACAAAGATTGTTCCCATTATATAATGGTATAAATGATGGTTGTTCAATCTGAAACTTTGATATCAATGCCTGTGCCTTTTCAAAATCCGTTTCACTTTGGATGATAAACATAATATTAGTTTTCATATCGACAGCGGCAGCCGAGTCTAAGGCAATCTTTAACTTTTCAGATTCTACTGGAAAGGTAATTGGAATATTAAGTTGTGTATCTCCCTCTGTAAGGATTTTTAATCCATTGTTGTGTTCTGCCACATTTAAATAATGCAAGTAGTAGGTACATTCTACCTGAAGAGATTCGATCAAGCGCACCAGTTTTTTTAATCCGGAATACTTAAAAATATCTCCCCCAAGAATATTCAAAGTTACTGGCGTAGAACTCATTATTTCTTCAAAAAATTTTTCCAGGTGTTGAAGATTCAATTCAAGATTTCTTTTTTTTCGGGCAGTGCAGAAGGGGAGCTGCTTATAAGCTATATCGCAAATGCTGCAGTTTTGATAGCAACTATCATTAACGTAAAGGAAAATTTCTGAAAGATAATGCATTATGCCTTCACCAACAGAGCGTACACTCTCTGCTTTTAAATACTTTACATCCTTTTGAATCTTAACAATTGGGGGCATCTGGATGGGCTTGCCCTCCGAATAGGATGCATCGATCAAGTCCCCCATAAAATATTCCTTGACATTATCAACGAATTCCCGGATTAATGGATTTGCCAGATCAGATTTTTTCAGAGGGATTACACGAAGATTTCGGGAAGAAAGAAGACGTTTGACTAATCTGAGTACAAGGGAGTTGCGAATGTACTCTTGAATTTTTCCGGTATAGGTATTATAAAATAATATCGCTTCCCCTTTTAATGAGATATGAACATATGGGTCTATATAGAACCAATACTGATTTTTCATTATCAACTCAAAATAACCTCTTTAAGTATCTTGGAATAAATTGAGGGTTTAGACTCAATAAAATCGATATTAGAAGCCAGGTAACCGGAATACTCTTTATAATTCATATATCCGTTACATACCGGGTTCTTTGCAGTAATGTCAATATTGAAAATACATTGGGAGCAATGATCTGCGTAGTGACACGCATAACATTGTTTCCTTAATTTATCATACCAGGTATTGTAGTTGTTTGCAATTTCTTCGCAATCAATGGTTACAGCCTGCTGATCGACCCAACCTAATGCGAATCGATGCCCAATCCTCTCACATGGGAGTATCTTACCATTTACAGTAACAAATATTTTTTTGGAAAAAGGGAAACAAGTACCTGTGGGGCAAGTGACCTGATTGTCACATGGATACAATAATTCATTGTAATCATTAAAAGAAAAATCATTATTCATATGAAGGAATGTAGATACGCCCTGAATATTGGGAAGTTTGATAAACATTTCTTTTTCAATCAGCGAATAATCTTCACTTTTATAAAGGCTTTCAGATATATTGGCATATGTTTTCCAGAAAGCCTTTTTCTGAGCTTTGTTAATCCCTGATGTATTCAATGCAGATATTCCTGGAGTTTTACCAAAATGCTGCTTAAAAAAATGGTATATTTCTGAGACGGAATTTTTGTTATGAAGAACTGCATTGAAATTAACCCTGTTTTTGAAATAATCGGGATATTTTTTTTGCAAAGCCTCTATGTTCCTTAATATAAATGGAAAAGCCGGTGTTTCATTTGGAAATACCCGGTATTCGTTGCTCATTTCGTTTCCATCCAGGCTGACTAACAAATTGAAATCATTTTCTACAAGGAAGTCCATGTACTTTTCAACCAGCAGTCCATTGGTGGTCATGGAAAACCTGAGCCGGTTGTGCAGCAGTTTTAATTCTTTTACGTGAGCAATCATCTTTTCAATAAAGCCAAAATTTAATAATGGCTCGCCTCCATAAAAACCGATACAGATATCCTGATTATGTGAATGATTCAGTGGGGAGTTCCATAGTTCCAGCAAGTAATTTAAAATCCGTATTCCCACGTTAAGGTTCATAGACTTGTTTTCCCGTTTATCGTAATTGTCGTAAAATTTCCCATACCCACAATAGGCGCATTTCAATTGACATTTATCCGTTATTTCAAACGTAACCAGCCTGACATTGGCAAGAGCATCTTTCACATCGCCCGATGTTAACCGGCCACTCAAACGCTTTTCTTGATCTATGTTTTCAAAGTGACCATTTTCTTTTAAAATCAGGTACTTCTTGTAATAATACTCGATTTCGCTCCTGGAAAATATTCCGATATCATTGATTTGAACAGGATCTCCCGGCAATTGCTCCAGCCAATCCTTCAAATCTTTTCCCTCAGCCGCTAACCTTAGAATGTAATAGAGCAGTGGGTGACACAGGAGGGTTCTTTTCAATTTTCTGTCGATAAAATATCTGTTCTTTTTTCTACTTTTGACCAGTATCGATGATCTCATCTTTTTCCACACTACCCTTCCAAATTTTTTCTTTCATTACCGCTGCTCTGGAATAAAGGCAAAAGGTGACAGCTATCATTTTATATCAACCTTTACTAAGCGAAGCGATACATCGTCGCTGTCTTTCAACTGGAAAAGTCCGAATATTCCCCTGGAAGTGAATATTATATTTTTCATATTGCTGTCAATCTTAAAATCGAACATTCCTTTGTCGATTCGAGTTTCGCAAATGTATTTTCCATCAGGAGAGTATACCTGGAATATTTCCACGCAGTCACCAATACAGTCGGTCCATTTGAAAACCAGTATGTTTCCTTCTGAATCCACTAAAATTTCACGATAGTAAGGCAAGTGTTCAAGGAACAACTTGTCGAAAGAAAATGCTTCCATTTTTTTTATCATCCATTTCGAAGAAGGCCGGCTGCCGTCTTCACCTTTCACGTGCGACATAAAATCATCTTTATACTTTTGAATATATTTGTCAGTTACAGGAAGGGGTTTCATTTCCAGGTGGAAATAGCGGAGCAGTTTACCCTTTATCGAATAAATTTTTATATCCGGTGTATTGGAGGCACCCACCAGCAAATTACCATCTTTCGTACGGGCAATCAGCACATCACCGGCATTGTTCTTTACCATTATGGCAGCGGTTTGTTGTAGTACGATTGTACCTAGAGCCGGTATTTTAATTGAATCCACAACCGTTTCATTCCCTGTTTCCGCATCTTTTATTATAATTACAATATTCTTTACTAATTGTGATTTATTCTTATCCACATATCTGTATGTCAAATAAGCAATCTTATTTTCTTTTAGAGCAACGGAGCTGAAAACAGAATGATTGGTTTTAAGAACTTTTACATATTTCCCTGAAAGGTCGAATAAACTTATCCGCCTTGCAGTTGCGTATTCTCCGATGACCAGGTATCTACCATCCAGGATTGATAAATTTCCGACGCGATACAGGTCCCCCGGCCCCCGCCCCTTTCTTCCGAATTTTTTGATATATTTCCCGTCTCGAGTGAATTTAAAAACATTATGCTGCAAAAAGTTAGAGACAAATATACTTCCATCCGGTGCAGCGACCAAATCTTTTTTCTCATCATAAAACAACGCTTCCCAGTCCGTGCCTTTCCCAAAATCGAGAGACGCTTCAAGCTTAATTGTCCCTTTTTTGTAGAAATCGATCAAATCAGCTCGAAGAAAGTTACAAATGAGTAAAAAGATCAAAAGTATAATCGGTGTATTTTTTGATTTCACTGTAAACTACCTAATTCCAACTTTCACCTTGTTTTGTTGTCCTAGTGACCCAAATGAAAGGCACCAGGAAACAAAGTATTCCTGGTGCCATTCCCGATTAACTTAAACATCTAAAATACAGAAACTCTCATACTGCATTTTTGAATTCTCACTCCTGATGTGTTCCATCACATATAGGGATGGGGGAGTGAAGACCTTTAAGGGCGTTTGCATCCATATTGTCCAACATGGATGAACCTCCGCTGTTTGCATACAAGCATCCGCAGCAGCAATGACCGCCTTTTACAGCTTTCAGTTTTCTTTCGCTAAGCTTAAATAAATTTAAGCTTTCTTTCATTTTTGATTTCATATTTCCCTCCTAAAATTTGTTGTACTATTGTAAAATTGGGAACAGGCCCAATCGAACTTGCGGTAAGGATGTGTCGGCGAGTAGTTGTGCGTCAAATTTTCATATATCCAAAAAGCCATTACATCTCCTATGGTGCTCGAAAAATAATGGTAACAAAAACTTCTGCTGATGTCAATAAAAATCCTAATTTTTTGTAATAAGGTTACCCATTGCTAAAATCTTGCCCATTTCGCCCCATCATTTCGGTCACATTTCGGTTGTGTCAAGTATTCTGTGTAAATTTTTCCTCAACTTTTAAAACTTAAATACGTCGCGGTATCCCGCTCGCCGAAGGCGTTTGAAACCTGTCCGAAGGACGCCTTCCCATTCCCACATTATTCCAATACCCCATCACCCCCTGTCTGCGTGCAGACACGCACAGGCAGGCAATCAATTGTGAGCGAAGCGAACTATGTTCTAATTTTATTTCTTTCCTCTGTGTTCTCTGTGTTCTCTGTGGCTAAAATAGGGTTTTTTTTCCACAGTCTCCTTTTCTCCCAGGTTCTATGGTATAATACCATATACATTTATTTCAAGAGGAGCCTGAAATAGGGGCTTTTACTTGAGGAGCCGTAAATGATTCTTGACTTGCAAACCCTGGAACGGTGGCTCTGAAATTCAGCCGATATCTTAAGGGGCAGTATCGAAAGCAGCGATTTTAAAAACTATATCTTCGGCCTGCTTTTCCTCAAACAAGCCAATGATGTTTTTCCCGAAGAAGTGGAACGGGTGGTGGAAGAAAAAGGTGATTGACTATTGTTTTTATTAATTCTATAATTACCTATAAGGAAAATCAGTTCAGACAATGCAACAATAGAGGAATTCGTTGATATCGTCAAAAGTAAACCAACTAAAACACTTAAAATTCTCGATATCGACCTGGACTTTTTTTTAGAAAACATTCATTATGGAGCATTGTCCGAGAGGAGCCAACGAATTTCAAGTGATAAATTCAAACCATGGTCGAAAGAGAAGGTGGTCAATTTTTTAGAGGTTCAATGTGGGCTTCTGCCGGAACAAAAAATAAACGGCGCATGTTTTATCCATCACTACAAGCTTTTCCATGTCATGAACCAAATCAAGAACATATGCAATGAAGCTTTACGATTTAGCATCGACCATATCGATGGGCATTCCGACCTGGGGGTAGGTGATAACGGCCTGCTCTATATCTGCGGAGACCTGTTGTTTCATCCCCCGGAGAAACGGAATTTCCTCCAACATAGGGGGATGAGAAATAACCTTGATTCCGGTAATTTCCTTGCTTTTGCCGCTGCTTGCCGTTTAATCGAGAGACTTAATTTCATTACTCATCCAGGGAAAGGTAAGGATATCCCCACCCTGATTTTTAAAAATTTTGACATAAACAGCAATTCGATCCAGCTAAAAAAATTTACCAGGGATCAGATAAATGAATTTGTCGACCATCCAGATCATTTACCAAAACTTAAACCCCTTGGAAGCGAACCGGAAATACCCTTTCGAATGATTCCATATAATGAGTTTCAATCCAGTGGTGACTATGATTTTGTGTTTCTGGCCCAGTCTCCGGCTTTTACACCAGTGGAAGCCGACCGGTTGATCCCGGTTATCACTAAATATATCCATCCCATTATGGGAGATGAATTAAAGGATTTGGAAATTTAGTAGAAAAAAGAAGGGAAAAGAAGGACAAAAAAAAAATCTTTTGAATTATTGATGAAGAAAATATTCTGCCAGAAAATGGTAGGATTTTAGAATTAGGTAACCATACTTTCAATTAAAATACGCGGTTCAAGATTCGGTTCATCATAATTTCCTATCCAGATTATTTTCAATCTCTGTTTATTCCGGCATTGTCAACGGATGTAGCCGCGTTTCTCCGCAATGACACTCCCAAAAGCTGCCGGATTTTTTATTATCCGGGATTTGTCCACACTCTTCACAAATAAGAGCATTTGCAAACGCGATGGTATCGCTTCCCATTTGTTTGATTTCATTATCGGCAATGTCCATCCCGGCAATATTAAAATGTGCACCCACCTGATTTCGAATCCATATTTTTTCCTCGACTGCCATTACCAACGGGGCTAAATCAATACTATTACCGTTAGACTTTTCAATTTTAAGAGATTTTCGTAACTTCGTGTTCAAGCCATTTAAAAATTCTCCTAATGTGTAAAAGGGGGCCGGTTTGATGGGTAGCTTGCATTGGTACATCTTTGTAAGAAAATCCAGAAGGCTTTCTAGAAGGATTCCCGCTTGTGAAGCGACGGTCTGCCTGTTAAAGAGATCTTCAGTTAATTTTTCTACCAGTTCATCCACTATTATTCTCGTTTTCGTATGCCTAATTCCCTTAGAAATAGACCAGGGCAGCAATTCGATCAATTGAATATTGGAAGAAGGCCCCTTTCCATACCTGTACCTGTCCCGCCAAGCACGGTAATGAGTGGTAATAATCACCTGGTTAAAATGTGATGCTTCCTCTATCAGCATTTTACTGAATCTCTCCATATGCACCTGGTCTACGGAAGTTAATACATCATCCATCACAACGATCGTATCATCATCTTTGTACCGATGTGCCAATGCAAGAAAAACGCAAATACCCAGGGTATCCAGATGGGATTCACTGTAATAGGCTTGAGGAATGACATCATCTCTATCCTGAAATTGGCCGGTAAACTCCAATGACCCTATAGCCTTAGGTTTAAGAAAAAACTTTATTTTCCCGAAACCTTCATCCGGGTGTATCTTTAAATATATTTCTTCGACTAATCCTGAAATATCCTCTAAAACCGATTCGACAAAGTCTTTTCTTTCTTTTTCCAGTAAATTAAGTAGGGTAGTTAACTTAGCGTTTTTCTTCTCCAGCATTTTACACGATTTTTCCTTCTCTTTTATTGTAATGACATGGTTACGGATCGCATTAAATTGATGATAGGTTTTATTCATCTCATTTTCTATATTTTCCAGCGCTTCTTTGCGAGGCCTAATATCTGTGCATACTGCATAAGATCTATCGAAGGAGAGATTATTTATATCCTCGCCAGGATATTTTTCCCCAAATGTTTTTGGTTCTTTGCTTACCGGCTGGATGATATCAATGAGCTTTTCTTCGTAAAAATATGCCAATAATTCTTTTACTTTGATGATAAATTGCTTCTTTGTCGCTTTAACCAAGTTTAAATTTTTTTCAACCTGCTTTTGAGCATTTTCAAATATATCCTTCAATCTAACCTGCTCAGGCATGGCGGCCAGGCGTTCCTTTATCCTTTTGTTTACCTTGACAGCATCGATTTCATTCTCGCAAACGGGACAGTTCCGGGTTTCTGAATTTCTCTCGAAGAAAGATTGAGCGGTTCTTAAAACATCGATTAAATCTCCCGATGCCTTCACAGCCTCCAATTGATTTTTAAAAAAAGCTTCCTTTGCCTCATTTTTTCCTTTCTCATAAATCTGCTGCTGCTCTTCAAGATTTTTGTACTCTTTATACTTATCCGCACTTTTCTGATATAAATCCAAAAAGACGTCGATCTTATCGATATTTTCCTTAATTTTCTTAGCGTCTACATTTATTTTATTTTCCGCCCACTCCATATAACTTTTACCAGGTTTATTCTCAGATTTCCAGAGTTCTTCAAGGTCAATCTTTGATTGGGTTAGAGCTTCAGTAGAAGAATCCCAATCTTTTTTATTATTTTTTAAAGCTTCTCTTAATGCCTCTTCATTTTTTTCACAAGAAGGCACTTCGATATATTGTTTAATCGCATCGTACCGTTCTTTCGGCTGGCTGTCGATTATTCTTAATATCTGGCTCCGGCGCAAGATATGTGCTTTGGGGCGATTTTGCGGGCCTCGGCTTGAAGGCTTCCTGCCGCTGCCAATGCTGCCGGTCCAGGTCTGACCTTTATATCTTAATGAAACTCCCAGGTTCTTCTCAATTTCACCTAATGAAACAATTAATTTTCCTTTTGACGATGCTGGGACACTTCTCTCGTTAAGAGAACCGAATTTTTCATTACATACGAAATCTATCCCATCGACTATGGTGGATTTTCCTGTACCATTCTCTCCAAAGATCATTGCTATAGGCTTGTCAACATCGAATCCAATATCAAATGAAGTAGTTGAACCCCTAAACTTTTGTAATGTTAACGATTCAATCCTGTTTGGCATCCTTCACCTCTTCTTCATGAATCCGGTTTTCTACAAAAAAATTCCAATCTTCTACGGTGATTCCCTTTTGAAGATAATCATCGTCCAGTTTTTTTAAATCCTTGCCCGTCAATAATCCTTCTTTTTTAATCGATGCAATGATCCTTTCTTTTAATTGTTGATCAGGGCTCGTGCTCATACTAACCTCCATCTTATGGTAAATAATTCTTCCCGGGAACTTCTTTGTTTTAATCTTTCTTCCGTATCTTTTATCAGCGTTTCCTTTTCCCGGTCGATTTCATCCTGGGAATCATACAATTCCCGGCGCATGATATTTCTTTTTTTCTCCAATTCTTTAATCTCCCTTTGCTTTTTGATTTTTTCCTCCAGTACCAATATCTTTTTTGCTTCGGTCTTCTGGGTTCTTATATTTTTATCCAATTCTTTCAATCTTAATTCGAGACTACTCTTGCGGTCTTCCGCCCATTTGTCTAGTTTTTCCATCTCCTCCTCGAAGAATGCGGCATTTCTCTCAGTATTTGCTTGAAGAACATTTTCTATTTTTCGCTCGACAGCAGCTTTTAATAACTTTCCGGCTGTTTCATTGATATCGATAGCGGAACCGGAATTCTCACAGGCATATAAGGAAAATAAACGGCGGCATTTATCTTCTTCCATTTCCGAACCGTCGTCCAAAACGCCGTACAATAAAACATGGTCCTCAAATTCAAAGGAATCGATAGTAAAATTGACGACTTTAAGCCAACCGGATTTTACGGGCAACGATTCGAGGATGATAATCTTTTGTGGAGCGTTGGAATAATCGAATATCAACTCTTTTATAGGTAAAGAAGCTTTTTTACATTCATTAATGATGCGATGGGCCAGCGGGTGGCCTACCCGATATACATTAGCATCCTCGATATTTTTCCCTAACCTGTAAGGCCCGGGGTGTATATCTTCCCCTGGAAAAGGATTGCGTTTGAGCATGAAGTATTTTTCGTCCCGGTTAAATAATGCAAAATCTTCCAGGAAGAATTTCGATATATTCCAGAGCCATGTTTCATATTTATTAAGGTAAATCTTACTTTCATCAAAGCTTATTTTTAACTTGTCATGAACTTCCTGGTCGAAATTTTCCAAGAGAATCCGGCGGGTGTTTTTCATTTTTTCATCTATACGCTCTTCCAGTTCTTGCTGGAGTTTATCGAAGGATTCCTGGATACTTTGCGGTGTCCTGCAATTTTGATAAATAGCGGCGATTTTCTTTTCGAAATCGACGCCGGATTCGATAGATCCAAGTATTTCGTCGCTGGCGCCAAACACACCCTCGAAGAGTCTGAATTTCTCATATAAAAGTTGATAAACCCGCTGATCCGCGGCATTTTTTTCATTCAGGAAATTAACCACAACGACATCGTATTGCTGGCCATACCGGTGACAGCGACCGATGCGCTGCTCGATGCGCTGCGGATTCCAGGGAAGATCATAGTTAACAACCAACGAACAAAACTGGAGGTTGATACCTTCTGCTGCCGCTTCAGTTGCAATCATTATAGTGGCCTCATTTTTGAAATAATCTACGATGGCTGCACGCATATTGGCGGACCTTGAACCTGTAACACGGTCTGTGTCTTTATGTTTTTCAAACCAATTCTTGTATATCTCTCGGGATTTCTCATCATTGTTGGAACCGTTGAATAAAACAGTTTTCCCTTTATATTCGGTATTTTCGAGAATTCTTTCCAGGTACTTTTGTGTCCTGGTGGATTCGGTGAAGATAATCGCTTTTTTCTTCCCACCCAATTTTTCTATCTCTTCAAACCCTTTTTTAAGAGCTTTAAGCAAGGCATTCCCCTTGGAATTCTCTACAATCGATTGAGCGAGAGTTTGAAACCGTTTTAAATCCTCTATTTCTTTTTTTATTTTTATCATTTTTTCGGGGGAGTACTTTGGAGACTCGAAATCAGGAGAAACTTCATTTCCATCTTCTTCTGCCCATTCTTCTTTGATCTCCAAGAAGGTTTCAAAATCATTATTTAACGATTCTTCCAAATTATCATCTTGCTTTTCTTCTTCCGCTATTATTCTTTCAAGTTTTGAAGCAAGAGCCTCAAGGGTGCCGGAAATGGCAAATGTCGAAGAGGCCAGCAGCCGGCGGAGTATGAGTGTAATTAGTTGCCTCTGGCTAGATGGCAGTGCATATAAAGTATCTCTCTGCAAATAATCGGAAACCAGGTTATATAATTCTTGTTCTTTCGGTAAGGGAATAAACTTCTCCGTAATAGCGCTCCTGTTGGTATATTTAATATACTCGAGAACTTGCCTTCTTAATGTACGCTGGCATACATATTTCAACCGGCTTTTTAAATCGTTGAAATAAAAATCTCCATCCAGGCGGGAAAACTGGTCTTTAAAACTATCGAAATCACCGAATATCCGTTCGTCAATAATGCTTACAAGGCCGTATAATTCAAATAGTGAGTTTTGAAGAGGTGTGGCGGTTAAAAGAATTTTAGGCGCACGGTCGACTGCATTTTTAACCGCATTGGCAATTTTATTGGCAGGTTTATATACATTTCTCAAATGATGCGCTTCATCGATAACCACAAGGTCCCAGGTTATTAATTTTATATCATGCTCTTTAGCCCGCGCAAAATGAAAGGAGCAGATAATGATTTTATCCTGTTGTTCAAAAGGTTTTGAGTTTCCTTTCTTGATGTCCTCGTTAAAGGAACGGGTTTCCAAAATGACGGAGGGTATAAAGAATTTATCCAGCAATTCCTGGCTCCACTGTTTCCGGAGATTGGACGGAACAATTATCAAAATTTTTCTTTTTCGTTCCGCCCATTTTTGGGAAATCACCAATCCGGCTTCAATGGTTTTCCCGAGTCCCACTTCATCGGCTAAAATAGCTCCTTTAGATAAAGGGGATTTAAATGCAAATAAAGCGGCATCTACTTGATGCGGATTTAAATCTACCTGTGCATCCAGTAAAGAGGATGCCAACTTTTCAGGATTATCGGATGAACTCCTTTTGGTAAGTTCATAGGCAAAATATTTAGCGTGGTACGGTGTTAACTGCATCTATTTACCCCTAACTCAAAAACAATTTACTAATTCCCTCAAAATCATACTCTAAATATACATAAAAAAAAGGAAAAAATCAAGAGGGAAGCAAGTGGAAAGAAATATTCTTTAGTTGGCCTTTTCTTTCCCTGGCACCCAAATCTTCTCACCGTGTACCAAGCATCGCAGAAAAAGGGAAAGTCTAAAAANNATACGACGCCACACTGTATGACGGATTTGCCGGTCTTTGAAATTTATTTGTCTTCGGTTTCTTTCTCTAATTCCTCTTTTTCTTCATCAAACGCCATTAATATTTCTATCATAGTACCTGTTGAATCCTCAAACTTTTTAAAATCATTATCAAACGTTACTATTTTTGAACAATACCTCTCCGCATATTTCATATGTATTGCATCATTGCAAAAGGTTGGTGTCAAAAAATATCACTATTAACCTCGTTACAAAGTTTATCGATGTCTATGGATTTATCCACCACCGGGTTCATCTGCTGTCTTAATTTTTTTAACTTGTAAAAAGCAGCCAAATTTCTATCGGTTTCAATTTTTGACTTTTCTATGGAATCCATGTTCTTCGAATACTTAAATACAAGATATTCATAAAAATTTGCCAACTCATTTTTAGCTGCTTCCGGCAATTTGTCGATCTGTAAATCAGTCATACTGACCTCCGTCAGTCATTTCCTATTTTATACGCTGCTACTTTAATATCTTTTAAGGTGTTTGTCAACCTCTTATTTAAAAGAAAAAAGGGAACAAGCAAGAAACATCCTTTTTACCGGTTTTTAAATAGCTGGCGAGGGGTTTAGCGGGAATCTATAACTCAGATAAAGGGGATAATTGT
>JABAOF010006498.1_pt1 | contig 12826 bp, 19 predicted proteins | sample 7062171 | NCBI WGS metagenome assembly JABAOF01 (sample SAMN14538628, study PRJNA623070) | marine sediment metagenome | biome: marine biome [ENVO:00000428]; feature: marine pelagic biome [ENVO:01000023]; material: deep marine sediment [ENVO:00002113] | place: India: Gulf of Khambhat ...
TGCAAGGGCTTCAAGGTCCTGGGCGGTGTGGAAGGTCCGGTGGCCAAGTACTTGCGAGGGGAGGGTCCACCATGACCAACTACACGATCCAGTACATACTCGACAAAGAGGAACGTGAACGCAAGGCTCGACTAGCTGCCTTGGGAGCAGTTATCGCTATCGCTCCTATCATCCAACTTGAGCCGCACATTCCACCACCGCCCCTGGGGAGCAAGGTCATACACATCACCGACCTGCAGGACTTCTGCCGCTGCAAGAGGATGTGGAACTGGAGCTCAATGCTCCGCCGCGGCCTCCAGCCTGCGGTGTCTCCCGTTCCACTGTTCTTCGGTTCGGCCATCCACTTTGCCTTGGACCGTGGGTATCGAGGTTGCGTTGGGCAGCCAGTGGCTACGTTCGACCTCAGGGCAGCCCTGGCGGCGTTCAAAGAGTGGATAGCTCAGCACATCCAGCGCACCATCGCGTACTCTGGTCCACTATGGGAGTTTGAGAGTAACCAGATTGAAGACGTCCGCAGACTTGGCATTTTAATGCTTCGTCACTACGCCCTTTGGGCTCGGCCGCTAGACAAGCTCTTCAGGATACTCGGCACGGAGTACAAGTTCAAGGTTCCACTGCCGGGCTTTGAAGACCACGGAATGGAGTACGCTGGCAGGTTCGACGGTTACCTGGAGGACCTCAAGACGGGAGAGCGGTTCATATTGGAGTTCAAGACCGCCAAGACTATCCGGTCCAGACGAACCGGCAAGACTGCCTCCAACATCGAAGGCGTCTTGAGGGGCATGCAGGCAGCGGCCTACACGTGGGCGTCTGGGCAGATATACGAGGAGCCTGCCCGCGGGGTCTTGTATCGGTTTCTGGCCAAGTACGAGCCCGGCATGCCCAAGCCACTAGCAAATGGTGGATACTCTAGGGCTAAGACCATCCGCTCCTCCGTGGCCTGGTACCAGTATGTACTCCGCAAGATTGCCGCGGAGAAGGCGTTCCAGAATGGCGAGGGGGAAACCCCACCCAAAGAGGTCGTCAATCAGTTCTACGAGTCGGAGATCGCCCAGGCAACAGGTGCCCTCGCCGTCCTGAGAGATCGGCAGACGATCCAAGCAGGGCTGGTCGTAGGCAACGAGTTCTTCCTACAGCTGCCGATGACCAAGAAGCCTAACCAGGTCAAGGGCACCCTCGATTGTCTCCTCAACGAAGGGCGTAGGATGATCAGCCCAGGGCAGGCTATTTACCCAACCTCAGGGTTTCATTGCAACTGGTGTCAATTCAAGGCGCCATGCGATATGGTTGCTTACGGGCATGAGGACCAGGTGGACGCCATTCTAGACGCGGCCTATGGCCCCAGGACCTACTGGGAGCCTGAGGTCCAAGAGGAGTACTAGCATGCATTGGATATGGAAGCTGCTGGGGGGAGTTTGTTGTGGCATCACGGCCCTGACCTTTGTGCTTGGCATCCTCAGTGTATTGACGACCAAGGCCATGATGATTGATGACCACTTCCTGGACGACCCGGAGGATGGCGATGACCCCCACTGAAGTTGCTATGTTTTGGATTTCAGTAGCTATACTGGCGGGCTTGCTCGCTATGCTTATCGCCGCTTTTGTTAATGCCATCAGCTACCTGATCGGTCAAGTCGCCAGGTTGGTTGGCTGGCAAGAAAGGAGTGTAGATGATGAATGAGTCCCCTATGAGGATATGGGATGGCTTACCAGGCGAGTTACTGATCAAGCTGCTGGTCTATGGCGACCCAGGCGCTGGCAAGACCTGGCTGGCCGCGACCTTCACACTGTGTGAGGAGACCGCTCCGGTGCTGGTACTCAACAGCCGGGGACAGCCAGTAACCTATAGCCTGTTCGCCGAGACCTTCCCCTGCATCTATGACGTCCGCGGGATGAAGGACTACAACCTCCCATACAAATGGATATTGGCGGGGCAGCCATGGAAAGTTATACATCATGGGGCCCAGCTCACCCCGCCCACGCCCTTCTGCGGGGCCGTTTGGAACTGGCTGCGAGACTATCGGAGCATTCCAGACGAGCAGTTGCAGCGTGAGGATTGTCCAGTACCCAAGTTCCGTACCATTGTTCTCGACTCCCTGACCCAGACCCAACGCATATCGCTCAGGGAGATCACTGGCGATGAGGATAAGCTGCCTGGGGACATGCCCTCGGCCACGACCTACAGCCACTGGGGCAAGACCCTGGGCCAGCTGACCCTGCTCGCCGACAAATACTTTGAGCTCCCCATCCACGTCGTTGTGACCGCCCTGCGGCGCCATCAGTTTGTGGAGGCAGAAGGAGTCACCATGTTCTACCCATTCTTCTGGGGGCAGAGTTCCAATGAACTGCCTGCCTACGCAGAGATACTGGGTATGCTCGTGAATGCCGACAGCCTGCCCGTCCAACAAGCTATGGGCCTCAGAAAGGCGGCACAGGCCGCTGGAGCGGAGCCACCCTTCAACGTCTTGATCACTAGGGGCGGACGTCTACACCGTGCCAAGTGGCAAGGCGTGCGGAACCCTCCAGAGTTGGTCCCGAACCCCACCGCGGCTAAGCTCTTGAGGATCATGAAACAATAGCAAAGACAGGAGGCATTCCTATGTCAGAGCAAATGGGAACCACGTTTTCCATCGACTTCTCCGGTGTGCCGGATCGCGTTGCGGCGCCTGCCGGAGAGTACATCCTCGAGGTCGTGGGCGTCGAGAAGAAGATCTCTGGGGGTGAGAAGACCAGCGGATCGGAGATGTTGACATTCCACTGGAAGATCGTTGAGAGCGAGCACCAGTCGCACATGTGGGAGAACCTGATCCTGCATGTGGACAGCATGTGGAAGGTCAAGCAGTGCTTCAAGGCGCTCGGCCTCATCGACGCCAACGGCCGATTCCAAGGATCCACGGATGAGCTGGTTGGTGCCAGGGTCCGTGCCCGCCTCACCCAAGAGATTTGGGCAATCGAGAACCAAGGCGACGGCGAGCTGCGCAACCGCGTGGCACGCTACCTGCCCCTCGCAGCCGCCGAAGAGGACGCTGAGACCCTCACGGACCTGTTCGACAACGCGTAGGTGCATCTGTAGTCGCGGCGGTCGGGGCAGGAGTGGGGCCTGTCCTGGCCGCTCTGGGGGGTGAAGGAGCATGTTTATGACCGAGCCAGCGACATTTCTAGATCGAGCTCAAGCAGAGGTAGCCGAGATGTGGGAAGAGTGCTCGAACCTGTCCGATGTCCAAATGGCTAGCGCCAATGACACCATCCACTTCCTCCATGAGGAGGCCGGAGAAGTCGTCAAGTGCGCAATGCATCTGGGCCTGATAGGAGACAAGACCTACTTCCGTAGCAACAAGGTCAGGGAGACTGTGTACACTTGGAAGGACCTGATTGGAGAGATCGGAGACNNGCCGAGGCGTTCGACGTCAATGCCAGTGTCTGCCTGCAAGCGGCCCTGGACAAGTTCTATACTCGCGCCCGGACCCAAGCCATGCAAGAGGCTGAGGAGCAGTGCGACAGGATCGAAATCCCCTTTGGAATGGGTGCCCACCCACTTGCTCGGGGGCTCTCCATCTTACAGTCTGATGCCAGGCACAGAGTCACGAACTGTGAGGGCTTCCAGCCTGGAGGACTGACTGGGAACGAGCCAGACTACTGCAAGCTCTGTGGTGTCCACAAGGAATACCACGGACCTGGGGGTGCCGAGCGCCTGTCGTTCTTTCAAGAGCCAGAAGGCGTTGAGCCTGCGGATGAACTAGACCGGCAGAAGGGCGAGTAGCATGGCCATCACACTAGACTTCAGTGGCCAGGGGCCTAAGTTCACCAGGCCAGAAATACTCCAACACCCTCAGATACCTGGCCCCTTGTCTGGTATGAATCCCAGGACCATCTTTGGCAGGACCTGGTGGGACGATACTCGCAGGGCGGCTTACCGCCTCAACAACTTCCACTGCCATGCCTGTGGAGGGGCTCCGGACGATGACCCATTCAAGGCGAAACTGGACGCACACGAATGCTATGAGATCACCTGGAAAGAATGCCAGGCTACGTACCTGGAGACAGTAGCGCTTTGCTACAGATGCCATAGCTTCATCCATGCGGGACGGTTCCGGGCTAGGGTTGAGACTGGAGATGAGAAGGCCAGGACATTGATCGCCATACTGAAGCATGGCATGCGCGTCTTGACGATGGCGCAGCAGTTCCCGCCTCTATACCCATTCTGGCGGACCTACGTCATCTACTTGGAGTACGTAGAGAGAGCCATGCCAGGGATCGCGGTGGGACGGGCACGCGACCTGGGGATCGTTGATCCCTTCAGCACTATCCACCCGCCCGACCACAAGTGGACCCTTAGGGTCTATGGAGTAACCTACAGGAGGGATACACATGGAGACATCAAAACGGAGGCAGGCGATTTGCCTCCTCTCAGGGGGGATGGACAGCACATTCGCCGCATACTGGGCTAAGTACCACTCGCCTACGATCGTGCCGCGATATGCTGTCTTTTTCAACTATGGCCAGAAAGGCGCTGGGTTCGAGTGGAAGGCAGCCAAGTCCGTCGCCGACGTTCTAGGCATCCAGGCCATCTACTACAACGTCCAGACGCTGGCTCCTCATCTGCACGGAGCCATCATGCAAGGAATGGCGTTGCCTGACGACCCGCAACTCAAGGATGACAAGGGGAACGTGGCCACCTTCGTACCAGGTCGCAACCTCATCCAACTCAGCTTGCTTGCGGGCTTGCTCTACAGCACAGGCATCGAGGATGTCGTAGGCGGCTGGAATGCAGTGGACGTTGACTACCCCGACTGTTCGTCTGAGTTCATACGGGCCGCAAGCGCCGCTCTGACCTTCGCCCTGGGGCGCAAGGAGCCAATCCTCCTCCACGCCCCTGCCATCCGGCTCACCAAGGATGAGATCATCCAGAAGGGAATCACTTGGGACATACCATGGAGGCTCACTCGTAGCTGCTATAGCGATGCCTACCATGCCTGTGGGAAGTGCGACTCTTGCCTGGTCCGTGCAAGGGCGTTCTGGATTAGTAAGCTGCAAGATCCAGCATTCCCAAGTGAAGAGCAGTGGCGCCAGGTGGGAGTGCGCCTGGCCGGTCAAGGTTACCTAGATGAATAAGACCATCAGGCTTCATGAATCTCCCTACATAGCTCCCCAGGGCGAGGGGTTTTGGGCAGGAATGCCGATGGTGTTCGTTCGCTTGCAGGGGTGCAACCTACGGTGCGAGTTTTGTGATACCAAGGCTGCGATAGCTAAGGCGCTGCCTGGACAAGGGTCCTTGAGCATAACTACAGAACATCTTGCCGAGTCATTGGTGGGCGAGTATGGAAAGGGTANNGAACCCCTGCTCCAGGCCAAGGCCGTTGCCGAGGTCGCTGAGGAACTACACCGGCATGGCTGGAAGGTGCACGTCGAGACCAATGGCACTCTAGGCCTGACGGTCGCCCAGGGCAAATGGTTCGATTGGATCACCGTCAGCCCCAAAGGTCCCACATGGGCGCTATGCTTGCCGCCAGCATGGGTCAAGGAGTTCAAGTTCGTGATGCCTCCAGAGGATGAGTACTGGAGTGATATTGAATATGAGCAATGGGCAAGCCCCAAAACGATTCAAGTATTCGTGGACCGATGCCCCACGGCACTTCTGTGGTTCCAACCCAGGAACAACGAGCCCGAAGCCATTGAATGGTGCTTGAAGCGCATCGATGCTTACCAGACGGTGGCGCATCCAGCACCTTTGACCGTGGGCCTGTCGGTCCAGATGCACAAGTTCATAGGAGTGAACTAACATGACTACACAACGTGGAATCCCCAGGTCCCAGTTGCGGACCTACACACTCACCCGGGAGGGGCACTTTGATGCCGCTCACCGACTGCCTAACTATCCAGGCAAATGCGCCACGCTCCATGGGCACACCTGGCGTGTCATGGCGCAGATCGAGTTTCCCATTATCCCAGTCGAGCTGGTGTCCCATGAGGACCCAGACGTGTGTGGTATCTTGGTAGATTACCACGACATCGATGAGTTGTGGGCAGAGTGGGACCACTGCTACCTCAATGACACCATCGAGAACCCGACGGCAGAAGTGCTTGCGAACATCCTGCTGGAGGCCCTTTGCGACTTGGTGGAGGACTCCATGGGCGGCCACAACCTGCCGTTCGAGGCTACTATCCACGTTTGGGAATCCTGCCTTCCCCCGGAGAGCTGCGCCACTGCTACCATCTACCAGCCCTCAGAGATGCCTGTGCCCACCGAACGAGAATGGATGGAGGGCGACGAGCAGGAGCATGCGCCGTGGACGGAGGCGCTGCGAGAGTCGCTGGAACGTGACGGGCTCCTCTCATGAGACCAACCAGCTACCATGAAGTCGATCCGGAACTGGTCGCCCAGGTGGCAGATGTCGTCTCCACGGTTGCTGATGTCCAGCCACCCCAGGGCCTTCAGCATTGGGAGAGGACACCGGAACGATTCGCCCGATACCTCACCCATCTGTGTCGTCCTGGCGACTACGACCGATGGACGACCTTTGTCCGTGAAGCGGAGGCCAGGCACTTGATCGCCGTCCCAGCTATTCACTTCTGGTCAGCTTGCTCCCACCACATGCTCCCGTTCATAGGGCAGTGCTGGGTTGGCTATATCCCTGATGAGAAGATACTGGGGCTGTCCAAGATACCCCTACTCGTACGAGAGGTCGCCAGGGGGTTCTGGATGCAAGAGGACCTGACCAAAGCCATCTGCGATAGGCTCAAGAAACTGGTGAAGCCTGCAGGACATGCCGTCCACATCCGAGCCATGCACACATGCCAGCTCTTGGACGTAGGACCGCCTGTCCCAGAGATGATCACCACTGAACTTCATGGTCTTTGCATGCATGGCCCTGCCAAGGAAGAGTTCTTGGGATGGTGTCGGTTAGAATCCTAATCGCCTTGCTGGTGGTGGCGTCTTGGTACGTAGCAGAGGACGTGCCCAACAGCGCAGGCCCGTACTGCGGTGGCCCAGCCCCTGAACGTTGGGTCGCCGTAGACGCGGCGCTCATGCATAATGGGGTAGTAGAGTGCGGAACGAGACTCCTGCTCTATTACCCCGACGCGGAGCCTCCTGTCTGGGATGTAGTGCCAGTCTGGGACATAGGCCCTCTACAATCCCATGGCCATTACATAGAGGACTATCGAGGTCTGCCGTACATGCTTGATGTAGAGCATCGAGCGTGGCCGGTAGCTCTGGATGGGCTACTATCCGCGAGGGTATTGATATTCGCTCACTATGAATTGCCTGTATGGCAAGAAGGAGTACACTGATGAAGCGTACACTCATAGGGCTGATGCTCCAGTACCTACCACCGTTGCGTCCCATCAAAGGTCCAAGCCTAGATGTGACCGCAGCCTTGATAGAGCGTAGTCTGGACATCCGCAATCCCCGGTTCCTTGCCCCCTTTCACGAGCAGGCGGGGGTCAAGGAGCTCAAGGTGGCCCATGAATGGGGAGTGCGGTGGCAGCATGGGCCCGACGCAGACGAGGGGTATCTGGTTCGCCCAGAGTGCTACCCCAAGAATATGGGACCCATCTGGGACCCGACGGCCGATCAATGCCAGGGCATCCAGTCGACCTATGCCACCCACAACGCTGCCTTCGTGCAGGTCATAGACGCCCCCATAGGCGCCAGGGACATTCGTGTAGAGGCGCAGGTGGCGTACTACGCTCCTGGCAGTGGTGCCGCTGCGACCATCGGGCTCGACCCCACAGGGCAGACGGACAGTATCCTCTCCGAGACCATCGACTGGGCCGACCATTGGCTGGACCAGGACGGGGGATGGGAGCAGGAGACCTGGGGAATCGTCGTGCACACCATCGATTGGGCAGAGGCAGGCAAGATCAGTATCTGGCTCCGATCCACCAACCGGTGGCGGGCAAGGAACACTCACTTCTGGTGGCGCCGCGCCCTGGGGAGCTATCAAGGAGAACCAGGCCCAGGGGATCTCTGCCAGGACAAGCTAGACCGCATCCTGGAGATGCTGGAGCGTATCGACGACCGCGTGGCCGAACTACACGACCAGCTCATTGTAACCGAAGAGTTTGAGGACTTGTTGGTCTCCCCTCCTGAGGTACTCACCAGGACTAGAGAGGCTGCCGAGGGCCTCATCGACAAGTGGCGCGCTGAGCGCAAAGGAGTATAACCATGCCTAAACTGTTTACTCTAGCCCAACGAGTGCTGGAGAAGTTGCTGGATGACTGGTATGCAGCCCAAACCCAGTTCACCGAGCAAGCCGACGGAGTGTTCAGTGAGAAGGGGAAGCAGTATGACCGCTTGTCCCCAGTCTGGGAGCGCATCCAGTTCCCACATGGCTTCATCCAGGAGATCCGCAAGAAGGTCGACAGGCTCTTGCAGCTGCTGGCCGACTATGATCCCACCCAGCCCTGGCCCTGTGGGGTCAACTGGGGCTATGAAGGCGGCGTCCTAGAGGAGCTGATCGACATCTTTAACTACAGCCGCATGATGGCTGGGATCATCATCATGAAGGCGTTGGAAGCCAGAGGAGGACGCAATGACTGAGTTTGCTCCAGTACTCCCCGCCAAACTGTATCCGTTGATCGATGTGCATGCCCCAGGGGCTTGGCACTTCGTGCATGCTCCCCAGGTAGTAGGGCCTAGTGGCGACCGGCTGGTGGACTGGCTGAAGCGGTTCCACTGCACGGTTGTTCTAGACTGTTTTGCCTTTGAACTCGGTGGGGAACTGCCTCGCCTTCAAGATGTCTACGAGGCGGCCGCCATCTTGCGTGGGACTGGTGTTGAGTTGATCATCATCTGCCCGGACATCCTCAAGGACGGCAAGGAATCGTTCGCGTTGCTGCGGCATAACGGTCCCGCCTTGACCGGGTACGGCCGACTCATGGTCGTTCCGCACGGAGAGAGTATTCATGAATGGATGGGCTGGGCGGACCGTAGCATCGACTTTTGCCGAAGCATGGGCATTCGCCTCCCGATCATTGGGCTACCGCGCTATATGAGCGCCTGGGGACGCCAGACAAGGTACAACGCCGCGACCTGGGTCTATCACTACTATCACGGCATGACCCATCTGCTCGGCGCTGGCCTCGACCTTGGTGAAGTGAAGATGGCCGCAAGCGCGCCGGGCGCGTGGTCCTGCGACAGCACGTTGCCATTCACCTATGCGATGACCTACGGGTTGTACGGAAGTAGGCAAGTAAGCAACAAGGTCGAGATGGAGCTAGAGTGGTGGGACCTCGGGATTAGTGATATAGGTGGGGACGCGCTTATGTATGCACAGCTCAACGTCGCCATCTGGAAGGAGGCTTTGCGCAGTGCCGCCTTTGCTGAGCCATACTCTATCGGATAAAGAAGCAGCGATGGCTGCTGGGTGCGATTGCGAGAACTGTCCACTCTACAGCCGTCCATTCGTATCTGGGTATGGACCTGCACCGGAGCACGCTAAAGGCATCATCATCGGAGAGGCGCCTGGAGCCACTGAAGTAATCAAGGGTGTCCCCTTTGTTGGGGATTCCGGGCGCCTACTCCGTGGGATGCTAGGGTTTTATGGGGCCAACGCTGACGACTACTACATCACAAACGTGGCCCTTTGTAACCCCCCAGGGAACAAGATTCCTGCCGTGGCTGGTAGACGGTGCCGTGGTAGGTTAAAGGACGAGCTCGCTCCCTACTGGGAGTCGGGGTTGCCCCTCTTGTCCCTGGGGGCCGTAGCGGCCCAGGTTCTTATACCAGGACTGAAAGGCTCTGCGCGTGGCCGATGGTGGAGGAAGGGACGGATGGTGGCCACTTGGCACCCCGCCTATGTCCTTCGCATGAGCACGCAGATGGGCCGATTCAGGGAGTTCGAGTTGGACATACAAAAGTACCTACGCGGCAAGCCACAGACTTGGCCGGAACCGCAGTATGAGGTCGTTACCACCGCCACCCAATTCGAGTCCTACATCGATGCCCTCATAGCACACTACAGTGGTAAGGTAGTCTGCTTGGACTTGGAGACGGACCAGATGAAGTGGTGGCTGCACCAGATTCTCTGCTTCGCCATCGCTCACGAGACCGATCAAGCCGTCGTGTGCCCCCAAGAGTTAGTGTACCATCCGGTGGTCCGCGATGCGCTGATCAAGCTGTTCGCTTCTGATGTCCAGGTAATGGGGCACAATCTCAAGTTCGACCTGCGATTCTTGTATCACCAGCTGGGCGTATGGAACGTACATGCATCCCATGACTCCCTCATAGCGCACTACACACTGGACGAGAACATGATGCATGGCCTCAAGCCGCTGCTGTCCGACTACCTCGACATCCAAGATTACGAGGGCCAGCTGGTCCAGCGCTACTTGAGCAACCGTGCTGATATGTATGGCAAAGTTCCAAGGCCACAGTTGTACAAGTACAATGTGTACGATGTCTGCTATAATCTACTCCTCTGGCGCCGTGTGCTGGAGCCATCGCTCAAGGCCCAGGACCTGTGGGATGAGCCCTACCTGTTCCCAATGATGACAGCCCACCAGATGCTCCTGGAGATAGAAGAAATGGGGGTGCCGCTAGACATCGATGCCCTTACCCAGCTGCAGGGGGAACTGAACATCGCCATCGACCAACTGCAAAGTGAGTTGGAGGAAATGTGCGGTCGGGAGTTCAATGCCAATAGCTGGAAGCAGGTCGGCGCTATAATGTATGATCACTATGGAATGCCCAAGGTACGAGGCCGCGGGTTCAAGCCAGGCTCTACCTGCTTCGAGGCCAGACTCCTTATCCTGGAGAAACTACCCCCAGGAGAGCCCAGGAGCTGGCTGGAGAAGTTTGGACAGCTCAAGAGCGTGATCAAGCTGCTAAGCTCCTATGTGGACAATGTATGGAAGCTGATCAGCCCAGTCTGCAATGCTAGCGTGCATCCAGACTTCCTAGTGTACGGTACGGTCACCGGCCGGTTGAGCGCCAGGGACCCAGCGATCCAAACCATCCCAAGGTCGGGTACAGGCTCTGCGCTAGGAGAGACTTGGGGCAAACGCATCAAGGCATGCTATGCTGCCGCTCCCCAGGCGGGGCGGATGTACCAACAAGTCTGGTACAACGACTATGACGAACCATTGATGTATATCCACCGTAATCCCGCAGACCCCAGGGGGCGGCAACAATACTGCTACGACCCCGCCCTGGGGAGCCTGGGGTGGCCCGAAATGGTCATGATCAATATCGATTATGGCCAGATCGAGATGGTGGTTGCCACCGCCATGTCCAAAGACCCCTGGCTCTCTCAAGTGTATACTGAGGAGCGCGACCTTCACAGTGAAGTAGCCTTGGAGATGTTCGGTCCTGGCTTTGACAGGGAGCAGCGCAATGTCTGCAAGAAGTTCAACTATGCCTTCTTGTATGGCGGCAACGAGAACTCCTTTGCTATGGACACTGGACTCGACCTCAGCTTCTGCCGTCAATATGTGCGCAGGTATCAGTCGCTAGTTGGTGGCTTGACGCAATGGAGAGCAGACAGTCTAAACTTGCTCAAGGAGCAAAGGTACATCGAGACACTGACCAAGCGCCGCAGGCGTTTCCCGCTCTTGACCATGGACAATCTGGAGGATGCCCGCAAGGCGGCTATCAACCATCCGGTCCAGGGGACGGCCTCGGACATCACACTCATCGCTGCTATAAGAGTCCATGAATGGATCAAGGAGTCGCAGTTGCCGCACACGTTCCTTAGCATCTTGGTGCACGACTCACTGGTCTTGAGATGCCCTAAGTGGCTGGCCTCGAAGGTCATAGCAGAAGTATCTAGGATCATGAAGGAAACGGCCAGGGAGTTCTTTCCAGAAGCCCCGGCGACCTGGTGGAGGGTAGATGCAGACATAGGACCCAACTGGGGTTCACTGGAGGCGTACCATGAGTAAACCATTGATAGCCAGAATCGTGCCCAAGGAGCAGGTTACGGAGTTCACCCCTTCCTGCCAGATATGCATGACACCGCTGAAGGCGGAGCACGGCGGAGATGCTAACCTCCGGTACGGAGTCTGCACGGAGCATCTAACCAAGGTGCTGGGTGAGGGCCGGGAGGCGTCTTTGGCCTTGCTCCTGGCTCGCGGGGTCATCATGGTTTGCTACTACTCCAAGAGTGAGGTTTACAAGGTTCGAGTCGAAGTGCGGTCCGCCCGGCGCAGTGAGCTGTTGAAGTGTATGAGAGACTTCGACGTCGGGAGGATATACAAGCACTCGGCTGCGGTGTCCAGATGGAGCAGCTCCGCACTAGCTGACCTCCACAAGCTAGGCTCCATCTTGATGCCACTCATCCCCGAGTTCGGTATCTTCCTGCAGAGCTACGTGATCCAACCTGACAAGAATACTCGATCGGCCTATGCAGAGGCGTTTATGAAGAAGATGAATGCCCGTACAGTCCACCTGCTTCCACATCTGTAGGGGCTGATTACGATGGTAGACTTTGCGCTTTTCGCGCTAGAAAGGAGAAACACCGATGTCAACGCCACGTACATGGCCAGCAGAGACGCATGCAAGACCCATCCGCTGCGCTGAGGCAGATTGTGGTAGGATCTGCACAAGTCTGAACAGTTCCACCCCATTCTTCACGCAGGATGATGAATCTCCTCCGGTCCAGACCGTCCTGACGGCAAGATTGCCTGAAGGGTGGTCAGCCTCACGGAGCCCTTCAGTCTCTCAGGACCCGTTCGCTGGAGCCCATACGAGCCACTGGTGTCCCGACCATAGTCCCCCTGTCATTGGGGACAGCGACGGATTCCCAGCGTCCGTAGTTGGCTAGACAGGGAAAAGCCCCTCGACCGTAATGGCCGGGGGGCTTTTCTGTTGGGAGGCGTGTGCCGT
>JABAOF010012129.1_pt1 | contig 12822 bp, 12 predicted proteins | sample 7062171 | NCBI WGS metagenome assembly JABAOF01 (sample SAMN14538628, study PRJNA623070) | marine sediment metagenome | biome: marine biome [ENVO:00000428]; feature: marine pelagic biome [ENVO:01000023]; material: deep marine sediment [ENVO:00002113] | place: India: Gulf of Khambhat ...
TGAAGACTCTCAAGCTTCAAGACAAGCCGCGTTTCGAGCAGCTCTGATAACTGTTGTGATTCAACTAGCGGAGTCCGTATTGCCAGCGGTCTGATGCGTTGATGGGCTTCACGAATATCTTGCAAGGTCACTTCTTTGGAGGGCATAGGTCTCCTGTCTCCACCGATGTTGCGAGCACTGGAAATCGAGTAGCCAAAGGAGTTGGGTAGAAGCTAATAGGACTTAGGGTNNNNCCGATACTACTTCCCGATGATCGAAACAAGTGCGATTAGCGATCAATATTTATTGGAAGGAGATCTGTCCTGGTAACATCTCCGCACGTGGAAATCCGTTATTCTGCGACCAAAAGGTCCCAAATCTCGGCCGCATAAGCTTCGCTTTCTGGATCACCAGTGATCAACTCGATGTCTTGCGGGACCGGTACACCGAGGCCCAATTGTACGGCTCGGGCGATCTGTTCTTGCTGGAAGATTGTTCCCTGCTCGACGGCTGATGTGGTGCCAAAATAGCGTAGAATCGCCACCCCAACGGCATCAATGGCTACTCGATCGGTACCGGCTAAGATCAATTGTGGTTCAACCTGCTTTCCGGTGTCTGGACCACCGGTCACAAAGGCTTCTACACCATCGAGCACGATAAGATCGGGTTGATAGGCGGCGTTGATTTCAGCGATCATCAACCGCTGATCGCGGGAACTATGCAATTCGAGCATGTAATCTTGGTACTCACCTGGTATTTGTTTCGCCACCAGACCGACAGAATTTTTAAGAGACATCGTAAAGTGTCCACCATGACGATGGGTCTTCAAACAGCAAGTCTGGATCACGCTGTCCGCTTCAAGCACTGGACGGGCGACTGCGAAACCCTGGTACCAGTGACTTCCCGGAAACTGTATTTTCTCCCAACCATCCGCCCCTAACTCATCGAGCACCACAGTTTCGCATCCCAACTCGTCCGCCATGCGGAAGATGTCTTTTTCCCACATCACTTCACGTGTGTTCCCCATGCCACTCCGATCTCCGATCGTTATACGACCAACCCCCATAGCTTGCAGTTTTTGAGTAAGGGCACTTAATGTATCGATGTGAGTTGATCCAGGTGTAGGATGCGCGCTGTTGAAGTTTGGCTTTAAAAATATACCCCTACCCTTCAGGGAATTAATTTCCAACAGATCTATTGCTTGAAAGACGCCAGTAGAACGGTCATCGGTTTTCACAAATGCCACGCGTGTCACAGATCCCTCCACATTGGCTGGTAGAGTATCGATCGCTTTAGGGCTCGGTCTAGGACCCTTCGTCTGCGTCGGTGTTCCTAGGGTAGGTTTCTTCTGGGTGCATCCTTCTACCAACGACGAACCAAGGATAACAGTTCCAAGACCGGCTGCAGCCTTTAGAAATTCACGTCGATTCAACTCAGGCCTCCAAAATTCCTTAAATCATTCATCCAACTCATGGTCTAAGATCGGTGCCCCGTCCTCAGACAATCGAAAAAAAGAAGTTGCGAAGTTTCGCGAGCAATATCCCTACCATGAAATGACGTATGCAACTCTATATATTTGACAAAATAAATCTCTCGGGACATTCTAACAGAATATGATCTATTAGAGCATCTAACTTTCGAGGTGAATCGGCAGTTAGTGAGAAGGATGCTTAAATAAAGTGAGGCGCCGGACGAAATTGGCAGTACTTCCGGCGCCTGGGGCAGGGTGCCAGGCGGTGCAAACCTGAATTCCCCGCCTTGACCCGTGTTATTGTAGTGATAAAAGGTGGAATGTCAAGCGACAAGGGGATGATTTGGCTATTTTTAATCAATTCATAGGTAAGTGTACGGCCACGAATGCAAACAGCTGTGTGTTAAATTGTCAAGGATAGAGAGCCTGAGAGGGGAAGCCCTCCTACGATGCTTGCGGTCCCTTATCTGCATCCTTTGGCAATAAGTGAAGTGCATGCACCCTCGTGCGGTTAAAAACCATCGCCGGTGCTTCGGCCTGGACGCGAGGAAAAAGTATCGCTGAAAGATTCCCATCGTAAAGAGGTATGAAATTACTTTCACCTTCAAACATTAATGCGGCGAAATCGAAGCGCGCACCACTCTGCAACAATCCACGGATTTCATAGCCGCTAATTAATATCCTAACCCAATGGGGGAAGGGTCTTGTGTATCCCGCCCGAACGGTACTTGAGGGGCCTAGTCCTCCCCGGGTCTCAACAAGGACCGCCACAATTTCATCTTTCACTAACCACAATTGGGGGAACGTCTCAGGCGGTTCGGTAATTTGGTGCAGGGGACTTATCGCCCCCAGTTCGATCTCGATATAGGATTCGGTCGGCAGGTTGAGATAGCTGAACAAACCCTGCGTACCAGGGACGATTTGCCCCGAAATGCGATGTGTGGGCGTAAAGAGGACGACGGAAATTGGCCTTGTCATCACACTTTCCTCGACCCATCGGAGGTATCCAGACCTCTCGATAGGACTTTCCAGGCTTTTCTACTGACATCCATTCTAGACGAATAAACATTACGTTTCAATTAATTTAATATCTCAGTTTTCTTATATCCCACCCAGAACTTTGGTCCTATTAAGTATGCATCATTACATCTAAAATGTCGTAGCTGAATCCGGATCAGGAACAATGTGACGTTCGTCTCTTAGGCGGATCCAACAACACTTATCAAGCAACAGAAATCCGTCACTGACCACCAAGCGAGAAGTCGGATAAACAACATCAGCACCATCGCAACGACCGAAGGAAAAGGATCACGGATTTTCGTTTATGACATCGTTCCCCAAATGGCAACTGGTAAGACCAGGAAGCTGCTCCAGATGACGATCGGGGGAAACCCCCAAGAATATAATAGAAACAGAAAACCACAGGACCCTCCAACGACGGTCACGTAAAGAACCTTCAGTCGGCGTACTGACCAGCGTGTCGCTAATGTACACTTACCCACCGCCTTATCTGCTTCCCGATCAGCCCAGGTTGTCGCCAGAAGGTTGTCAAACGCCATACCAAAGAAAGGCACACATGCAAAGATCACAGCCCACTCGAAGTGACCTGTTTGTACGACATAACCATAAAGAGGTAAAGCCACACTACCAATCAGAGCATTATCCAGCTCACCCCACCCTCGCCAAGCTAGAGCCAGTGGTGACAGTGAGTACATCCAGCCGAAGAACGCACCAAATGCCAACACATACAATGAAACCCGATCAAGCACACCCATCCACGTTGCCACGATCGAAAAAGCCCCCCCAACACAAAGGGTAATCCAAGCCCCAATTAAAGCCAGGTGTCGTGGTAAACCTGTCTCAAGTAATGCCCCACTCCCCCCAGAGAAGGGAGTACGCCTCGTTAGCAAATCTGTCTCATAATCAGCATACTCATCGGCAAAGTGAACACTCAGGCTGATAAGCATCAGAGCCATGGTTCCAATCCAGAAGACATCCGAATTTAATGGGAACCCTCTTGCAACAGCTATCAGCACTCCCAGGCAATAAACAAAGAAAATCAGCAATATCTGTGCTGGGCGTGCCATACGGAACAAGGCGTATACCAGTTGAGCTACAAAACGAAGCTCCGTCCCTCGAACCTATGATAAAGGATCATCATGATATAACTTTAGCATATGGGAATAGTGCAGGATGATCAAAGTTGTCCATTTGCGAAATTCTGCCACAACCACTACGGGATGAGGAGGGATTATAATCTCCCCATGGGCTCTAGAGTGGTAGGCACGATTACCAAGGTCAACAGCAAGCCATGAGAGGAGCAATATGACTTCTAGATCTAATATAATTCTTACTTTGGCAAAAGTGATTATCGCTGCTGCGTGGGCGAATGGCGAGGTAACACATGACGAAGTTAATAGCCTCAAAGACCTGCTCTTCCATCTACAGGATTTGACGGCACGAGATTGGGCCGAACTCGATATATATCTCGATTCACCTATAGACACCTCTGAGCGAAACCGTTTAGTAACAGAACTTCAATCTGCAATAAACTCTCCCCAAGATAAAGCTCTTGCATTATCGGCTTTGAAAGAGATGATAGAGGCCGACGGCGAGGTCACGGAAGAGGAGCGAGCTATGGCCCAAGAGATCGAAGCAGCTATCGGTGCGGTCGATGTAAGTATCTTCAGTCAAATGGGCCGTCTCATGCTGGGACCCCTACGTCGCCGTCAGCAAAAAGTCACCGAAACCCACAATCGAGAGATCTACATGGAAGACTTCGTCAAGAACCGCATCTACTTCCAGGTCCGCCGTCGATTGGATTTGAGGGAAACCGAGCTTGACCTACCGCAAGAGGAGTTGCGTAAACTCAGCTTAGCTGGAGGGTTGATGGCTCGTGTCGCCCATGTCGACCGTGAAGTGACGGAGAGTGAATTCTCTGCTATGGTCGAGGCACTCCGGAAGGAATGGTCTCTCTCACGCGAGCAGGCTGCCTTCGTAACCGAAATCGCTCTCTCTGAGTTCGGTGTGGACCTCGATCCCTATCGTCTAAACCGCGAATTCTTCACCGCTACTTCCGAGCAGGAGCGGATCCGTTTCTTGGACGCTCTATTCGCTGTCGCTAAAGCCGACGGTGAGATTTCTCATTATGAAACCGAGGAAATCCGTCTCATCTCTCATGGCTTGAAGCTGACACATCAACAATTCATCCAAGCTAAGCTTCGTGCAAAGGAGTAAAACCGTCAGAGGCACGATCATTCAAGCTCCAAGTACCTTGTGCCACACTCGCGTCACCCTATATCGTTCCTTCTGAGACTCTTACCCCGATTCGATACCCTCGAACATAGATTGTGGGTTCTACCTCACAATCTATGGACATCCAATTTCTATAGCCTAGACCAATGATCTTCGAGCTCTGGGAGGCGTATGCTCAGCACTTATTCTCCCGGATTGAGAACCCGCCCAATAAAGAGGATCGTGCCCGTCTTCAAGTCTCGGATCATGTAGATGAAGGGGCGATCAACCGTCATTTCGACAGGAGCGCTCGGAGCAGATGAAAGCGCTATCATGACAGCTGTCGCTGCCGCCGCTTCCGTCCCTTTTTCATCCACTGACACAAATGCCTTATGAACCACCTCGCTGATAAAAAGGTCTCGCGTACCATCCATCCCTGAGAAATCTGCTTCGGTAAAAGGAGTCCGCATCCCCATCGTCATGAGGGTTTCTTTTAGACTGAATTCCGATTCGTACTCAAATCTTGGCATCGTGAGCGCAACTGACCTAATGCCCAGATCCGCGAAGATCTTTGATAGCCGTTCACTGGTCAAGCTCTTCTCAAACGCCTCAAACATACCCTGATCTGGGAGCAGGATGACCATCGCCATCTCCTGACCGACGTAAAGTAGCTCGACAACCTGATACCCATCGCCTCCAGAATAACGGAATGTTTCCTGCTGGAACATCATCGGAACATGGACTAGCTCTCCGTCGATAAGATGGAACTCCCCCTTTTGGGTCCCCTCTTCATCAAACGGAAAGAACCATCCCGCATTGAAATAAATCGCATTCGCCAGAACCAAACGGGTCAAATCATTTAGAACCCCCGGTTTGATCAAGTCTTTGATCTTGTCTTCTGTTTGTTCACTCACCCATTGATTAATCATTCGTCGGGCTTCTTCAGTGGCCTCGATGTAATCAACAATATGCAAGCCAGCGCTGTAATTCATCGCCAATGTATCGAGAAACTCAGGCAAGAACTCATACCCCCGTTGTCCCCAAATCGAATTGGCGATGTGTAGGCGGAAAGGTTCACCCTCTTGCTCGTCGATCTCTACCCCACGGCTAGTGAGTTCAAGATCAAGAGCGTTGAAAGCGCTGTGTAATACATCCTGGGATAGCGTGAAATGCAACGTCTGGGCCATCTGCTGCGCGGTCTCACCCCGAGCTCCAGCATACGTCATTGCAAGAGCTAAAGAGATACTATATGGAGAGAAAAACAGGTTGTCCTCTCCCTCGCTCAATACCTGATACAGATCCAAAGCAAAAGCAGTATTTCCCGCCGTGAGTTCTTGCGCATCAGTTTCCCCAACAAGTGGGGAGCTCTCTCGTTCGAGATCCGACCGCAGCACCTTCGCCTCCACAGGTTGTTGAACACAACCAGTCCCTGATAAGCCCACGATCATGATCAACACCAGAAGAATGATGACTGGTCGACTAACATCTGATGTCCTCATTCACCTTTCCTCCTTTTATTTCGTGAAACGATCCTCTATCAATCGCGGAAACCCACAGGTTTTGCTTTAAAAAATCTCTGATCGATATTTGACTCACTATACTTGATATACACACGCGCTCGAATATCCCTCCAACACCACTCTATAAACGTCACTTTCTACCTTTGTGTTCCCAAAACCAAATGCTGCCGTACCCTTCGATCCCTCGACTCGATCAGAAGGATACTTGCTCAGGGTGATCACGATCCTCATCATTCGGACAGTCATCATGAGCCTGTCGAAGGGTGATTGTAATCGTTATTTCGATACTTTTGTTGCACAGATACTCAAGCTAAAGCTGTGGGGACTATGATGCGAATAAGTATGAAGACAATTCATGAGCGACCTCCCCGCGAATTCAACATTCGCGGGGAGGTCGCTCCTGTCTTCCTTTTTCTCGTGGGTGATTCCTACCTTTTAGCTAAGCTTGTCAGGATTGAATCTCGACTACTACTCCGTCCTCAGCCCAAAAATAAAGCTCCTCCGCCGCATCTAAAGTCAAGATGATACAACCGTAGGAAGCCGGTCGACCCAACACATCTCCCCAAAGCCGAACCCCATTAGATAACAACGGCAGACCGTGTATCCCATTGATAAATCCAGGTGCTGCCTCGTAGATGCCGAGAAAATGCGGCATCCACAAGTCCCATCGTGAAGCATAGGCGTTGAGATAACGCCATTGGACCTGAAAGATACCGGGCAGAGTAGGCGAGCCCGACATCCCCGTGCTGATGATGTGTTCGCGGATTAATTCTCCATCCTGGTACACCCACATCCGTTGTTGGGTGATACTGATGACGATGCGCTTGCTTTCTACCACCGGCAACGCCAACATCGCGTCCGCTGGAGGTGCGACAATCGTTTCACCGACAACCAGCCCCCTCGCTGCTACCGATGGGTTCGCCTCATGAATCTTCCAATAAGGCATCCCCATCTTGAAGCTGATTGTAACCATCGAATCAGTCGGTTGGACAACGTAGGTTGTGGGATTGTATTTGACCCTCAAAGTATCCAAATCACCTGTGTATAGGCTTTCCTTTACTGCAGCAAGGCCTTCATCTTGATCAAAGAACCTTTTCTCGCCCAAGCTTCGTTCCAATTCCACTAAATACGCTGATAATATGTCATCCTCTATCGCGACGCGGAGTTCATCGTCGTCACGTTCAAAACGCAGCCAAGAAGCGACCTCTTCACGCGAGGGGGTCCACTCAAAATGCTCATCTGTGACCGGGTCATATGCACGGATGGTCAGCTCCCTCAACATCCGCTCAACTATTGCAGCAGCAGCTGAGACATCGACGATCGTCGGTTCAACGGGATCCATCACCAAGGGTACAAAACGATAGTCTAACATTATGGCTGCCGGATCTGCGGATAGTAACGCCAGACTGCTCTCCACGTCCAGGATTTTTCCGACCTGACCCGGAACCTGTACCACCTCACCACCTTCTATCATCACATGTCCATCAACGATCGACACATTTACCTGAGTCGCCCACGCCTCGAAACCAATACGGGCTTCCATCGGGTCGAAGGTAACCCTCGGGGTGATCTCCTGCCCCTCCCACCAAGAAATAAGTAAATCCTTTATCCCGTCCAATACCCCTCGACCACGACCCACGTTGTACGCTTCAGCAGCATTAATCGATGTATCGACCCTGAGCCCGAAATCCGAAGGGTCTACGATCCACGATCGGCCAAGATCGTTGATGTCAACCGCTGTTATGCGATAGCCCTCATTCCAAACCCGCTCGATCTCGGAGACAGCTTCAAACTCAGTCAAACCGTACAGTGGCACACCACCTACATTAACGCCAGGCAATATGATCTCAAACGCTTGGAAATAAATGTACGCGCCCACGATCAGAACGACGGGTAGCGTCGCCAGAATGAGTCCCCACAAAAAAACAACCTTTAACAGACGCGGCACCCTCGACCCTATCGGGCGTCTTGCAACAACAGCTCTCATCGGTATGGCTTTCGTTGTGTCCACATTCCTCCATCCCATTTAAACGCCCATATTCATCACGATCCCTACCTACATTGCTGGGAATCATTCCCCATGGTACCTCAGATCGCGAACTCATCCCCGGCTTGCCCCCCTAAATATTTACCTTTGGTGAGGGAATCAGTTGCAACAAGCCTGCCAAACGGTTTGAACAACTGCGGTCAGAGGAGAGGCAACAACTAGGGGAATAGAACCGCGTATATTCTTTTATTGTCCAAACATTGAAAAGATGGGTAGTGCAAACCGTTCAAGAGGTGAGAAGACATAAGATATAAGCTAGCCATCGCAGGTTAATTCTCAGGGAGGTACGACTTGGCTGTGTCAGGTTTCAAGCCCGGCATGATGCAAACGCTCAGCCGCCTCGATCGTCAGCGGGATCGTAACGGCCACTCGTGTACCCTTTCCTGGTACCGAATCAATGCGGAGTACGCCATTAACCATTTCCGCCCGTTCCCGTAAATTAACCATTCCTAGACTGCCGCGTTGGTCATAGCTAGCCTCAACCGAAGCGACGTCAAACCCTACACCATCATCCTGTACCTCAAGCCGGAGTAACTCCCCCCTGCGTTTGATGCGAACCCAGATGTTGTCAGCTTGGGCATGCTTGCGTGCGTTGTTGACCGCTTCCTCCACGATGAAAAAAACCACTCCTTGTTTTCCCACCTCCATGTCTTTCACTGCACCTGGAGCCGCCTGAATGATGACTTTTTGGTTGTGGTTCTCAAGCATCTTCTCCGATAACTGCTCGAGAGCCGCCATTAGACCCTCTGACTCTAAAACCAAAGGACGTAGAGTAAAGAGCATCTGCCGTATCTCTTTTGTCGTTCGGCGTGCTAACTCTTCGATTTTAAAAAGCTCTTCAGACGCGGAATCGGGGTCGCGCGTCATCAAACGTCTGGCGAAATTTACCCGCATCGCGATCGCGCCGATCGATTGGGTGGGCCCATCGTGAAGATCTCGCGCTAATTTTTTGCGTGTCTCTTCTTGTATCTCTGCCATGCGCTCTTTCTCTAACTCCAAATCACGATAGAGTTGAGCGTTCTGTAGTGCGGTTCNNCACGATAGAGTTGAGCGTTCTGCAAGGCAGTCCTCGCTTGGTGGGCGATCGCTTGTAGAAGCTCTAAACTTTCTTCAGTGAAGAAGTTTCGATCCGGATGACCAAAGAGCAATAATCCATAGATCCCCAATCCGACCACAAGCGGAATGATGACCGCTACATGGCAGGAATGGATAGCAACCAGACGTCGAAGTTCGGGATCGGAGGCTGGATCTGGTCGTATTTTGACATCACCGCTGGCGAGAGCTTCCTCGATCACGCCTTGCTCACCAGGGAATTCGGCTCGTAAGTCGGAAGGAGATAGACCCCTCGCTGAGGCCACATAAAGTCGGTTCTGATCGAACAACAGCAGTGCACTCACCAGTCTAGAGGGCTCCGCGCTGGGACCGGCAAGAGCGCTCGTTGCCAGATCGAGTGTGTTCTCCATCACTCGCTCATAATTGAGCGTAGCGCTGAGCGAGGTTAGCATACGTAACAGCGATCTGAGTCGTTCCAAACGAAGTTCAAGCGCTCTCTCCCGCTGACTGCTCCAGCTTCGCTTAGACTTGTCTTCGGAATTCTTCTCGCTGCGTTTACTACGAAAGCGGTCCGTCAACCAAGCCAAGAGCGGGATGGCGATGAGCATGAGACTCAGAACGGATTGATGACCCTGCCGCGGACAGGATTGTAGAGAGAGATAGAGAAGGGCCGGGACCCCGTTGAACATTTGTCTGATCCCCACAATTCGAACGCGAACCCATCCCCCCCGGATCTCAAGGAGACCGGGAAGGGGTACGCTGCATCACAGCTGCACCATATTTGGTGTCCAATAGGTGTGTACTGGACGCCTGATAGCGAACGTGTTGCATAGATTAGTATGCAATAAAAATCCATTGTTCAAGTTTACAATCACCCTACAACCTTAACCTCGAAGCCCTTGGTCATAAATCGACCTATGCTTCAGTGACCACTTGATGGATCGCATGACGATCATACCACTTTCCAAAACCCGATCTCATGCCGAAACTCGTCCATAGCGATTATAACTGGATGAAGTCTCAGAGTCCGTAACTTTAAGGATGAGAACCCAGTTTTACAATGCAGGTTTGGCGTTCGAAACAGCATCTAGGATAGCGTGAACTCATTCACTCTGCACCCTGCCTCATCAAAAACATGCTTTCAGGGAAACCCATACCCGTGAGTAAGGCATGGGGACCCAACTCGACGGAGGGCTTCACATCATAATCAATTACCGTGATGAAATGAAGAACGTAATTGGCACGCTTTACCCAATAAACAAGATAGCCTGAAATACTTGAAGCTCTAATTCGATCTCAACCGCTCAGGGTGAGCCAGAGAGACAAAAACGTAATCGGTAACCTGCCGTCCAAGGGTATGCACTTTATCCATTCAATCAGGCGAATGTGCAAGTGACCCGAAAATGGGATTTAATCAATCACTTCGATTTGGGCGTTTAATTTAAAAACCGAACTTTTGGGGATATCTCACCATGGTTGAATCATGGTCTGATACCGGCATAATGTAAGCTTGCTGATTGACCTCAAGCTGGGTGAGTTGGATCTCTTCCCGTTGAATGATGTTTCCCTCTCGATCAGGGATGGGTGCACCACAGGGATCAATCCGTGGATGATCCATTCGTTCCCTTTTGCCGTCTGGAAAGAAAGTGCAAACCAAGCATCGCGGTAACAGTGAGTCCCAAGCTTACCACTTGAGCACTACGTAGCCCCTCGAAGATGAGAACGCTGTCTCCACGAAAGGCCTCTAGAAATAATCGGCCGATCGCCGTCAGGAGGATCCATAAGGTGAAGATGAAGCCTGGGAAAGGTGATCGACTTTTCAGGCGCTGGATAATCACGAATATAAGTGCGGCTGCGATCGTTTCGTAAATCTGGGACGGATAGCGGCTTGCCCCCCACAAATCGATTGCCCATGGAACTTTCGTCGGCGCACCAAAGGCATCACCATTGGAGATGTTAGCCAGACCGAGGAATATAGCCAAGGTTACCAAACCGGGTGTAAGAGCATCCAGCCTACGACTGAAACTGCAGTAGACAGGAATCCATCAAGTATATGAAGAGCGTGAGGTGCGAGCCACATCAATCTTGATCCTTCTCAGCTAATCCATCGCCTTCCCCTCGCTTGAACAATCATCACACACACCAAGCAAGGTCAGATGATGAGGATCGATTGAAAAACCTGTTCTGCGCTCCACTTCTTCAGCCAAGCGAGTGATGAGATTTACATCGATGTCCATTACCTGCTCACATTCAGTACATACCAAGTGACCATGCGATGCATCAGGATCTCGAAGCGCAAAACGTGTCGGACCCGAGCCAGAATAGAAGAGATCAACCATTCCGGCTCGATGAAGGGTCTCAAGTGTTCGATAGATCGTTGTAATATTCAATCCAGGTAATCGATCACGTGCTTTGGAAAACAATTCTGGAACAGAGAGATGCCCGTCCATGTGAGAGATGGTCTCCAAGATCACCCCGCGCTGAGGTGTCACCCGGAAACCTCTTTTTCTCATCTCTTCAGCCAACTTCTCACCACAACTCATATGCAAATCCTAGTTGTTGCAACAATTTGCAATAAACTTAAATTGTGACCTACCCCCTTTCAAGCCCTCGGAAATATTTTGATGAACAAGACGATCCGTCTTCTCCAAATCGAAAGCGTCCTCTCAGACATCTTTGTTCCCTTGATCCGACATATCTCACAACGAAAATACCTTCAAAGGTTCAATATCTTTACAGACCACGGTAGAATCAGGAAATCAACATTGGATGAAAACTATAAAACTACTCCACATAGAGTGGTTAAAACCAAGGAGAAACCACATGCCAGATACCTTGACCATTACAGACGATCGCACTGGAAAAACTTATCAAATCCCTGTCGAGCACGGCACAATTCGTACCATGGACCTGCGCCAGATCAAGACCGATGAAAACGACTTTGGCCTGATGGGCTACGATCCCGGATACGTCAACACCGCTTCCACCAAAAGCACCATCACCTTTATTGATGGCGAGCGTGGTATCTTGCGCTATCGGGGTTACCCGATCGAACAATTGGCTAAAGGTAGCACGTTCATGGAAGTGGCGTACCTCATCCTTTTCGGCGAGTTGCCCAATCGTGAAGAACTCAGTAGCTGGGAGCATGACATCACGCAGCAAACCTATCTTCACGAGAAATTAAAGAGCTTAATGCAATCCTTCTGCCACGACGCTCATCCGATGAGCATGTTCATCGCCTCTGTGGCAACCTTAGCGACATTCAGCCCGGGCGCACGATCCGTCGATGACCCAGCACGCCGCCTGGAAGAGATCAAATCCCTCATCGCAAAGGTTCCTACTATCGCTGCCTTCTCTTTCCGCCACCTCCGCGGTCTTCCTTATGTTTATCCCGATACCGACCTGAGCTATGCCGGGAATTTTCTCAATATGATGTTCAAGATGTCCGAAGCAAAATACACACCGGAGCCCGCGCTTGAACGCGCATTGGATGTACTCTTCATCCTTCACGCTGATCA
>JABAOF010043383.1_pt1 | contig 12822 bp, 12 predicted proteins | sample 7062171 | NCBI WGS metagenome assembly JABAOF01 (sample SAMN14538628, study PRJNA623070) | marine sediment metagenome | biome: marine biome [ENVO:00000428]; feature: marine pelagic biome [ENVO:01000023]; material: deep marine sediment [ENVO:00002113] | place: India: Gulf of Khambhat ...
CCTTTTCAAACCCTTTTTTCTTCTCGAACGTCCCAGGATGAACCATGCCCTTCCTCGTTTCTTCATCACAAACTAGATTCCGCCTCGGGCCAATGCAAAATGATTTAGAGCTTGTCAAAACGTTCTATGTGATCCACGATGAGGCTGGTTTTCGACAACCCCTTCGAGGCGGAGGGAGGTTGGTTCAAGGGGAACGTGCACACCCACACCACGAACTCCGACGGCCACGTGACGCCAGAACAGATAGCCCTCAGATACCATGAGGCCGGATACGACTTCCTCTCCATCACCGATCACGGCGTCCTGACAGACACCAGGGAGCTGTCCAGACCCGACCTCCTCATGATCCCAGGGGAGGAGATCAGCATGGGTTCATCCGAGAGGGGGAGATTCAATCACATCGTCGGCCTCAACATCGACGCAGAAATACCCGTCGAGGATTTCCAGAGGCATGAGAGCCCCCAGAGGGTCATCGACCTCATCGGGGAGCTAGGGGGCGTCGCCATCCTCGCCCACCCCTACTGGTCCNNTCTACAACACCACGTGCGACCTCACCATCGGGAGGGGCCACTCCAAAGTCCACTGGGACGATCTTCTGGCCAAGGGCCACCGCCTCCTGGGATTCGCAGTGGACGACGCCCACTACCTCGTCAGGCCTCTCCTCCCCCTCGATCTGTGCGAGGCCTGGATCAGCGTGAAGGCCCGCGACCTGACGGCGGAGAGCATCATGCATGGTATACGAGACGGACATTTCTACTCCAGCAACGGCCCCGAGATCCGGGGAATCGATGTCAACAGGAGAGAGATCAGAGTCTACTCCACCCCGGTCAGGTCCATAGCCTTCATCTCCGACGGAGGTCACGGAGAGAACAACACCGTCAATGTGGGTTATCTGCAGGAGTCTGTCTACACGGTCAGGGGCACCGAGGCCTACGTAAGGATCGAGATCACGGACTGGAACGGCAGGAAGGCCTGGGCGAACCCCATCTACGTGGAGCCCTAACCCAGGACCCGGAGAATGGGTGTTCCAGGGCCCGAAGATCAAGCGATTTAAATTGAAGCCCCCTGTCTTTGAATGGGTACGTTATCAAAGGGGAATCTGGGGGATGAGGATAGGCGGCTTCGTCGACATGTCCACCATCGACTGGCACGGCAACGTCTCCCTCGTCGTCTTCTTCGCCGGTTGCAACTTCCGATGCCACTACTGCCAGAACTCCAGCCTCCTCCCCCTCGATTCGGGCAGGGAGGTCGACGCCGAGTACGTTCGAAGACGCATGGAGGTGGGCAGGGACCTGCTGGACTCCGTCGTCATCACAGGAGGCGAACCCCTGCTCCAGCCCGAGGGGTTAGAGGAGGTCGCGGACCTCGCCAGGACCCTTAGTCTGAAAATAATGCTCAACACCAACGGGAGCAGACCAGAAGTCGTTGAGAGGCTCCTTGAGGCCGGCTTGATCGACCGTGTGGCCCTAGACATAAAGGCCCCTTTCACAGAGAAAGAGTACTCCAGCGTCGTTGGTGAAAAGGGGGGTTCGCTGTGGCGGGAGGTCGAGAAGACCCTGGAGATATGCCGCGAAAACGGGGTAGAGACGGAGGTCAGGACCACCGTGGCTCCTGGTGTGTCTGATGAGCCCGATTTCATCGAGCGGATTGCAACATCGATAGAGGGCAGGTGCGACGAGTACTCTCTCCAGCAGTTCGACAACCTGGGAGACGTCCTGAGCCCCGAGTTGAAGGCCAAGAGCCCCCCCAGCAGGGAGAGACTGATGCAGCTGGCCGAGGTGGCCCTGGCCTCCGGCCTGGAAAACGTGAGCATCAAGACGAGGGATATGGGCCTAGAGAGGATGAGATGAAAGTTGGTGAAGAGAAAGCTGATTCTGATCACGGGGATGTCCGGGTCAGGGAAGACAACGCTTGCAGGCATGTTCGAGGCCAAGAGCTACAGAGTTATGACCATGGGCGACGTAATCCGGGATCTTGCCAGCGAACGGGGCATCGAGCCCACCCTGACCAACCTGGGGGGCCTCGCCAAGGAGATCAGGGAGGAGGGAGGCATGGCCGCCGTCGCCGAGAAATGCGTTGAGAAGCTCGGATCCATGCCGGACGAGAAGATGGTGGTGGACGGGATCCGGAGCATTGATGAGGTGGACGTCTTCGCGGGATCCTTCGCCGTCGATCTGGTGGCCGTCTATGCCTCCCCGAGGACCCGTTATAGACGGCTGAGGGATAGGCACAGGACGGATGATCCCGCCGACTGGAAGGCGTTCCGGGCCAGGGACGATGGGGAGCTCGGTTTCAGCCTGGGCCGGGCCATCGCCCTGGCGGACCACGTGGTCACGAACGAGGGGGACCTCGACGACCTCGCCCGGGAGTTCGAGAAGCTACTATCCAGGCTCGACAGGGGATAGCCAGTGGAAGGAACTGTGAGGACCGCCGTCAACCCAACTGAGAGCAGGGAGAAGGTGGTCGAGGCCGTCAGGAACGTGCTGGGGGACATCGAGCTAGAGCAATCAGAGAGAGGCGACCTTGTCGTCCTCGAAGGGCGCTTGGAAAGCATTGAAGACCTTGCCCCATTGAGGGACGCCTTCGCGAGGAGAAGGATCAGGGACGCCGCCCGCTCCCTCCTCACGAGGATAGCCCAGGAAGGGCTCCTCTCCTTCGGCCTGAACAAGCAGGCAGCCTATGTAGGGCACGTCTCCTTCTACAGCTCAGGGGAGTCTCCCCTGGGCCCCATTCAGGTCGAAATAAAGGGAGATGTAGATAGAATCATCCGTTACCTATGCGGATGATTAACTCTCGCTCAGAGCCCATGATCATCTAATTATAGGTTCTTCCACTCAGCAGTTATACTCGGATTGAGGCCCCACCGTAAACAATATATGAAGCGCATTGGACCATAAATGATTCCTCGGATGTCAAACCCGTCAGTTGCCCCTGAGGAAAAGGTGATACGACCTTCCAATGAGTGGGAACTCCCACTTCGGGACTCTCCCCGGGTTTGTCTCCGCGAATCGATTACTATTAGTGTTCTGACCGTCATGGGGTATATGTCTGTATGATAGAGGTGGATGCTGTCTCCCAGCTCCAGAGCGGATTGGCCGGGTTCAACTGGGACCAGTGCAACCAGTGCGGAAAGTGCTCGAGCGGCTGCCCTGCAGCGAGGTACCTGGACCTGAGACCCAGAAGGATCGTCGCGATGACCCAGAGGGACCTCGTCGCCGAGATCCTGGAGTCTGACGTGGTCTGGATGTGCGCCCAGTGCCTCCAGTGCGTCGAGAGGTGTCCCAGCGACGTCACCCCCTACGACATCATCATATCCCTCCAGAACCGGGCCGTCCGAGACGGGTTTTTCTACCCCGAGGGCCTCACCAAGATGCTGGCCTCGGTCAAGAGGCTCGGGGCCATCCAGCCTCCGATGGAGATCGTCGACAGGGAGTTCGAGATCTACGACAGGGAGTCCCTGGATCTCCCCGAGATCAGGCGGCCCAAGGAGCTGGAGAAGTTCGTCGAGGCCTTGGAGAAGGTCATGGAGGGGAGCTGAATGGCGGAGCTCGCCCTTTTCCTCGGTTGCACCATCCAGACAGAGCAGTACGGCTTCGAGCTGTCCTCCCGGGAGACCCTCCCGAGGCTGGGCGTCGATCTTGTCGACATCGACGGCTTCAGTTGCTGCGGCTACCCGCTGAAGAGCCTCAACAACAAGAGCTGGATCTACCTGACGGCGAGGAACCTCGCCCTGGCGGACAAGCGGGGCCTCGACGTCCTAGCCCTCTGCAACGGCTGCCACCTCTCCATGTGCGAGGTGAAGCACCTCCTGGACACGGATCCCGAGCTCCGGGAGGAGGTCAACGGCTACTTGGCTATCGAGGGGCTGGAGTACACGGGAGGCATCAAGATCAGGCACCTCATCGAAGTGCTTCAGAGGGACATCGGCGTAGAGGGCATTAAGGGCGCCGTAAAGAGGCCCCTCGGGGGGGTAAAGCTCGCCTCCCACTATGGGTGTCACGCCCTCAGGCCGAGCTCGCTCGGCCGCCCCGACGACTCCGAGGACCCCCACATCCTCGAGGACCTCACAATGGCCGTGGGCGCGGAGACCGATTTCTACTCCGAGAGGCTCGACTGCTGCGGGGCCAGCCTCGTCGTGAACGACGCCGAGACCTCCTTCAAGCTCTCGGGGGCGAAGCTGAAGGCAGTCCAGGCACAGGGCTTCGACGGCATGGTGACGGTCTGCCCCTTCTGCCACAAGATGTACGACGCCAAGCAGGGGGCGATCCAGAAGGTCCTCGACGACGACAGCATCGAGCTGCCCGTCATCTACTACACCCAGCTCCTCGGGCTGGCCATGGGGCTCGGCGAGGAGGAGCTGGGCTTGAACTTCAACCTTAGCCCCGTCGACGAGCTCATGGAGAGGCTGGAGGATTGAAAATGGCCAGCACGAACTCAGTCGTTGTGGTCGGCGGTGGCATCGCCGGCATCCAGTCATCCCTAGATCTGGCAGACAGGGGTTACACAGTGTACCTGGTCGAGAGATCCCCGAGCATCGGCGGGAAGATGGCCCTGCTGGACAAGACATTCCCGACCATGGACTGCGCAATCTGCATCTTGGCTCCGAAGATGATCGAGGTCCTCCGCCACCCCAACATCAAGATCCTCAGCTACAGCGAGATAGAGGACGTGAGCGGAACTGCCGGCGATCTGACCGTGAAGGTCCTGAGGAACAGGAGATACGTCGACGAGGATAAGTGCACGGGGTGCAACGACTGCGCCGAGGTCTGCACCGTCAACATCCTCAACGAGTACGACGAGGGCCTGAGCGAGAGGAAGGCTATATACAGGCCGTTCCCGCAGGCCATCCCGAACGTCTTCACCATCGACAAGAGGGGGCTCCCGCCGTGTCGCGCGGCCTGCCCTGCGGGCGTGAACGTCCAGGGCTACGTGGCGCTCGTCAAGGACGGCAAATACGAGGAAGCCCTTGAGCTCATCCGTGAGGCGATCCCCTTCCCCGCCGTGTGCGGGAAGGTGTGTTTCCATCCTTGCGAGACCGAGTGTGAGAGAGGGAACGTCGAGGAGCCCATCGCCATCAAGGCCCTGAAACGGTTCGTCTCGGACTATGAGGTCCAGAGAGGGCCACAGAAAATCGAGCCGATACCAAAATTGTACGATGAGAAGGTGGCTATAGTCGGATCCGGCCCTGCTGGGCTGACGGCCGCCTACGAGCTCGTCAAACGGGGTTATCACGCCACGGTCTTCGAGGCGCTGCCCGAGCCCGGAGGGATGTTGAGGTATGCTATCCCTTCGTACAGGCTACCCAAGGAGGACCTCGATCTCGAGATCCAGCGCATGGTGGATCAGGGCGTCGAGATTGTGACCGACAAAACCATCGGGAAGGATCTCTCGCTCAAGCAGCTCTACGAAGACGGATACAAGGCTGTGTTCATGGCTATCGGGGCGCAGAACAGCAGGCGCCTGATGGTCGAAGGAGAGGAGCTTGAAAACGTCTACCACGCCCTCCCCTACCTCAAGGAGGTTAACATGGGGAAGGCGGGTCTCGTCAGCGGTAAGGTCGCGGTGATAGGCGGCGGGAACGTCGCGATTGATGCGGTGAGGAGCGCCCTCAGAGATGGTGCCCGGGAGGTCCATGTGCTCTATCGGAGGTCGAGGGAGGAGATGCCAGCCTACGAGGAGGATGTCGTCAGGGCTGAGGAGGAGGGAGTCAAGTTCCATCTGCTGGTCAACCCGACGCGCTTCATCGGCGAAGGAGGGAAGGTCTCTGCTGCCGAGTGCATAAGGATGGAGCTTGGCCCACCCGACGATAGCGGCAGGAGGCGCCCCGTCCCCATTGAGGGGTCTGAGTTCACCATGGAGTTCGACACCGTCATCCTCGCGATCGGCCAGACGCCCGACGCCGAATCGATACCCGAGGACGTCGAGACCACGAAGTGGGACACGATCGCAGCGGACGAGACGACCCTCGAGACGAGTCTCCCGAGCGTCTTCGCCGGGGGTGACATAGTGGACGGCCCCTCCACGGTCATCGACGCTATAGCAGCTGGAAAACGGGGGGCAGAGTCGATCCACCGTTACCTGAGAGGCGAAGACCTCAAGGAGGGGAGAGACCCGCCCGTGGAGAAGGTCGAGGACGTCCCCACGGAGGGCGTCGAGCCCAAGTCCAGGGAGGTGATGCCCGTTCTGCAGGTCGACCAGAGGACTGGTAACTACGACGAGGTCGATCTCGGCTTTACCGAGGAGATGGCCAAGGCCGAGGCCGATAGGTGCCTGGCATGCGGGGGCTGCTCCGAGTGCATGGAGTGCCTCAAGGTCTGCGACCCCGACGCCATCGTTCACGAGCAGGACGAGGAGCACTTGGAGCTCAACGTCGGCGCGGTCATCGTGGCCACGGGACTCGACGTCTCCGATCCCACTGAGTTCAAGGAGCTGGGCTACGGGAGATACGAGGACGTCATCACGGCCATGGATCTCGAGAGGCTCGTCACCGCGACGGGGCCCACGGGAGGCGAGCTCCTCCGCCCCTCCAACGACGAACACCCCCACAACATGGCCTTCATCCAGTGCGTGGGCTCTAGGAGTCTAGTGGAGGGCCAGCCTTACTGCTCGGCCGTCTGCTGCATGCATGCGACGAAGGAGGCCGTCCTCGTCAAGGAGCACGAGCCGGACGTGGACATCACCATATTCTACACCGATATAAGGGCCTACGGGAAGGGCTTCAGGGAGTTCGTCAACCGCGCCCGGGACGAGTACGGGATAAAATACGTGAGGGCGAAGCCCAGCGAGATCAGGAGGGACCCCGGCACGGGGGAGCTGAGGTTCTGGTACGAGGAGACCCTGACCGGCGAGATGAAGGAGGGTAGCTTCGACCTCGTCGTCCTCTGCACCGCCCTTACTCCGAGCGAGGGCAACATCGAGCTCGCCAAGAATCTGGGGGTGGATGTAGACGAGTTCGGGTTCTTCGCGAAACCAGAACCCTTGATGGCTCCCCTCGACACCTCCAGGGAGGGCATCCTCGTGTGCGGCTACTGCCAGGGACCCAAGGACATCCCGGACTCCATAGCCGAGGCGAGCGGGGCCGCGGCCAGGGCGGCGGAGATCGTGGAATCTCAGGGGGGGCGTGAATGAGATGAGCGACGAAACTAGCGCCAAGATAGGCGTGTTCCTCTGCCACTGCGGTACGAACATCGGGGGCGTCGTCGGGATGAAGGAGGTCGCCGAGTATATCAGGGCCCTTCCCAACGTCGCCTACGTCGAGGAGAACCTCCACACATGCTCGTCGGAGGGCATCGACAGTATCCAGGAGGCGATCGAGGAGCAGGGCCTAGAGAGGGTCGTCGTCGCATCCTGCACGCCGAGGACCCACGAGCCGCTGTTCAAGAACGCCTGCGAGGATGCGGGTCTCAACAAGTACCTCTTCCAGATGGTCAACATCAGGGAGCAGGACTCCTGGGTGCACAAGGATCAGAAGGCCGCTACCGAGAAGGCCAAGTACCTCGTCCAGATGGCTGTCGCCAAGGCCCGGTTCCTGGAGCCCGCGGAGGACGTTGAGATAGAGATCACCCCCGTCTCCCTCGTGATCGGGGGCGGCATCTCGGGGCTCACGGCTGCTCTATCAATCGCTAGACAGGGCTTCGAAGTGCATCTAGTCGAGAAGGAGGCGGAGCTGGGCGGGACAGTGAGGAAGCTCCACAAGCTCTACCCGACCGGCGAGGACGCCACCGAGTTTCTCAAGCCGGTCGTGGACGCGGTCAAGAGGCACGAGAGGATCAAGGTCCACACGTCTTCCACCGTGACCGACGTGAGCGGATTCATAGGAAGCTTCGAGGCCGAGGTCACCTCTGCGAACGGCGAGGTCTCGAACCTCGGCGTGGGCACAATAGTTGTGGCAACTGGCGCCGAGTCCTTCGAACCAGTTGGCTATCACGGTTACGAGATAAACGAGAGCATCATCACCCAGCTCGACCTGGAGGCTCAGCTGAACGAGGGCGTCCCGGATCTCCCCGACAAGGTCGTCATGATCCAGTGCGTGGGAGCGATGGAGGAGCGGGGGAGGACCTACTGCAGCAGGATATGCTGCGGGGTCGCCCTCAAGAACGCACTGCAGATCAAAGAAAAGAGCCCCGAGACCGACGTCTACATCCTCTACAGGGACCTCCAGGCCTACGGGGTGAAGCTCGAGAACTACTACCGGGAGGCCCTGAAGAAGGGCGTCAAGTTCATAAACTACGTCCCCGAAAGGCCCCCCTCTGTCTCGATTCTGCCGGAGGGCGGCTTCGACGTCAAGGTCTACGACACCCTGATAGGCATGGAAGTGGGCCTCGATGCTGGATTGATCGTCCTCTCGACGCCCCTGATAAACACCGATGAGGGTAAAGCCCTCGCCAAGATGCTCAGGGTCCCCGTAGGCTCAGACGGCTTCTTCCTCGAGGCCCACCCCAAGATGAGGCCGGTGGACTTCTCCTCCGAGGGTATATTCCTGTGCGGGGCGGCTCACGGTCCGAAGGGGGTCGACGAGAGCATCGCCCAGGCTTACGCCGCCGCCTCGAGGGCGGGCATCCCCATGGCGAAGGGGAAGATCTACGGAGAGGCTGTGAAGTCGGTCCTCGATCCCTCCCTGTGCGTGGGCTGCGGCGCTTGCGCCGAGGCGTGCCCCTTCGACGCGATAACCATGAGCTCCTTCAGCGAGCCGGACGTCAACTTGGGGATATGCAAGGGTTGCGGAGTCTGTGCAGTCGAGTGCCCAATGGGCGCCATGCAGCTGAAGTACTTCAAGGACAGCCAGCTAGGACCCGCCGTGGAGGCGCTGCTCACACCAACCAAATGGATCAACGAGGAGAGGAGCTCCGAGCCCGCAATATTGTGTTTCGCGTGCAGATGGTGCTCCTACGCCGCCGCCGACTTTGCGGGTGTCATGAGGCTCCAGTACCCCGACAACGTCCGTATCGTCCTCGTCCCGTGCTCGGGGAGGGTGGACTTCCGCCACATCCACAAGGCATTCCAGAACGGAGCCGACGGGGTCATCGTGGCCGGCTGCCTCAAGGAGCAGTGCCACTACATCGACGGGAACTTCAAGGCCGAGAGGAGGATCAACGTGGCGAAGAAGGCTCTCGACGTGCTCGGGATCGGCGGCGAGAGGCTGGAGATGTTATTCTGCAGCGCCGGGATGCCGAGGGAGTTCGCCAAGTTCATGTGGGACTTCACCGAGAGGATCGAAGGCCTGAACGAAGCCGATCGGGGCAAGGACCCGTCGGTCGAAGTAGAGGCGGTCAACCCCGACTGACTCGAACACCATTTTGAGACAACTCTTGACTTCGTAAAGACGCCCTAAATGATCTCAGTATGTACTGATCAGCACAGCGATAATTAGAGTATTTACCCAAATATTACAAATCAGAAAAAGCATATATATCGAACAGGAGTCTCCCTAACCAATTTACAAGGTGAAGTTCAAATGGATAGTTACATAGAGAGCGTATACAATAGCGTCGTCGAGAAAGATCCGCTGCAGAAGACTTTCCATCAGGCCGTCTACGAGGTCTTGGAGAACGTCACGCCCGCAATCGAGAAGTTCCCGATATACAAGGAGTTCAAGATCCTTGAGAGGATGGTCGAGCCCGAGAGGATCGTCCAGTTCCGCGTCCCATGGAAGGACAAGGACGGCGAGATCCAGATCAACAGGGGCTTCAGGGTGCAGTACAACTCCGCCATAGGACCCTACAAAGGAGGCTTCAGGTTCCATCCCACGGTAGTCCTGGGAATGATGAAGTTCCTCGGATTCGAGCAGACGTTCAAGAACAGCCTCACCGGCCTCCCCATGGGCGGCGGCAAGGGCGGCTCCGACTTCGACCCGAAGGGCAAGACCGACGCAGAGGTGGAGAGCTTCTGCACGAGCTTCATGCTCGAGATGTACAGGCACATCGGCCAGTTCGTGGACGTCCCCGCCGGCGACATCGGCGTCGGCGCCCGCGAGATAGGCTACATGTACGGCGTCTTCAGGAAGATCACCAACGTCCACGGCACATGCGTACTGACCGGCAAGGGTCCTAGATACGGCGGTTCGCTCATCAGGCCCGAGGCCACCGGCTACGGCGACGTCTACTTCGTCGAGCAGATGCTCAAGACCAAAGGCGAGGAGATGAAAGGCAAGGCCGTCACCATCTCCGGCTCCGGCAACGTCGCCCAGTACGCCGCCGATAAATGCCTCCAGCTGGGGGCCAAGGTCATCACCCTGAGCGACTCAAGCGGCTGCATCTACGTCCCCGACGGCATCACCCGCGATCAGTGGGACTACGTCATGGAGCTGAAGAACGTAAAGAGGGGACGGATCAAGGAGTTCGCCGAGAAGTACAACGTCGAGTACGTCGACAAGGGCAAGCCATGGCGCTACAAGTGTGACGTCGCGCTACCCTGTGCGACCCAGAACGAGCTGGACGGCGATGACGCCCAGGCCCTGGTGGACAACGGAGTCCTCGCCGTCGGCGAGGGAGCCAACATGCCCACCACCCTCGAAGGGATAAAGGTCTTCCTGGACAACAAGATCCTCTACAGCCCAGGCAAAGCCTCCAACGCGGGCGGCGTGGCCACATCCGGCCTCGAGATGGCCCAGAACAGCCAGCGCTACTTCTGGAGCAGGGAGGAGGTAGACGCCAAGCTCCACCAGATAATGGTGAACATCCACACGACCGCCTACGAGACCTCCAAGATCTTCGGCCAGCCAGGCAACTACGTCCTGGGCGCGAACATCGCCGGCTTCCTCAAGGTCGCTGACGCAATGATCGCCCAGGGTCACTTATCCTAGACGACCGAGAACCGACCGAGCAGAGGTCAAAGACCTCTCCTTTTTTCAAGATGGCGATTCTGTGATGTCTCGAAAAAATGCCCCAGCAATTCAGTCCTGTAAAAAGGCCCAGATCAACAACAATGAGTCGGGGTGGATTGGGGTTATCCGGGTCGGAGGTCTCGACCTTCACTTTTATAAATTACCTCCTCATTGCATATAGGATTCATCAGAAAGTGGCAGGGTCATGTATAAGATCGTCAGGAAGAGGGTGCTCACCCCCAGAGTGAAGCTCTTCGAGGTCGAGGCCCCCGCCGTGGCCAGGAAGGCCAAGCCCGGGCAGTTCGTGATCTTGAGGACCCACGAGAAGGGGGAGAGGATCCCCATAACCCTAGCTGGAAACGACCCTGAGAAGGGCACGGTGACCATAGTCTTCGCCGAGGTCGGCAAATCCTCGATGCAGCTGGGGAAGCTCGAGGAGGGCGACGAGATCCTCAACTTCGCTGCGCCCCTGGGCAATCCGACGCCCGTGAAGATGTACGGCTCGGTCCTAATGGTCGGCGGGGGCGTCTTCATCGGGGCCCTCCTCTACCAGGCGAAGGCCCTCAAGGAGGCCGACAACGAGGTCGTCATGGTCCTCGGGGCCAGGAACGAGGAGGAGCTGATACTCGTCGACGAGGCGAAGGAGATCGCTGACGAGCTCTACCTCTCCGTGGACGATGGATCCATGGAGCTCCAGGGCCTATCTTTCCTAGCTGAGGTTCTCGAGAAGAGGCGCTTCGACCAGATCTTCGCCATCGGCCCGATCTCGATGCAGAGGGAGCTCTCTGATATGACCCAGCCCCTCGGCGTCCCGACGACGGTCAACCTGTTCCCGATCATGGTGGACGGCATGGGGATGTGCGGCGCATGCCGAGTCACGGTGGGTGGGCAGACCCGGTTCGCCTGCGTGGATGGCCCCGACTTCGACGGACATCAGGTCGACTACGACGAGCTACTCTCCAGGATGAAGGTCTACACCCCCCACGAGAAGATCTGCAAGGTCCTCAGCGAGGAGGCGGCGTGATGGCGGAATGGAAGCCCGAGGTCGAGATGCCCAAGCAGTCCCCCGAGGAGCGGATCCACAACTTCGAGGAGGTCGCCAAGGGCTACACCGAGGAGATGGCCGTCGAGGAGGCCGAACGCTGCCTCAGCTGCCCCAACCCCCAGTGCATAAAGGGGTGTCCCGTCGACATCGACATCCCCGGATTCATCACGCTCATCAAGGAGAGGAAGTTCGACGAGTCCATCAAGAAGATCAAGGAGAAGAACGCCCTCCCGGCCATCTGCGGGAGAGTCTGCCCCCAGGAGAACCAGTGCCAGAAATTCTGCATCCTGGGATATCGAGGCGACCCCGTCTCCATAGGCAGACTCGAGAGGTTCGTGGCCGACTGGGAGCTTGAACACGGCATCGGCGTCCCANNCAGACAGGCGGACGCGTCGCCGTCGTCGGAGCCGGCCCGGCGGGCCTGACCGTGGCGGCGGAGCTGATAAAGCTCGGCCATGAGGTGGAGATCTTCGAGGCCCTACATACTGCGGGGGGCGTCCTCATGTACGGTATCCCCCAGTTCCGCCTGCCAAAGGAGATCGTCCAAGCGGAGGTCGACTACGTCAAGAAACTCGGGGTCGAGATCCACCTCGACTCCATGATCGGGAAGCTGTACACAGTCTCGGAACTCTTCGACGGAGGCTTCGACGCGGTCTTCATCGGGAGCGGCGCGGGGCTGCCCACGGTTCCTCCACATCCCGGGGGAGAACCTGGGAGGTATCTTCTCCGCCAACGAGTTCCTCATCCGCACGAACCTGATGAAGGCCTACAGGTTCCCCGAGTACGACACCCCCATCGACGTGGGGAAGGTCGTGGCCGTGATAGGCGGCGGCAACGTCGCCATGGATGCTTCCCGCTCGGCACTGAGGATGGGGGCGGAGAAGGTCTACATAATCTACCGTCGTGGAGAGAAGGAGCTGCCGCCTCGCCACGAGGAGGTCGAGAACGCGGAGGA
>JABAOF010010686.1_pt3 | contig 12818 bp, 11 predicted proteins | sample 7062171 | NCBI WGS metagenome assembly JABAOF01 (sample SAMN14538628, study PRJNA623070) | marine sediment metagenome | biome: marine biome [ENVO:00000428]; feature: marine pelagic biome [ENVO:01000023]; material: deep marine sediment [ENVO:00002113] | place: India: Gulf of Khambhat ...
GCCGGCGCGAAGCGCGGAACGATGTTCGGGGAGCGGTCGAGAGACGCATCCGGTACAGGCCTCCCCGATGAAAAGGGCGGCGGGATCGTAGCAGACCCGATCGCTAGCAGCAACGGCATCTCGAGCCTTCCCCCGGCAAAGGTGGCTTTGCCGGACCTCCGCGGAGTGGTAAGTTGGCGCGGTCTTAGCGTGTGGAGTGCGTTGATGAAGTTGCATTTTTGGGGGGCGGCCGGGACCGTTACCGGGTCGATGCACCTGGTCCAGTTCGGACGCCAACGCATGTTACTGGATTGCGGGCTCTATCAGGGCCGCCGCAAGGAGGCTTTCGAGCGGAATCGCGAGATTCCTTTTGATGCCGAGGGGGTGGGGGCGGTCGTTCTTTCGCACGCCCATATCGATCATTGCGGGAACCTGCCGTCGCTGGTCCGAGCCGGTTTTGACGGTCCGATTTATTGCACCAGTGCCACACGCGATGTGGCCGCTCGCATGCTGCTCGATTCGGCAAAGATCCAGGAAAGCGACGTGGCCTACGTCAACAAACGCCGTCGGCGCAAGCGGCAGACGCCTTTTGAACCACTCTATTCACGTCGCGATGTCAGCCGGACCATCCAATGTTTCGTGCCAGTCGATTACGAACGGTCCTTTCACCCCCTGGAAGGGGTCCGCGGAGCTTTCCGCGATGCGGGACACATGCTGGGGTCTGCCAGCGTCGAGCTGGACATTGCCACAAACGGTCGGTCCACGCGGCTGGTTTTTAGCGGCGATATTGGCCGGCACGACCTGCCCATCCTCCGCGATCCGCAAGTGCCTTCCGACGCGGAGTTTATCATTATGGAGAGCACCTACGGCGATCGCCTCCATGCGGAACGCCAACGCACCGTCGAAATTCTGCTGCAAGTTTCCGCTCGTACGATCCAGAACCAGGGGAAACTGATCATTCCCGCGTTCTCAGTCGGCAGGACCCAGGAGGTCGTGTACCACTTGAACCAGCTGTGGAACGAGGGGCGTCTTGCCAAGCTACCGGTATACGTCGACAGCCCGCTGGCCGTGGATGCCACCGACGTCTATCGGGCTCATCCCGAATGCTACGACGAACAAATGGTCGATGCTCTGTTTGACGAGACCGACAAAGACCCTTTGGGTTTTCGCGATTTGCGCTACGTCCGTAGCAGCAGCGAGTCGAAGAAGTTAAACGAATTGGCAGGTCCTGCCGTGATCATCAGCGCATCGGGTATGTGCGAAGGAGGCCGGATTCTGCATCATCTCAAACACCACATCGAAGATCCCGCGACGACCATCCTCTTTGCCGGCTATCAAGCGCCCCACACCCTCGGCCGCAAGATCCTGGACGGGATGCCGGAAGTACCCATCCTGGGCCGCCGGTATCGCGTGCGGGCGGAGGTCGAAAAGATCGAGGGTTGCAGCGCCCATGCAGATCGCGAGGGGCTGATCGGGTGGGCGCGGCAAGCCCAGGCTGCCGGACGCGTCCGGAAGATTTTTCTGGTTCACGGCGAACCGGAGGCGGCCAGCAGCCTGGCCGAAGAACTGGCCCAGCAACTGGGAGCCCAGGTAGAAATCCCGGCCCGCGGAGACACATTCCAGCTGGGATGACGCGACCGGCAACAGGACCGCTCGGCGATGACTCTCCCCGTCCTCTCCTCCCCGTCTTCTCGTCCGCCGCGGTCGCCCCGTGGATCTGCAGGCAAACCGGGCAGCGTGGGGGGGGGCCGAGCCGAGTTGTTGATGCACCTGGTTGTCTCCGTCACCCTCCATCCGGAACACATGGGCCCGACGCCGCCAGGCTGTGTTCGGTAGCCGGTGTCCATCGGGAGACATGCTGATTACGTCTTTCCTCAGACCGAACCGGGATCATCTGGCGGCTCGAGAATTTTTTGCAGCGCATGCCGCGCGGCCAGCAATTCGTGCTCATTCCCCTCCGGCGGCTCTTCGACGAAATCATCCTGGATGCGATCCGTCGCTGGGTGGACCTGCTCACCGTGCTGCGGATCGACGTCGAGGAAGAGGTCGACAACGTGCCAGTCCGCGTCCCAGAGCACCTGGGTGGCAAGGCAGTCGATCAGCACATCCCATTCGTCGAAGTCTGGCGAGTCGGCCGCTGGCAGATCGATAATTTCTTCATGGTCGCAGGCGGCCAGCACCATTTCCCGCCACGTTGGCTGAGCTTGTTTGTCGGTGCCTGTATCCTGTTCGCCGCCGAAAAGTTCGTCGTTGTCAATTTCGACTTCAATCGATTGTCGAATGGCCGCGTACAAAACAGCCGCCGTTGCGTCATTCAACTCGGTGTGTTTCGGCGTTGCCACCTGCTCGCACAAGAGCGCTTCGCCGATCCGCGAAACCAGCACCATCTGCACGCGCCAGTTCAGCTTGTCGAAGGGTGTTACGTTAAAATGCCAGCGCTGCGTCGCTCGATCCTCCTGGTCTTCGATGATATCTGCAACCAACCTCACGGCGGCGCGGATCAGGGTGGCATGTCCGCCCTGTAAAACGGTTTCTCCCTGTGCGGTCATCCACATGTTGTGCTTCCTTTCTTTTCGCCATGCATGATCTTCCTAAGTTTGTTGCTACGACGCGGTCGCCAGTCGCGGCCGCAGGCTGGATGTGGGGCTGGCGGCAATCCGGATCAGCAATTGTTCCAGGACAAGACGGGCCCGGTCCGGCGAGGAACTTTCGCCTTTCAACTGCAAGTCCGCCTCCAGCAGCCAGCGGTAAAGGCTGCTGGCCCGCTGGCGGCCCAGCCGTTTGAGCTGTTGTTCCGCTTTGCCGAGGAAATAAGGTGCCACGCCTGCCTGTTCCAGAGCGGATCGCAAGCTGAGCTTTTGGCTGGACAAAGTGGCGTTTAAGTAGAGGCGGGATGCGGCCGCCAGCCGCCGCAAGGAGGCCGAAATCTGCGCCAGGATGGCGACCGGATGCTCGCCAGCCTGAAGCAACCTCTGCAACTGCAGCAAAGCCTCCGGGGCATTGCCGGCATAAGCGGCGTCCAACATGTCCCAGGCCGTTTTCGCTCGCCATCCACCCGCCATCTCCCGCACCAACCCCACGGTGATCTTCCCGTCGGACATCAACGCCAGTTTTTCCAATTCGTTGGCCAGCAGGCCCAGTTCGGGGCCCAGTGTCTCCAGCAATTGTTCTCCCGCCCCCGCCGTCAGGCTCACGTCGTGACGCTGGGTCGCCTCGCCGCTCAGCCACTTCACAATCGCACTGCTACCGGGCGTCTTGCAGTCGACCTGCAAGCCGCTGGACGAAATGGCCTTGAACAAACGCGTGTTCTTGGGCCAGCGGGTGACGACCAGGATCAAGATGCCGTTGGTGTCCGGTTGGGCAACGTAGTTTTCCAGCCTCACCCGCTCGCGACTAATCAGGTCCTCTGCCTCAGACACGACCACCACCGCCTGCCCGCCTCCGAACATGGTCACCGTGGCCAATCGATCGGTGACATCCGGCCACTCGACCGTTGACCCGTCATAACGCGAGATCGCGAATTCCGCGTCGGGACCGGTCGTGACCGATTGGCACAAACTGGCAACCGCTTTTTGCTTTAAGTAAGCATCGTCGCCGAACACGACGTTGACCGCCTGCGCTGGATGGTGCGAGACGCGTTTCAGGTAGTCGAGTGCCAGGATGGGCTTGCCCATGTTCCCGGTCCGCCAAGAGGGGGTGGTTGCCAGGACGGGCAGTATACCAGCTGCCGCTGCGGTTGTCCGCCTTTTTTTTCCACGGTCCCGGGAAAGGACGCTGAGAAAATACAGATTTTCGCGGAATCCGGGCCGGGGCGCGACGGGCGAGCGTGGGGGGACGAGCGGTCGGTTGGGAGCCGCCGCCGTCGCGGAGACCGTCCCTTGCGATTGCCTGCTGTGTGCCAGATGCAATTTTTTCTGTTTGCCGACCAGGCAAACGGCGAAGGTGCCGACCAGACGCCTGCTCGCCAAGAACGCCTCAAGGCCACTCGACGAGATCGCCAGGCGGCGCCAGCCGAGCTGCTGGATTGTCAACGCGTCATTTTCAAATTGCAAAAACGCGTTAAACGTTGCGGCAAGTCGGCTGGAGCCGAAAGTCTGAGCGACTTTCGCGACCGCGGCAAGCGCGCAATTTTTAGCCCGATAGCTAGTGCTCCTCGACCTCGACCCACAGGTCCGGCAGGTCCCCCGGTTGGGGATCTGGGGGTTGAGCACCGGCAGGAGGGTGCAGTCGGATCAGGAAACCATACAATCCCGGCTGGGGAACGGTAACGTGAAAAGGCGACCGGCCGTCGACGTCGGTGCCGTAGTACGTCCAACTTCTCCCCGCGTCACTGGTTCCCCATAATTCGACCTTCGGTAGTCCGCCGGGTCCGACCGGTTGCTGAGCGTAGGGCAATTCGAAGGAATTGTGGTGAACGGTCAGCGGTTGACGCGCAATGCGGGTCGGTAATGCCGGCTGGCTGTCTGGCGCAGGTTTGTCTAACTGGTTCGCAGAGCGGGTGCTTTTCGGGTCCGCGCGGGATGGATCGAGCGGGGTGCCGCTGGCCAGCGGCCGGTGCGCTTGTCGGTCCGCAGGCCAGGCCATGAAAGGGGCCTCGTCTGGCGATCGCGATCTCGCCGCGGAAACGGTGTCGGCGGGCCGCGTGTTGGTTGCCGAGCCCGGAAGGGTGGGCACATCGTGTGGCGTTTGGGTGGGAGCAGAGCGGGGAGGGTCTGCGACCGGCTCTTGTGCGATCGCTTCGTTGCCGGCTCGGTCGCTGGCACGGATGCGGACCGTGACAGATTCGGTTGCCGTGGTGGATCTCCAGGTCGCGTGGCCTTCCACTTTCTGAAAGTCGTCTTGTTCCGCGTGTTGGACGTGCGGAACCCGTTGCCACGGTCCGCCAACCGAAGCCTGATACTCGATTTGAATCTGCTGCCGATCGAGATTGGCATCGCGAGCGTAAAATTCCGTGAGGATCTCGTTTCCGGGTAATCTTCTGCTGTTCAGCTGGACCTCCGGTTTGGCACTATCGACCAGGACACGCAATCCGGGCTGAGAGGGATCCACCGGGCTCAACTGACCATCCTGGCTTAACGTGCGTACCAGAAACCAGTGTTCGCCGTCGTTTTGAGTGCGGACGACGAACCGTCCTGCTTCGGGATTTGTGCGCCCGGCCAGTTGCCAATGGACACCTTGATCAGTGGACAGATAAAGAAAGACTTCCCGAGGGGCTTGGGATGGATGCCGGGTCGGTGCGACATGAAAAGGAACACCAAAGGATCGTTGCGGCGAAAGAAGCAGCGTTGGCGGTTCGGCTTGAGCGGTCAGCGACGGTGTCCATGTGACCAGAATCAGCAGCGCGACAGTCGAGCGGGGCAGGAAGATGTTCATGGTGAGCGGCTGGCAGAGACGAGCACGTTTTTGAGCACCGTTGGCGGGCTGGGACGGCATCCTGTTTTTGCCACAAATATGCGCACGCAAGGCTGGTATCGGCCTGCTTTCACGAGAGGCTTGAAGCCGTTGAGGGTTTGCCAGGTAAGGTTACCGATGGTGGAAAATTTACCAATCAGCTGGAGAATGTCACGGCTGTGGGGGCCCTGCGAGCGATTTGTCGCGGCGGGTAGGTTGGGCAACTGCCGATCGGCTCCCCAGGGGCGGGACGCTGGCCCCCGCGCCGATTCCTGCGGGCCAAGCCGTGGTTCCTGGTGGCAAACAGGGACAGCCGCCGCGCGGCGGATGCCGGGGGCGGCTGGGGGCAAGTGTCCTGTTTGTGGATCTTACAAAAGTTAGGCCGGCTGCCGGTCTGCGGGCCCCGGGTCACCCTGCAGATCCCTCCCGATTATCGTAAAATATGCGGGCCCCGATCGGCTGTTGAAAATATTACATGGTAAACCTTTAGGGTCGTGATCCTGGACTGGTTGCGGGGGGGTGTGCATAATGATCCGGATAGCGAACGTGAAACAGCCAGGGAGTGCGGCAGGGGCGATTCCTCGCGGCGGCACGGTATGTTCGAAATCCTGACAGATCCGTGGGCCCAGATAGTTATACTGTTTGCCGCGATTGCCATACTCATAGTGACTGGCGCATACATTGTGTCAAAGTGGCGCGATGCTAACGAAGAGGACAGGATAACCGCCAGCGAACTGCTTACCAATTTTCGGGAAATGCATTCCAAGAGTGTGCTTAGCGACCAAGAATTCCGAACTATAAAAGCGAAGCTGGCTGGTGAGATCCAGAAGGAGTTAAAAGGTACGGACAAACCGGGTTGCGACAATTCGAACGACAACTAGGCCGGATGATCTGAGAAACTTCATGGCGAGCGACGGCTGGTGAGAAATCCGGACAGGGACGACCCCCAGGATTCACCTCCAAAAAAAACGGATTCATCTACAAGGAGACGACATGCCCTCTGGACGGGACAACGTCACGGGACGACGCGGCGGCAGCACGACCAAAAAAAACGCCTTTTGTTCCTTTTGTCGGAAGAGCTACCGCGATGTGGGACCGCTGGTCGAAGGACCAGGCGATGTGTACATCTGTGGCGATTGTATTGAGCTTTGCCAGTCCATCCTGGACCAGGAACGCCGCCGCCGCGGCACGACGCAGCAGCTGTTTACCAAGGTTCCCACCCCCCGCGAAATTGTTGCTCATCTGGACGAGTATGTGATCGGACAGGAGCATGCCAAGCGGGTGCTGGCGGTCGCCGTCCATAGCCACTACAAGCGTCTGATGGCGGACGACGAAGGCTCGGACGTCGAAATCGACAAGTCCAACATCCTCCTGATCGGCCCCACCGGTTCCGGCAAGACGCTGCTGGCCCGCACGCTGGCCAGAATTCTGAACGTGCCGTTCGCCATCGGTGATGCGACAACACTGACCGAAGCCGGCTATGTGGGGGAGGATGTCGAAAATCTGCTTTTGAAACTGCTGCATGCGGCCGACTTCGATCTGGAGGCGGCCCAGCGCGGCGTTCTGTACATCGACGAGATCGACAAGATCGGCAAGACCAGCCAGAACGTGTCGATCACGCGCGACGTATCGGGCGAGGGTGTCCAGCAGGCCCTGCTGAAGATGCTGGAAGGCACCACCGCCAACGTGCCGCCCCAAGGCGGTCGCAAGCATCCAGAACAACAATATATCCAAATGGATACAACCAACATTCTGTTCATCTGCGGCGGAACTTTTGTGGGCATCGACAAGATTATTGGCAAGCGGTTAGGCAAGCGGACAATCGGCTTTGGTCAACAAGCCGGTCTGGATACCGAAACGGACCTGTCGGACACCCTGCCTCACGTGACCAGCGACGACATCCTGGAATTCGGCCTGATTCCCGAGCTCGTCGGTCGCTTGCCCGTCCACTCGGCGTTGACCCCGCTGTCCCAGGATGCTTTGGTGCGTGTCCTCACCGAGCCGAAAAATGCGCTGGTCAAACAGTACGAAAAGTTGTTTGCGATGGAAGGTGCCGAATTGCACTTTACGGAAGACGCTCTGCAGGCCATCGCCCGAAAGAGCCAGCAGCGGGAAACGGGAGCTCGCGGACTGCGATCGATCATCGAGGCAGTGATGCTGGACATCATGTTCGAGCTGCCCGACCAGTCCGACGGTGGTAGCTACGTGATTTCTGAAGAAATTGTGGAAGGCGCCCAGCGGCTCTTCCCGCTACCCGGCGAAAAACAGAAAAGTGCGTAACGTTCAAGCCCCTCGCCGCCACGGTGGCGAGGGGGGTTAAGTTCGCACGCGACGAAGAGCGAGGCCCGGACCCGATATTGACGGTCCGGGCCTCGTTTATTGGTCTCCACGCGGCCTGCTGCCGCCGCCGATCCGACACTCCAAACCCGGTTTGAGGGAAAAATATTTTTCTCGTAAACCGGTCTGCCTACTTGACGATTGCCGCGACGTCGCCATATTCACGGTTTTTTCGGGAGCGTGCCATGCGACGAGCGAAAATTACGATTGTGGGGGCGGGGAACGTGGGCGCCACAACCGCCCACTGGTGTGCCGCGGCCGAACTGGGCGATATCCTCCTGCTGGATATCCCGCAGACCGAGGGGATGCCGGCCGGCAAGGCACTCGACCTCATGCAAGCCTCGCCGATCATCGGCTTCGATTCCAACATCCAGGGGACGACCTCGTATGAACAGACGCGTGACAGCGACGTGGTGGTTATTACGGCGGGGCTGCCACGCAAACCGGGGATGAGCCGGGATGATTTGCTGAAGACCAATGCTCAGATCATGGCCGGAGTGTGCCGTGAGGTCAAAAATACCAGTCCCCAGGCAATCGTGATCGTCGTCAGCAACCCGCTGGATGCCATGGTGCAGAAGGCCCGGCAGGTGACCGGCTTTCCCCCGCAGCGGGTGATGGGGCAAGCGGGTGTGTTGGATACGGCCCGATATTGTACCTTCCTGGCCCTTGAGCTGGGTGTCAGCGTGGAAGACGTTCGCGCGATGCTCTTGGGAGGCCACGGAGATACCATGGTCCCGCTCCGTAGCTCTGCGTCGGTCAACGGGGTACCGGTCACTCAGCTGATCCCCGCCGATCGCCTGGATGAGATTATCCAGCGGACACGGACGGGTGGCGGCGAAATCGTGGGACTGCTCAAAACAGGCAGCGCCTACTACGCCCCCGCGGCCGCCACCGCGCAAATGGTGGAAGCCATCGTTCGAGACAAGAAACGCCTGCTGCCCGTGGCCGCCTACTGCGATGCCGAGTATCAAGTGGGCGGGTATTATGTCGGCGTGCCGGTGATCCTGGGGGCCGGCGGGGTGGAACGTATTGTGGAATTGCAGCTGACGGCAGAGGAACAAGCAGAATTTCAGAACAGCGTCGCTGCGGTGAAAGCGTTGGTAGCAACGATGGACAGCCTGGTATGAACTGGCTGCGGTGCGGGCCCGCTGCCAGGTCCTCCTCCGTGCCCGCAGGACAATGAGCTTGACCTGCCAGCCAACGAAGGCTTAATTTTCTGACTTTGGCGCCCCGAAAGGCACGCCGCTTGTCGCCCGCAGCTCCGGGGCCCCGTGGTGGACGGGATGACCCGCACCAGGGGATGTTTCGCATGATGGTGGCAGGCTGGATCCGTATCGCCGTTTTTGTTCCAGCAACCTTCCTCCCAGTAACCCATGTCGGCTGTTCAGCAGAAAACGGAATAAATCACCCCGTTCACACGACCAGGCGGGCTCAAGACTTTGTCGCGACGTCGGCCGCCGCTTCCCGGCCGCCGTCAAACTCCGAACCCCAACCAGGAGCGAATATGGAAGACGATGGGATCGAGTTCGAACCACCAGGTAATTCCCTGGAGTGGAAGTACCTGGTGTTGCACCACTCCGCGACGGAAGGCGGCAGTGTGGAATCGGTAGATGCTGGACACCGCGAACGGAAAGACCAGTTCGGCAACCCCTGGCGGGGAATCGGCTACCACTTCGTGATCGGTAACGGCGATGGCATGCCGGACGGGCAGATTGAATCGACTTTTCGTTGGAAAGAGCAACTGCACGGCGCCCACGCTGGCAGCCGCCAGCACAACCGGCGGGGTGTGGGAATTTGCTTGATCGGCAATTTCGAAGAGACGGCCCCGACACCTCGGCAGATCGCCGCGGTGAAGGGACTTTGCGAATGGCTCAGCGATCGGTACGGGATTTCAGGCGAGCGGGTATTGCGCCATTTGGACGTCGCCGCCACCAAATGCCCGGGACGTTTGTTTCCCTACGAGGAATTGATCGACGAACTGGAGAACCGCCCCCTGGCCGTGACCGCCGAGGTCGACCACGACGCGTTTTGATGGAAAAGCACCGGGAGCCGACATCATGAATCGTCTCATTTACAAGACGTCCCCTGCAGCCACCCGTTCCGTTCAGCAGCGTCTGCCGGCCCCGGAAACGGTGCCGGACCCCCAGTCGGGCTTCGTCCTGTTTGTCCCGCTACACTACGAGCCCAAATACGATTACCCGCTGATCGTGTGGCTGCACGCCGAAGGCAGAAATGAAAACGATCTGACCCGGATGATGCCGCAGATCAGCATGCGCAACTACATCGCCGTCGCGCCGCGGGGAACCTTGTCCCTGCCCGCCAGCAAGATGAACCACGCCCCGCCGGCTTATGGCTGGTCCCAATCCGAGGCCCACATCCAGCAAGCGCGGCATCGCGTGCTGGCAGCCATCCAGCAGGCCCGGCAATACCGGATTCATCCGCAACGTATTTTTCTCGTCGGCCAGGGTTGTGGCGGCACGATGGCTTTGCGTTTGGCAATCACGATGCCCGAAGTCGTGCGGGGGGTTGTGTCGCTGGAGGGGCCGTTTCCCCAGGGCGAGGCCCCCCTGCGCCGCCTGGCCGAACTGCGCCACCTGGAAATCATGCTGGCTGCTGCGCGCTCAAGCGGCCGCTACCCGTCGTCCAGCGTTTGCCGCGACCTGCGGCTACTGCACGTGGCAGGGATGAATACCACGCTGCGACAGTATCCCGACAACGTGACGCTGCAGCGGCAAATTCCCGGTGACGTCGATCGCTGGCTGATGGAAGTCTTGAGTCGCCAACCGCAGACCTCGGTCGTGGCTCCCTGACCGAGCGGCGTGGCTGGCAGCTGCCAGCAGCCGGGAGGACTCGTGCTGGCACGCAAAACCCCGTCGTGACGCGGACCGACGGTCAGCCGCCAACGTGGATTGACGGCGATCTGCCCTTTCGTCTACCCTCCCTCGCCACCTCGGCTTGTCTTCTGGCTTGCCTCCGCAACAGGTTGTGTGGCCGTTCTGGTTGGATACGACCCTTCCCTGTTGCGCAAAGCCGGCTTTTCTTCTCTTTCAAAGCGAGGTTCGTTCGATGCAAAAGTCAACTCGCCATGCTGAGCAGCCCTCGGTGCTGTCCATTCGTTCCGCCGCCGATAATCCCCAGCGAACTGCTCTGCAGCGTGGAGCGCAGTTGCAAGGGGTAGATATTTCCCGGCTGGCCGATGAGGTGCTGGTCCAATTTGCCGACGTCATGGCCCGTCAGAATATCAAGAAAACGATCGATATCCCCGCGCGGGCCCAGGTGACGGCCGACGACCAGATGCTGCGCAGCGCGCTGTGCCACCTTGTGCAAAATGCCCTGCAGGCCATGCCGGACGGGGGTGAGCTGGTCGTGACCGGTGTCGCGTGCGGTGACGGGTTCGAGCTGGAAATTGCTGACAGTGGGCCGGGATTGCCTGATGCGAAAACCTTTTTCGATCAGGCCCGCAACACAGCAGGTGGTTCGGGATTGTCCGTGATCCAACAGGTCGCCGACGCCCATGGCGGCTACGTGACCGCGGCCAACTGCCCCGAAGGGGGGGCCGCCGTTACGTTGTATCTGCCCTCCCGTGCGCTGAAGGCGGCTGCATAGGTTTTGGTGATTGCCGTCGAGGAGTACCGAATCGATGGAGTGGTTTCGACAGGCGGGCCGCGCGGCGGCCGACCAACTTGAATCAATGCCCCCGGTCGCCCGCTGGACACTGATCAGCCTGGTGGCTGCCCTGCTGGTGGGCGCGGTTTTGCTTAGCAAGTCGAGCCAGCTGGGGGGCGGAACCTATCTGTTCCGCGAGCCGCTGCCGGCCAGCCAGCTGCCTGCCGTCGAAGCCGCCTTGGCCAAAGCTGGCTTAAAAGATTTTCAGTGGGAAGGACAGCGCCTCCTTGTTCCCTCCGCTTTTAAGGACCGCTACCTGGCCGCTCTGCTGGATGCCGATGTGCCGCCCCGCGATTTCGGCCAACTGCTGGATGCCGCCATCGAGGCGGGAAGCCCGTTCGAAAGCCGGGAACAGAAAACCCAACGCATCCGAAATGCTCGCCAACGCGTGCTGGCACAAATTATCGCCGAAATGAAAGGCGTCGAGTCGGCCCGTGTGCTGTACGATCAGGGAGACGCTGGCGGGATCCGCGGCGGGAAAATTCTTACCGCGTCTGTCAGTGTGACGTGTGATGGAAATCAATCCCTGTCTCTAAAACAAGTTCGCGCGATTCGTAACCTGGTGGCCAGCGCTATCGCCGGTCTGGAAGTTCATCAGGTGTCGGTCACGGATTTAAATACCGGCCGAAACTATGCGGGCGTCAAATTTGTGGATCCCCGTTGGCTGGCCGAGCTGCGGGACGAACACCAGAAACGTTTGGAACAAGATTGGCGGCAGGATATTCTGGCTCGAATCGACTGGATTGTAGGTGTCAACGCCAACGTCAAGGTGCGCCTCCGACAAGAGACTTCCCCTGACGAGGAGGGTGATCCCCAATGGCAACCTGCCGAGATCAAAGTCAATCTGCTCGTCCCGCAAGCCTACGTGATTAAAGTCTGGCGGCAGCGATATCATATTCCTGACGATGACCGAGCCCCCATCACGCCGTCTCGCGATGTGACGGAACTGGCCCGTGAACTGGCGGTCCATCTGAAAAGCCATGTCGCCGATATGGTGCCGTCGGGTGTCGACCTGGACCTGGAAATCTCGCTGCAAGACGACCTCGCCGCTAAAGGCGAGGATGCCGCCACTGGCGCCGCCAGTCGCGCGACCGCTCAACTGCCGCTTCCTGCCGTGGGGGTGATCGGATTGATGTTGTCTGCCATCGTCGGCATGCTCATGCTCAGGTGGCTGCAGGCCAACCAAGTCGCCGCAAGGCCAGAACCGCCTGTAACGGAAACGCCCGCGGTGCCCATCCCGCCCCCAGCACCGCTGGCCATCGAAGACCCGCCGGACCCCCAGGTTGCTGAACTGCCCCCCGACACAGAATCCCCACCGATCTTGCCTCCGCAGTCTCTGCAGGCTGTCGAGCCGGAGCAACCGCCGGCCAGCAGCTGGGTGCGGGCCGACAGCCGCCTGGTCCCCGGACCCCATATCGCAGGGCTCGATTTGAATGATCTGACAC
>JABAOF010006126.1_pt3 | contig 12815 bp, 14 predicted proteins | sample 7062171 | NCBI WGS metagenome assembly JABAOF01 (sample SAMN14538628, study PRJNA623070) | marine sediment metagenome | biome: marine biome [ENVO:00000428]; feature: marine pelagic biome [ENVO:01000023]; material: deep marine sediment [ENVO:00002113] | place: India: Gulf of Khambhat ...
CGCACCCGGGATCTCGAGCGTCTCGCCAGCCGCATGGTGCAGCAGCACGAAGAGGAGCGCCGCCGTCTGTCCCGGGAACTACACGATGAGACCGCCCAGGTCTTCTCGGCCGTCAAGCTGCAGCTCGGCGTTCTGCGGGAGGCCGCTGACCGGGACCTTGCCCAGCGGCTGGACCGTGCGCTGGCCCTGATGGACACGGGCATTCAGGGTATCCGCAACGTTACCAATGACTTACGGCCGTCACTGCTGGATGACCTGGGGCTGGTGCCAGCTCTTCGCGCACTGGTTCATCGTTTCGGGGAGCAAGGCGGTGTGGAGACCGCAGTCCGGGCGCCGCATGAGTTGCCTGCACTCGCCGACGAGGCCGAGGTCGCGCTGTTTCGGGCGCTGCAGGAAGGGCTCGCCAATGTCGCGCGGCACGCCGAGGCTGGCTCCGTCACAGTGACGCTGAGTGTGGAGCGAGGAGAAGTGGTGCTCAGGGTGCAGGATGACGGCCGTGGTCTGCCGCACGGTGGTCCGGACGTTCTCGCGCGCGAGGGACGCATGGGTCTCGTGGGGATGCGCGAGCGGATCACGGCCCTGGGTGGGACGATATCGGTGGATGGCGACTCGGGGCGCGGACTGGAGCTGGTGGTGCGACTGCCAGCACGGGAGCCGGGGGAGGTGTGAGCGCCGATCGGGTTCGTGTGCTGGTGGCGGACGATCATGCCATTGTCCGGGAGGGGATCCGTAGCGTGCTATCCGGCACGTCGGACCTGGAGGTTGTGGCGGAGGCTGCCGACGGCGCCGAGGCGCTGGCGCTTGCCGAGCAGTCCGATCCCGATGTGGTCGTGCTGGACGTGAGCATGCCTGGCAAATCGGGGCTCGAGGTGACTGCGATGCTCCGGCGAACGGTGTCGACGGCGCGCGTGCTGATCCTGAGTATGCACGATCACCCCGAGTACGTGTTGCAGGCGGTCCGGTCTGGGGCGCACGGCTACGTGCTGAAGGACACGGCGCCGGCGGACCTCCGGGAGGCGGTCCGAGCCGTTCACCGGGGCGAGGCTTACTTCTGTCCAACCGTCGCCAAGCAGCTCAGCGTAGCGTTGCGGGGTGAGCTGGAGCGAGAGCAGCGGCGTGGCACGCTCGAAGCGCTCACAGGACGGGAGCGGGATGTGCTGGTGAGGATCGCCCAGGGCCGCACCAACAAGGAAATCGCGGCCGAATTGGGCATCAGCCCCCGCACGGTGGAGACCCACCGGGAGAGCCTGATGCGGAAGCTGCGGATCCGCACGGTGGCAGGACTCACCCGCTTCGCCCTGGAAGGGGGTGTCCTGGCGGAATAGCTGGCCTGTGGAGCCTCCGTAATGTTCCGGAGGGCTCTCCCCGTAGTTCTCCGAATACCCCCGACAGAACTAATCCCCTATAAATACACTCGCTATTTCAGCCACCTCATCGGGCGGCGCTGGTCCTACCCTCCCACCGACGCAGCCTGAGACACCGACAACGCCAACACCGGAAGGGGTGTTGCGATGAATACGCGAATCTCGTTCTCCCGGCTCTCACGAGTGGGGCGAGGGGCATCGTTCGCCCTGGTCATGCTGGCAGGGGCCGCGCTGCCTCTGAGCGCCCTGCAGGCGGCTCAGCAGAGAGAGGGCTCTCAGGATACGACGGTGCAGCGCAGGCAGTCGCCGGCCCGGCTCACGCCGGTAGTGGTCACGGCCACCCGGACTGCCAAGAACGTGTTCTATGTCCCGAAGCCGGTCAGCGTGCTCGACCGGGGGGACATCAGCCGGAAGATGCCGAACACCGCCGTAGATCTGTTCCGTGAGCTCCCCGGGCTCGACGTCACCGGCGTGGGGGTCAACCAGGTCCGCCCCAACATTCGAGGCCAGCGCGGTCAGCGCATCCTCCTCTTGGAGGATGGAATGCGGCTGAATAACTCCCGGCGGCAGCAGGACTTCGGGGAGCTCCCCGCGCTGGTGGATGTGCATTCGGTAGATCGGGTCGAGGTGGTGCGCGGCCCGGCATCCGTGCTCTACGGGACCGATGCCATCGGGGGTGTGGTGAATCTCATCACGCGGCGGCCACGCTATGAGGGCGCCCACGGATCACTGGGGTACCGCTATAGCACCTTCGACGGCCAACACAAGGGCTTGGCCAGCCTGTCCGGACGGTTTGGGGACCTTGCGTTCATGGCGAGCGGGACGTTCCGGGACGCTGACGACTATAGCGCGCCGGCGGGGTCGTACGGCGATATCACGCTGTCCGACCGGACCCGGGTGTTCAACAGCGGCACCCAGGACTATAGCGTCGATGCCTACGCCAGCTACGCCTTCGCTGAACGGCATGAGGTGTTCGGGAAGTACGAGCGTTACCGGGCCGACACGGCGGGCTTCGGGTTTGTGGATCCCGATGACTTTGCTCCAGGCTCCCCGTTCATCGAGATCCTCTACCCGTTCCAGGACTTCGACAAATACACGGTGGGATATCGCGGCGACCGCCTGGGAACGGTGTTCGCCGACAAGGTGAGCCTCGTTGGGTATTACCAGGACAACGATCGGCGCCTGGACAACAACATCGTCATCCCCTTCGGCCCGCCGGGCGCTGAGCTACAGGTCGCTACGGAGAACTTCACCGATATCAGCACCTTTGGCGCGCGGCTCGAGGCCACCAAGCTGGCAGGATCCCGGGTGCTCCTGACCTACGGCGCGGACTTCTTCCGCGATGACTCGGAGAACACGGACGCCGCGCTGACTACCGTATTGGGGTTTGGCCCGCCGATGACCAGCGCGGATAGCACCCCGCGAGTGCCGAACGCGAGCTACCGGAGCGTTGGCGTGTTCGCGCAAGGGGACATCCAGATCTCGGACCGTGCGTCGGTCATTGTGGGCGGGCGGTTCCAGGATGTGCGCGCAGCCACCCAGCGGACGCCAGGTCTCAGTGACCCGTTGGTGGACGACTCCGACCAGACCCTGGTGGGGGCAATCAACGCGCTCTTCAGCGTCACTGACAACCTCACGTTGGTGGGTGCTGTTGGCCGGGCCTTCCGGTCGCCCAATCTGGTGGAGCGGTTCTTCAACGGGCCGGCCCCAGAGGGCGGCGGGTTCCAGGTGCCGAACCCCGCCCTCGGGCCGGAGACCAGCCTCAACTTCGACGTCGGCATTCGGTACCGTGACCGCCTGCTGTACCTGGAGGGCTTCGTGTTCCGCAACGAAATCAGGAACGGCATCCGGATAGCCGCGACCGGCGATAGCCTGATGGGGCTCCCCACGTTCTGGAATGTGAACGTGGACAAGCTGCGCTTCGTCGGCGTCGAGCTGAACGGCGACGTCAGCTTGCCGGTTGGCATCTCGGTAGCGGCCAACTACACGCATCTCGACACGAAGGACGTCAACGATCCCGAGAACCCGGTGGGTGACACCTTCGACGACAAGCTGAATGCGCAGCTCCGCTACTCGCATCCCAGCAACCGGTTCTGGGCCGCGTACGAATTCCGGTGGAACGGCGAGCGGAAGGACGTGTTCGCCACGACGACGCCCGCGGTGGGTCCGGTTCTGCCTTCGTTCGCCACCCACGCAGTGCGGGCCGGGGTCACGGTATTCCGACGCGGGACCCACACCCAGCGCTTGGGGGTCGCAGTTACAAACCTCACGAACGAGCTGTACGCGGAGTTCGCGAACGCGGCGTTCTTCCGGCCCCAGCCAAGGCGCGGAGTGGTCGTCACTTGGGATGTGACGTTCTAGCGGGCGCGTTGAGGACAGAGGGAGCAGCGTAGCGTGCGAGAGCCAGTCCAATTCATCCCGATCGCGACCACCATGTTGGCGCTGGCGTTCGCGGTAGTGGTGTTCAACCGCTACCGGGAGCGGCGCACGGGCCCGCACCTGCAGTGGTGGGCCGCTGGTATCCTCCTCTACGGGGTCGGGACGGGCATGGAGGCCGCAGTTACCGTTTTCGGATGGCAGGATGCAGTGTTCCGGGCCTGGTACATCTCGGGGGCACTGCTGGGCGGGGCGCCCCTTGCCCAAGGCACCGTTTACCTGCTGCTGGCCCGCCGCACCGCCAACCGACTGGCCCTGGTGCTCGTTAGCATCGTTGCGGTCGCGGCCGTCTGCGTGCTGCTCGTGCCGGTCAACGAGGCGCTGGTCGAGCCCTACCGCCTGACAGGCCGGGTCATGGAGTGGCGCTGGGTAAGGTTCTTCAGTCCGTTCATCAACACGTACGCCTTCATCTTTCTGGTCGGTGGCGCCGTGCTCTCCGCGATTCGCTACCGCGAGCACGCGGACACGTACCACCGGTTCGTGGGCAACGTATTGATCGCTGCTGGCGCACTGCTTCCCGGCATTGGAGGTACCGCGACTCGTTTCGGCTACACGGAGGTGCTCTACGTCACCGAGTTCGTGGGACTCGTCCTCATCTGGATGGGCTACCGGTGGAACGTGCGGGCGCCCCTGACTCGGATGGCTATAGGTGAGCCAGTGATAACGGCGGGCTCGGAGGTGAGTCCGGAAGTGACCGGCTAGTTCCCGAAACCTGCTGCAATCAACGAGGGCCGCGCGGTGTGGCGGCCCTCGTTCGTATTACCCGGGATTGCGGCGCTGTGCGTTTCCGACCTGGGATCAAGTCTGACGGCGGCCTCAGCGCAAGTAGATCAGGTTGCTCCCCAGAAGACGGTTGGTCGCGCTCAGCACCGCCCGGGCCGCTGCCCGAGCCGGATCGCCGTCGATCACCGATGAGCCAACGATTCGTTGGCTGTGCTCACTGAACCGGCTCGCGAGGGACACCACTACGATCACGGCGTCGAATGCCTTGATCGTCGTGATCCCCAACAGCTCCAGCTTGATGCGGTTGTCCACTGCGGCCTCCAGCGCCCGCGCCGTGGCCTCGGCGGCGCACCGGAGCATCCCGATCTCAGAAGTGACCCCCTCGGCCGTGCCGACGAACTGCTCCCCCCGGTGCCATGCCAGCACGACTCGGCTGGAGCAGCGGCTGTCGGGGAGCTGCTTGAGCTCGACATCCTCGAACCGGATCCGGCTGTTTTGCTCGCGCTCGGCCAAGGTGCAACCCGCCGGTAGGTTGGGGCGTTACCAAGACAAGATACCACTCGTCACCCGTAGGGGGAAACGGCCTGTCGTGTCGCAGGTTCGCTTACTGACGATGCGCATGGTGAGTCCCGCAGGACGCGTTGGTGCCCATTCGCGGGGAAGGCCATGGCCTCTATCACGCTTTTTCAGTACCGTGCTGGGAGGAGGCCTTGGACATGTTCCACCCACCAAGGGGACGGTGGCACGGCGGGCGCCCCACCACTCGTCTCACTCGCGACTGAATGCCCTACGGTTTGCACTGGGAATGGCGGGGCTTTGGGCGGTTGGATCGCTCGGCGCGCGACGCGATCCAGGCCCTGCCAATGCAGGACCCGCACGTTCGGCAGGTCACGGACAGCTATCTCTGGATTCCTGGCTGTGCTATCAACGTGAAGCTTCGCTCGTGGCAGGGCGGTGAGAGCCTCAAACTCAAGCGATTGTGCCGTGACGATCGTGAACATCAGGTCCAGTTGTGGGTGGAAAGGCAAGAAGAAGACTATGCGCTCCCGGTTTCACCGGGCGTCATCACAGCATTGGCTAGCGAGCTGGGAATCGAGCTGGCGGCGCCCGAGATGAAGGTTGACCGTGCTGCCCTCGTGAGGCTACTAGGGGAGGCCAGTGACCAGGTCGAGATCGTGAAGGTGCAGAAAGCACGATGGGTTTATCGCTGGGGCGCCGCGGGATCGGACGTGCTCGTGGAGCTGGCGGAGATCGCTTCACCGGAACGCACCACCTCGGTAGGGCTCGAGGATCAGATGGGTCTGAGTGAGCGCTCGCCCCAATCGCACATCGACGCTGCCCGGGACGCGGTGGCCCGAGTGCGTAGCGAACTCCGGCTGACCTCGTCCTTAGCGACGTTCAGCTACTTGGATGCCCTGGCGGTCTGGGCGCGGGGTGGGAGCCTCACGTAGCGGGCCGTCAGGTACCGCTTGAGTCCAGGCGAATCCGTCGCGAGCGGTGCCGGGGACTGCTACCTGGATTCCTGCCGACGCACCCAGTACATGAGCGCCAGGAAGTCATACAGGGCGTGTACCAAGATGGCTACGAGGAGATTGTCGAACACCATCACCAACCCGCCGAGGTACACGCCGATGAGGCCGGCCAGCAGGGCGTAGGTCGGCGTGATGAAATGCACCAGGCCGAACAGGGTGCTGGCCAGTGCCAAGCCCGCTATCGGGCCAAGGGCGTCGGCGGTGGCGGTCTGGATCACTCCCCGGAACAGTGCTTCCTCGCCCACTCCCGCCATGAGGGAGATCAGGGCGAAGTCCGCCGCTGAGCAGCCCGCGAACAGTGGTGCCAGGGTCTCTTCGATCTCCCGTGTCAGCCGGCGGAACGGCCCCCAGGTCGATTCGGAGCACCACCACATCGTGAGGAGCAGCGGGATGGTGGCCACCACGGCTGCGGCGATATGCTCCGGTCTGAGGTGGAGGTACCTCAGCGGGGGTGTGTGCAACAGCCAGCCCAGGCCCAGCGCCAGGGCAAACAGGACACCCTCGAGCCCCAGGCCCAGCCAGATGATCTTGCGGTGTCCTGCCCGTAGGTTGTACATCACAGCCTTGGCTTGGGGATGGGCGGAGGGGCCGCTGGGTGGTCGGGGGTCGGGTCCCGGTGTTCATCTTCCTTGACGGAAGGTGTCAGATGCATGACTCGGCGGGTGCCCGCAGACGGATGCGGACCTTGACAGGGGTCTTGAGCATCGGCGTACTGCTGTGTTCCGGCGTCAGCGTGGGTCGGGGCCAGGGCGTCAAGGTGGATCTCCAGGCGCTGGTTGAGGAGACCCAGCAGATGTCGCGCAGGAGCGACGCCATGACGTTCGTATGGTGGATGCCGGAGGAGTTCTGGCGCGCCAGTCTCGCTGAAGATTCCACCATACCGGAAACCGCCGTCGAAGAGTTCGTCGAGGTGTTGCGCCCGTATATCATCGTTGTCGCGGTGGACGGTAGAATCGGGCCGTTTGGTGGCATCACCTATGAGCCTGAGGCGACGGTTCGCGCCAACATCCGCCTGGTCGACCGTCATGGCGGCCAGTATCCTCCCATGGGTGAGCGCGGCATCGATCCAGACACGCGGAACTTCCTGTCCATGATGAAGCCCTTCTTGGCCAACCTCCTGGGACCGATGGGGCAAAACATGAACTTCTTTGTGTTCCCATCCAAGACCAAGAAGGGCCAGACCATCGCCGACGCGACGGAGGAAGGGTCCGTGGCGGTCAGAATGCGGGACGAGGAATTCAGGTGGCGACTGCCGCTTGGGTCCCTCGTGCCTCCGAAGATCTGCCCTGTGGATGGGGAGCGCCTGAACGGTGCGTGGAGATTCTGCCCGTGGCATGGGGTGGAGCTGGTTAGCGGCGCTCGACGCGATGAGGACGTCCCGGAGCCGGGGCCGGCTGCAGGCTGGGGCGATCTGCTTCTGGCAGCCGTGGCGGGTGGGCTCGAGGTGCCAGCTCGAGAGGTCTTTCTCGGCGGTCGATGCCATCCCGGACGAGTGCGGGGCGCGCAGGTCCGCGTCCACGTGCGACAGACGTTGGCGTCTGGCCTGAGGCGGTAACCTGTTGGCGAAGGAGGGCGACATGACTCGCATCGTTGGCGGTCTCCTGGTTGCGGTGGTGCTCCCAGTAGTGTCCGCTCCCGCACAGGAGGACGAGCCCGACTCGGTGTCGGCTCCAGCTCCGCTGTTCGAGTCCCACGATATCGTGGAGTTTACGCTCAAGGCTCCGCTCAAGACGATCTTCAAGGACCGGAGCCAGGAGAGCGAGGAGCTCCCAGGCACCCTCATCGTTCAAGACGACGCCGGCTCACAGGTCACGCTGGACGTCAAAGTTCGTACCCGGGGCAAGTACCGACTGGAGCGGCGAACCTGCGGGTTTCCGCCGCTGCGGGTGAATTTTCAGACCAGCCAGGTCGAGAATACCGTCTTTTCCGGCCAGGACAAACTGAAGCTGGTGACCCATTGCCAGGACAAACGCAGTGAGTACGAGCAATACGTGTTGCAGGAGTACCTCATCTACCGGGTTTACAGCCTCCTCACGGATGTGAGCTTTCGCGTGCGGCTTGCACGGGTGACCTACGAGGATACCGATGAGGACCGCGATACCATCACCCGGTACGCGTTCTTCATCGAGGATGACGAGGCCATGGCGAAACGGGTGGGGTGGCAGGTGCTCAGCGTGCCGCTGGTGACGCCGGAGTATGTGGACCCGAAGCACCTGGCTGTCTTCGAGGTGTTCCAGTACCTGATTGGAAACACCGATTGGTCGGCGTTCCTCCCCGAGCCCGAGAAGCCCGATTGTTGCCACAATGCAAAACCCATTGGCGACCCGGCTGGCCCGGTGCTGCCGGTGCCGTATGACTTCGACATGGCTGGCATCATCTCGACGCGCTACGCAAAGCCGGATCCCATGGTAGGTGTGCGATCGGTACGGGATCGCCGTTTTTGGGGCATCTGCCGGCCGAGGGAAGAAGTCGACGCTGCCCTTGCGGTCTTCAACGAGCAGCGCGACGCCATCTACGACCTCTACCGCAGTCAAGTGGGACTCGAGGAGAAGCCCCTCGAAAAGACTATCGAGTACCTCGATGAGTTCTACGAGGTCATCAACGATCCGAGGAAGGTGAGAGACGAGTTCCTCCGGATGTGTCGCGAAGTGTAGACCACACATCCGGTGGCGGTTGGTGTGGCGGCCTAGGGCCGCCCGGCTGCGGCCTCGAGGCCCTTGCGGTTGCGGACGGTGATCGTCCGGCGGGTGACTTCGATTAGCTCTTCACCTGACGGGGCGCTGGACTCCGGGGGCTTCCGCCGGTTCGCGATGGCTAGCGTCTTCCGCGATACCTCGATGAGGCCCTGGGCGGTCAGATCCCGCATCGCTCGCGACACAGTCTCGCGGCTTGACCCGATCATCTGGGCGATGAAGTGGTGGGTTACCTGCTGGGTGACGTGCACGCCGTCGCTCTCGTCTGCCAGCTCGAGGAGTAGGTGGGCCACCCGCCCCGGTACCTCCAGCAGGGCCAAGCTGCCGATCTTGTCATCGGCTTTCCGCAAACGCTTGCACAGGGCCCGCAACAGTCCAAACGTGACCTGGGGGAAGTCTTCCAGGCAACGGTAGAAGTCCTCCCTGCGGAGCACGAGTAGCTGAGCATCCTCCATCGCGATGACGGTTGCCGAGAGGGGCTGGTTGTCGATCAGGGACATCTCTCCGAAGAAATCGCCCTCGCTCCGGGTGGAGAGAATGACCTCCCGCCCATCTTCGGCGGTCAGGACGAGCTTGACCTGGCCGGACACGATCACGTACAGCGCGTTTCCGGGGTCGCTCTGCAGCGCGATGATGCTGTCTCGTGGGAAGGAGCGGAGCTGCGCAGCCTGACTGAGACGTGCGACATCCCCATCCCGTAGCTGCGAGAAGAGGGGGACATCCCGGAGCGCACCGGCCACCGTCATGGGTTCTCTCGCCTGGGTCATCGGACTGGTCTAGCTTAGCGTTGGGCGTGACGCGCGTCAATCCGTCATATTCTCTTCATCCGGAGGCCAGCAAGCTGCGGCCCGGTTCCTGCCCTGGCGCAGGCGGGCGAGCGGGGCAAGTTCTGGGTGCGGTGCAGGAAAACGGGATCGCGGGGGGAGCATGAGTGAGATCAAGATTCGCCTGACCGGATGGAAGGCCATCCTCGTGCTGGTCGTAGCGGTAGCGTTTGTCGGGTATCGCTACGTTGCCATGCGGACCACCCTGGCCACCGAGGCCGCCGCTGAACTCCGGTTATGGCTGGCGGCGGGGTACATCTCCCAGGGGCTGCCGGCGCTGCAGGAGGCCGTGGAACGGGGCGATCAGGAAGCAGCCGCCGCCCAGGCGCAGAACATCGTCGCCCAGGAGCGCATAGAGTTCACCTCCATCGGCGCCCGCGGCGGTCGTGACGATGTGGTTGTGCGGGTTGAGATCCTGGTGGACGGCAAGCCACCGCCGGATGGCAGGCAAGTGCGGTACTTCCGGATGCGGCACTCGCTGGTGACGGGTTGGATGATGCGCTACGAGACGTCTGCGCTCGCCTACATCTTCAAACTCTTCTAGCGAGGCGTCTCGCGGCTACTCCGCTCCTTCGACCTTCTCTACGACGATGGTGAGGTTTGCGGCGAGCGCCGCAATGGCGCCGATCGCCGCCCACACCGGAGCGAAGGCCGCGCCGAGCACACCCCAGGTGAGGGGGATCTCGATCAACGTCTGGCCCTGATCGTTCTTGATGATGATGCGCCGAATGTTCCCCTGATGCAGGATCTCTTTGATCTTGGCCAGGAGGCTCTCACCGGCCACCTTGTACTCCTCAGTCTGAACCTTCTCTTCGCTCTCTTCGCTCATCCTCGTCCTCGCTCACTAGGTTGGTCCCGCGGGGATAACCCCTGATCCCTACTTGCACGGCAGAAACCGTACCGTTGTCTCCATCTCTTCCAGCACCTGGGCCAGCGCTACCACCGTGTCGTCGATATCCTGCTCGGTGGTCTCCGGTGAGAGCGAGAACCGCACGGCGCAGTGTACATCCTCTTCGTCCTTCCCCATGGCGATGAGCACATGGGTGGGCTCCGGTGATCCGGACTTGCATGCGGATCCTGAGGAGAGCGAGATACCATGCTGGTCCAGCGCGACCACTAGCGACTCGCCTCGCAGCCCCGGTAGCGTCAGGTTGAGCGTATTCGGCAGCCGACGGTCCGGATGGCCGTTGCGGACGGCATCGGGAAGCAACTCCTTGATGCCGGACTCCAGCCTGTCCCGCAGCCGCTGCGTGTGCGCTGCGTCGCGCAGTGCACGAGCGGCCAACTCGGCCGCCTGGCCCATTCCCACGATTGCCGGGACGTTCTCCGTGCCGGCGCGTAGTCCGCCTTCCTGCTTGCCTCCGTGGATCAGCGGCGCGAGCTCCACCCCCCGCTTGGCGTAGAGGACGCCCACGCCCTTGGGGCCGTGGAACTTGTGCCCTGAGAGACTCAACAGGTCGACATCGAGCTCCTCAACGTCAACCGGGATCTTGCCTGCCGCTTGCACGGCGTCGGTGTGGAAGGGAACGCCCCGTTCATGCGCGATGGCGCACAGCTCCCTAATGGGTTGGATTGTTCCCACCTCGTTGTTGGCCATCATGATGGACACCAGGATGGTGTCGTCGCTGATGGCCGCTCTGAGGGTGTCGGGGTGAACCAGGCCGTCGGCGTCCACCTCGCAGTAGGTAACCCGATGGCCGATGTCTTCCAGAAAGCGACAGGCCGCGAGCACCGCCGGATGCTCAATTGAGGTCGTCACGATGTGACGGCGGCCGTTCCGATGGGTGAAGGCAATGCCCTTGAGTGCCAGGTTGTCCGCTTCCGACCCGCCACCGGTGAAGATGATCCACCGGGGTCGGGCGTTGATCAGCTTGGCTACTTGACGACGCGCTCGTTCGACACCTTCCCGGGCGTCCCGACCGACCCCGTGAATGCTGGACGGGTTGCCAAGGGCGGCCTCCAGGTAAGGCAGCATCGCTTCCCGGACGCTGTCCGCGACCCTGGTGGTGGCGTTGTTGTCCAGGTAAATACGCCGTTTGGAGTCCTTCTGGGCCGGCGGGCGCAGCAGGACGGGTCCGCATGCCTCTGCAGTGCGGGCAGCGACGCTGCGAGTCGCGGCGGTCCCTGCCTGGACTCTTACGACGTCACACAGCAGCGCCTTGTAGACCGGGAAGCCGGAGATCTCGTCGTAGTTATCGAGGTCGGTGAGCTCGTTGACGTTCCACTCCCGCCAGGCCTTGGGGCCTACCGGCGTTCCACCGCCCATGTTGCACTCCACGGCCCCACGCACCATGTCGTTGGTCACGCGGGCCCGGAACCGCACAGCTCCACGCGGCGTGCGGACCTCCACCAGATCCCCCGCCTCGATGTCCCGCTCGCGGGCGTCCTCCAAGTTGAGCTCCACCGTGGGCTCGGGATTGTCCCTTGCCAGGCCCCGAATGCCGTGGTGCTGTGAGCGGAAATCGGTGTGGGGCCGGGCGCCCGAGTTGAACACCAGAGGGAACTGCTCCTTCAGATCCGGCCGGGCCAGCGGGCCCTCCGTAGGCTCGGTGTACTTGGGGAGTGGCTCGTAGCCGTACTCCTCGAGCACGGTCGACCGAATCTCGAACTTGCCGGTGGGCGTGTCGAAGCCCGGCTGGCCGTCGTGCCTGAGCCCACCTTTCTCCCACTTCTTGTACTCCATCATTGGCGATGGAAGCTTTACCCAGCCTCCGGCTGCCTTGATCTCCTCGAGACTGTACCCCGAGCCTTCCAGCGCGAAGCGGATCAGCTCCTCTTCAGACTGGGGGTACAACTCTCCGTACCCCAGCCGCCGCGCCAGCTCCGCCATGATGAGGTAGTCGTTGCGTGCCTCCCCCACCGGCTCGATCAGCTTCTCTCGCAGACGGAAGATGGGGCCGTACACCATGTAGGAATCGATCTCGAACATGGTGGTGGCTGGCAGCACGATGTCCGCGTATGCGGCGTCCGCGGTGAGTTGCCGGTCGATGCAGACGAGGAAATCCAGTTGGGACAGGGTGTCGCGCCAAATCGGAGTCTGCGGCCACGACGTGAGCAGGGACGCTCCATGGATGATCAGCCCCCTGATCCGGTAGGGCTCCCCCTCCAGCACGGAAGTCACCAGACCACTGGCGTGCGACTCACCACGGTAGTTGCTGTAGATGGGGAACTTGTCCCTGGCGACGGCGCGATCGAGGTCGGGGTTCTCCTGGTTGCAGGCCCGGTTGACGGGGAAGTGGGAGT
>JABAOF010022409.1_pt2 | contig 12815 bp, 11 predicted proteins | sample 7062171 | NCBI WGS metagenome assembly JABAOF01 (sample SAMN14538628, study PRJNA623070) | marine sediment metagenome | biome: marine biome [ENVO:00000428]; feature: marine pelagic biome [ENVO:01000023]; material: deep marine sediment [ENVO:00002113] | place: India: Gulf of Khambhat ...
TTCCAATCCTTCATCATCTCCCGGTATTCATATAGTTTTGAAATGTCGATGGTTGCTATAGCTATTCCATCGCTAAATTCACCTGCATTGGCTAAAATCTCCCCCATCGGACTTATGATTCTACTGCCACCTAAAAAATACATATCTCCAGAAGGAGTATTCCTAAAATAACCCACGGGATTAGGAGCCACAATATAGATCATATTGCTCCATGCGGCAGCACAAAGCAGATACCGATGAGCGTCAACCCACTCACCAGAGCAAATATGGGGAGCAACTAATACTTCGCATCCCTTCTGAGTTGCTACCCATGGAGCAATAGGAACATCCAGGTCTACCGCTGCCAGAAGACCTATACTCCCGATGCCATCTGTCTTATAAACTGGGATCTCCTTGCCTCGTTCAAACTGAGCTTCCTCCCATATTCCGGGAACAGGGAAAATATGAACCTTTCGATACTTAGCCAAAACCTCTCCCGAAGGACCTATGAAAGGAAGAGTTGAATAGAACTTGTCCCCTTCCTTCTCTACCAAAGTCCCAGCAGCTACGTACATCTCATAGCGCACAGCTATCTCCCCAAGGCGTTGAGTCGTAGGTCCTGGTATGGGTTCAGCATCTTTCTTTCTCCCATAGGCAGTCAAAAAATACTCCTGGAGCACGGCCAGTTTTGCCCCTTCCTCCCCAGCCTCGCTCAAAAGAGCTTCTGCCTTGGCCAGGTTCTTCCCCTTATCTTCGGGATCCCACTCGAATTGGATAGCCGCCACCTTATATCTTGGTCTCTCCATATCCTCCACCCCTCCTGAGATTATCCGGATATAAACTGGTAGTTCTTGATACCCTTTTTGTCCAAATCAATGATGACACCTCTCAAAATCCCCTCCGAGTACTCACTGCCGGGATTCAAACATAATGTTCTCCCAATCCTAAAAGCACCCCTTGACTCATGAATGTGTCCGTGTAACCCCAAAAGGGGCTGATATCTCTCTATACAAACCCTAACGGCCTCACTGCCCACTGGAACCTCATGAAATTGGCCTCCCAGACCCACTGGCCTCAAACTCTCATCGATTTCAATGGCCGTGTCTATCCCAGTATCGTTAGGAGGACAATGCAGATTAAAGATACACTTCTCCATGTTCTGGATCCGCGAGGCTACCTCTTCGATCTTCCCCCTCATCTCTTCTTCAGAGACATCTCTGGGACACCTCCAGGGAGTAAGATTAGACAAACTCGAGCTTATCATCTCATGGTGCTCATCAATCTGAACTACCTGGTCCTCCGGATCGACAACATAGTCAGAACTCCTCAGTATTGCATTAATGTCCCAAGGATCATCATTGCCTCCGGTCATATAGCATCTAATTCCAGTAGGCCTAAGACGTTCCTCAGCTAACTCTATCCACTGCTTTAGCCTATCTCGCATCAAACTAGCAAAAAGCTCATTCTTTTGTTCTGGAGAAGAACTGAGCTTCTCCTTCTCCTCGGCAGTAAGGACATAGAAATAGTAACCTGAATTTACAATCCGTTTTTTCAACTCTTCCAGCTCTTCTGGTGTTCTCAAAGTACTTGATTTCTCGAAGAAATCACATTGAAATCTATCCTCAGACACTCTAATGATAGGAACGATCATTTTCCCCGTGAGATCACCACCCAGAATAAGAACATCCGCCTTATAGAACTTCCCAGCATTGACAAATTTTCTAAAACATCTCTCCGACCCGTGAACGTCCGTGGCAAAAAAAACTCTCGTGGCCATTAACTCTTCCCCTCAAGATTTCACAATATCCTCTACATCGGCGTACCATTTCATTCGAGTGCCAATCATAGCCCTTAGCTTCCACCCCAGCGACTTCTCTTGCTGCTCAATCGCACCAATAAGTTTTTCAATACGACTTTCCACCTTCGACAATTCCATACCCAAAAGATCCTTACGGTCTCTAACTTTCTCACTAAGTTTCTTCAAATTTGATTTCGCCGTATAATAAAAACCCCAATCACCCGAAAGAAGTTGAGCAATATATTTTGAATTAATTGTCTCCTCGTCATTTCCCGACACATCGTGTTCTATGAAAAGCACGATCAGATCTTTGAAATCCTTCTCGGTGATTTTAACTATCTGTAGCTTCTCCAGTACTAAGTCAGCGAGACTTATCGTCGGGTAATCAACGGTTAGGCGATTCTTGAACTCTATGCAATGACACATTTCCAACCGGTCGAAAAAGACATCTGCCACCCGATTACCGCTACTACTAACAAATTTCTTTCGATCCATGAATCGTCCGTAGTTTAGCGAATAACCCAACTCCTCAAACATAGAGACGACCTGTCCTGAATAAGACCTTAAAGAAGCAAAATCCAGATCCGAAATATCCCGACGTAGTTGATCAAGTAGGTTGGTGGAGGCGGGGCAATGAATTCTATATGCCACCGCCCCCATTACCCTTAGGAGAATACCTCTCTCCTCAGCGGTCTTAACAAATCTCCTTGCTTCCTCCTCCCACCGCATTTAGCTATTCTCCAATCTTACACGTCGATGACTACTCCGGCGGTATTTCCTTGAAAGCCAGGCCCACATCGATGCCCTTTTTCCTGTTATATAGCTTCATACCGTAGAAGAGAAGAATCCCTGCCAAAATTACCAACAGAAACACTCCAGTTACCGGTAAGGTCCAAACGAACCGATAGGCCGGATCCACCAGGTATATGAAGGATCTCAATGCGCTAATCACGGCGAAAATGAACCCAGAAATGCTCACGATTGGAACTCTACCGATTCGTTGATTCATCGGTGACGCCTCGAAGATTTCCTTCTTCCAGTACGGAAAAACCATCGCAGCAACCCCTAGCAGTATGAAAGAAATATTCTCCAAGGAGTAAGCTGGGATCATTTTAAAAAACGCTGCCCGATAGACATAGATCAACAGACTTATCTCTCCCCCGATCATGGCCACAATGATCCCTTTGATAGGAACTTTGTATCTGGGATTAACATCTCCCAAAAACTGAGGCGCAACCCTATCTAAAGACCAGGCCATCAGACATCTGGATATGACTGTATAGACGGTAGGGATATACATAACAGCCCAGATGCTCATGGCCACCCCGATAAAACACAGGGCAGCTATGTTATCGGTAACGAGACTAGCGAAAGTGCTATAATACGGAGGTACGCTCCAAGGAAGAGCATATCCTTCAGATCCTAAAGTAAACAGGTAGTTAAGGGATTGGAAAAGCTCAAGCCCGACAGTCTTTGTAAGCGCCCACATTACCAGGATCAGAGAAACGGCGGCCGCCAACATTCCTCCAACTATCGCCAATATCTGGCTTCGTTCAACCTTTTTCATTTCCCCGGCTATATAGGAGGAATTAAAGAATCCCCACACAAGGTTACCCAGGGCCGCAGTCAGTATTATCTTTGCTGTAGGTAAGTTTCTAAAGGGTAGTCCGATCTGAGCTCCCTCCGCCTTGGCTTTCCCAATGGCTACACTGGCATAGTCTTGAACAGCACCAAAGTGTTCGCTGAATTCACTGAATCGTCTTAGGAAGAACGAACGGTCTGCAGTCATTAATAGAATAAGCGTCAAAATGAATCCAGCAATGCCAATAATGCCCATGACCAATTGAAATCGCATGTAACGTCTCATCCCCAGCATGGGGAGGATGGAAAACCCAATTATGAAAACTGAGCCAACTACAAAGGAATTGATGGGCGTTGCCAAAGATTCTGCCAGACCCATTAGAAATGGTATATTTGCAGAGGCGCCAACTGTTGCTAGGGTCACCGGAAAACTCCACGTACCTACCATGCCAGCCCACATTCCGAGCCAAAAGAAGAAAGCCATTACGTGTAGCCAGTTGCCCACGAACCCAATAGCCGGACTTAGAATACGGCTAACATAAACGTAGTCCCCTCCAGAACGAGGCATAGCCGTGGAAAGTGCAACGTAGCTATAACATCCACTAACCAAGACCAGGAAAGCAGCAATGGATATCGCCCAGATGAAGTGGCCCTGAGGAAACACAAAAACTGCATCTGCGATTACGAACCATGCGGCGCACCCAAGAGAATAGTTAAACATGTTAAAAAGTAGAGCTCCCGAAGGTGTCACATGTCTAATCAAACCACTAGCTGTCCTTGTAAAGACATCCTTTTGAGCCATTTTCTTGTACCTCCTCCCTCAAGGTTCTCCCGACATTAAATTGAAGTCTCCCCATAACTTAAAGAATCAAATCAGGAGTTTTTGATGATCACCTCCTTTCATGTTCTGCACTCTTCCGTATCACCCTCTGAAACCCCACTAGGAGGGTGAATCACACGAAGCCAGCCTACCCCCATCAATTACGAAATCAGACCCGGTGACAAAAGAGGATTCGTCCGAGGCCAGATAGAGAACTAGTGAGGCGATCTCCTCGGGCATTGCAAGTCTGTGCATAGGTGTTTTTCGGGCATGCTCCTCGAGGATTACTTCGGCCGGCTTTCCTTTCTGGCGGGAGTAAAAATCCATTTCCCACTCAAGCATGTCTGTCCTGACGGACCCAGGGCTGATACAATTGACTCTGATGTTCTTTTGGACACACTCCAGTGCCATGGTCTTTGTTAGAAGAACTACCGCGGCCTTTGCTGCGCAATAGGCTGCATAGTTTTGGGCACCCGATATACCGAAAATTGAGGATGTGTTTATGATCGATCCCCCACCCTGTTCTTCCATAAGAGGAATAGCAAACTTCGATACAAGAAACACACTCTTTAGATTGACAGCCATCATTCTATCCCATTCATCTTCCGTCATTTCCACGATTTTTCTAATCAGAACAATTCCGGCATTATTAAATAACACATCCAATTTTCCGTATTCCTTTATTGTCAATCTTGCAATTCTTTCTGCATCTTCAGCCCTAGATGCATCCGCCCTGACGAAAATGGCAGAGCCGTCACCCTTATTTATTTGATTTGCGGCTGCCTCCCCTTTTTCAGGATTTCTTCCAACAATGACAACTTTCGATCCTTCACGTGAAAAAATTCTGGCCGTCGCTAATCCTATGCCGGATGTACCTCCGACAATGAGCGAGACCTTGTCTCTTAGTCTCATGAAACCCTCCAAGGTCTGGTGGTACTTCCGATTACCTAGCCCGACTTCCAATGAAGCTGGAACCTCTATCCCTGGCGAGCAAAGTTCACTCTCCGTTGCTATCAAAACTTAGAATGCCACAGTGCGGCGTTGCGCCTCTCAGCCAAACCGAACTGTTATCCCTACCCGAGGCGCCCGAACCTTGGCCAGGTGTCAACATCTGAACTTGTAACTTCCAGATAGCATATATAGCGTCAATTTCAGTCAACGCCTACCAATTCTCTTTTTGAACCTACTAACCGAGTTAATCTCAATGTCTAACAGTTCCGCTATCCTAAACTTCGCATCGATCCCTTTGGCTCGGTTAGGAAGCGATCTTACCAAACCGATATCCAGATCGTCTCTCACTTCGGCCATCAATACAGGGTCCGATAGATCCCTAACCGACACGGATAGTCTGCCGGCCACATACTCCTTCGCCTCTTTGATCTTCATACCATCGGTCATTTGCATACGTGCCACAAGATCTCCCGCGGTACGCATTCCGCCCATGCCCGAGGCAACGGCGTGAGTTATCGCCATACCCAAAGGATCGCCTACACCAACCTACAATCCGTCCAACCGACAGATTTCAACCATAGCTTTAGACGCTCGGGATACTGCATCTATTGGAGGGTTGTCCACCACAGGAACCGCACCTACGCCCATACCCATGTTCACATGGATCGGAATAGTTGAATTCTCAACACAGGTCTTCACAAATGTCACAGCCCGGGCCAAGTTCCATGGACAGGACTTGGAGGTATTCGTATTGACTACCGGGCCAAAAATAGTCACCCCTGCTTTTTCAGCCAAGGCGACTTGCTGGTGAGGATACAGCCCCGCTAGCCGTACGCCCTGATAGGTCAACTCCCCATGCATTCCAAGGATGAACTCGCCGGCCATGCCGATCTCGACACACATGTCGGGGTATTTCCCTTTGAGAATCTCGCAAGCCTCCAAGGTCGCCAGAAAGTCCGCGTCCCCAGCAGCCCCAGTGGTGTCGAAGTTGATCCCATCAGCCCCAGATTCATACATGCCGCTCGCCACATAAACCATATCCTTAACTGCGTGCTGCACAGCAGCTTCGTAGGATGCTCTTGCTTCGACGATTTTCCCTTGAGGGAGTAACTCTGCAGGATTCGGTGTAGGGCCATCAGGCTGACTGTAGGACCCGAGATTCGGCATGGCTCCATAGAACAAGGGGATGCTTGTCACCAGGAGGGCCTGTTCAAATTCCTGCTGTTCGTCACCCAGAATGGTCTTTACGGGTTTAAAACTGTAGTCTATATGGGCCATCTCCATGGTATCGGCCCCCAATGCGCGTTCCATAATTTGTATGTTATGGATTCTCCCGGTGTTTATTCCTAACCGCTGAAGCTTCAAGGTGCCACCATCAAAAGAAAGGACCACCTCGTTTCCTGGCTCTACACCTACAACTCTCGCTGGAGAAGCACAGATCTCAAAAAGATGCCCTAATTCGTCCTCCGAAAGGGAAGGAACGTCACCTTTCTCAGCAGCGTCTATCGTCCCTTCCTCCAAGTCCTTGGTTAATTGGGATTCATCTATTTCGATGAAAGAACCGTCGCCCATCCGTGTGATTATTTTGTTCATAAACAATTCCTTTTTTGTCCAAATCTAGAACTCTTGAAATCTCGCACAGTGTCACCAGAACAGCCCCAGCCAAATTCGGAGGTTGTTATCAAATGCTCTTCAAACGACAACTCAATAACATATCCTCAACCTTCCGCTTTCGCGGGAGATCCCAGTTGGAATGGCATCATGGGTTACACCTTAATTCCACAAGGGGTCTGTAGGCTTCCGGGACTGATTGCCCCTTCCAATCCTTCATCATCTCCCGGTATTCAAGTAATTTTGAAATGTCGACGGCCGCTATGGCCATTCTATAGCTGAATTCACCTGCGTTGGCTAAAATCTCACCTATAGGCAGTCAAACAATACTCCTGGAGCACGGCCAGTTTTGCCCCTTCCTCCCCAGTTCCCTCAAAAGAGCCTCTGCCTTGCCCAGGTTCTTTTCCTTATCTTTGGGATCCCACTCGAATTAGATAGCCGCCACTTAATGCCTTAAGTCTTTCCAGAACCTTCACCCCTTCTGAGATTATCCGGATACAAATCGGCAAACCAGGACTCGTAATATGACTTCACTACATTCTCACATTTGCTATATTAATTACCGTCTTCTTGATGTCTGTGTACTCGTGTATCCCGAACTCGCTGCACTCTCGGCCAACACCGCTGCCCTTGACTCCGCCGAAAGGACTCAACTGATCCCAGTGATTTGTCGTATCATTGACAATTACCGCGCCAAACTTCATCTTTTCACTCATTTCAATTGCATCTCTTAAATTACTCGTGAAAACCGCTCCTTGTAATCCGTACGGGTTACTATTGGCAATCTCCAAGGCCTCTTCTTTGTTTTTCACTTTTATTATCGTCGCTACCGGACCAAATGTTTCTTCCCTAGCAATGATCATATCCTGCGTCACATTGTCCAGCACCGTGGCCTCATAGAATAGGTCCTTGCGTTTTCCACCTGCCAATAATCTTGCTCCCTTGTCCACAGCATCTTTTATGTGACGGTCAATGATCTGGGCCTGTTCTTCTGAAGCCACCGGCCCCATATCTGTTTCTTCTTTTGAGGGATCTCCAACTTTTATCTTTTTTACTTTATCCAGCAACTTTTCGACAAATTCTTCATGAACTCTTTGAAGGATTATCAATCTTTCGCATGACGTGCAGTTTTGACCGGCTTGATGGTATACGCCAAACATGGCAGCATCAACTGCAGCATCTATATTTGCGTCCTCAAGAACTACTATCGGACCAGTATCGCCAAGCTCAAGTACAACCTTCTTCACTCCAGCACTAGCCACTATCTTCTTGCCCACCTCGTATGAGCCCGTGAATCCCACCGCACCAACGTCCGGGTGACCGACAAGCGCCTTACCCACGGTACTCCCTGGACCAGTTAAAACATTCAAAGTTCCATCTGGAAAGCCAGCATCTCTGACAACTTTGGCTATTTCAATGCCACAACCGGGAGTTATACTCGATGGCTTCAGCACAACTGAATTACCGGCACCAAGTGCTGCCGCTGCTCCTAACAAGGGAATGTCGAATGGCCAGTTCCAGGGACCGATTATGGCTACCACACCAATAGGTTCTCTTCGCACGTAAATTCTTAGGTTGTTGTCTTCTGAATAGTTATTTGGGAAGGTCTGTCCTCGAAGCCTCTTTGCCTCTTCAGCGAAAATCCTAAAGTGATTAGAGACGTATGGAGTTTCCCCTCGAGATTCTTGTATTGTTTTACCCATCTCATTGGTAATTAACCTCGCATAATCTTCAGCCCTTTCATCAAGAATTTCTGCAGCTTTGTACATTAGCTCCATCTTCTTTAATAACGGAACGTCCGCCCAGGCTTTACTTGCCCTTTTTGCCGATTGGACCGCTTTTTCAACATCACCTTCTGTGCATTTTGGCACTTCTTCAAATGCTTCGAGTGTGGCCGGATTGAATACCTTGAAGGTTTGGCCGCTCTCGGATTCCACTTCTTTTCCGTCTATTAATATCCTCCTTTTAATCATAGTCAGATCCTCCTTTCCACGCACTGCATTATTGTTTCGGAACGAAAGAAATCATGTCGGGTGAAATAGCCGCACGAGGCCATTCCAACTCTTTTTCAGAGAGATGATCAAACCCCGTTTGAATGAGTTTGGTAACTTCGGCTACTCTTTTCCCGATTAACTTAGCCGCATCCATTCCCACTTTGTCCTGTAAAACAGCCTTTTCCTCTCCTTCAGTCGGATAGAAGATGGGCTGAGGAGCCCCTTGAACGGCAGCGGCCCCAAAATAGCATCCAGATCCCATTGGTGGTCTTTCTGGACCGATTGACACAATAATGCAATCATGAATCATGAGCCATCGCTGAATATCGTGAATTGTTCCTTCGACTCCGCCCTGTCGATCATAAGCGATGGTTAGCACACCAGCCACACGATTCCTGAAGGGAAACCCCACTGCTTCTACCGCCATTGATCGATCCATAATACACTTCAATTGCCCAGTAACACCTCCGTAATAGACAGGTGCACCAATCAAATAACCATCCGCCTTCATCATTTTTCTGAAGACGTCATTGCAATCGTCTTTATGACCCCTGCAGAGCTTTTCCCAATCAGGTTTTTTCATACAGGCATAACAGCTTATGCATCCTCCCTTGATTTTGAGGTCCGCACACGCAATGAATTCTGTCCTGACATCCCCAATTGATTCGGCACCTTTAAGCGCTTCCCTCACCAAAATATCAGTATTTGCATGCCTAGGGCTGCCAGAAATCCCCAGAATTTTAAACGTTCTCCCTGCCATTTTGATCACCTCCTTCACCCATTGGTCGATGATTTGTCTTTTGCTCGTTCCAGTCTCAAATGACCCCACAAAACATAGTTCATTCCTCCGACGCTAGACAATTGTGCCCAACCCGAATAGGCTATCCCAAAGATTTCTAACCGATACTCCCCGACTTTAGCACATGCCATGCCTTTGGATGCGAAAGCTCTCTGCCCGTTGAATGCATTACAATCGCCCATACTCTCAGATGACAACGCCGAGATTGTTGACCTAAATTGATATGTCTCAGATCTATTGAAAAGCCACCCGAACACTAGGAAAATCTCTCGATTCCCGTTAGTAGGATGTCAACTCCCATTTCCGCCTGCTCCCTTGTGATGTTCAGCGGAGGGGCGATCCGCAACACGTTGGGTCCACATTTGGTAATGATTAGCCCGTTTTGGCCTGCAAAGGCGAGCACTTTTGACAACAGTTCAGTACCCGGTTCCCGGTCAGGACCCACAAGCTCCACTCCCACCATGAGTCCTTTTCCCCTCACATCGCCAATTGCTCTCAATGATGCCGCCGAACTCTTGAATTTCTCCTGGATGGAATTTCCGACCTTCTCCACGTTTTCCAGGATCTTTTCCACCCTAAGTATTTCGAGCGTGGCTTTTCCAGCTGCACAGCTTATCGGGTTCCCTCCGAAGGTTGTTCCGTGGGTGGAAGGATCCCATTTATCCATAATCTCTTTCTTTCCCACAACCGCACTCAAGGGAAGCCCACCCCCAATCGCTTTTGCCATGGCAATGATATCTGGCACGACGCCGAAATGCTCACAGCCGAACCACTTCCCTGTCCGTCCAATCCCGGACTGAACTTCGTCGGCAATCAATAGGGCCCCGGTGCGGTCACAGATCTCTCTCAGCCCTTTCATAAAACCCGGGGGAGGAACCACATAACCACCTTCACCCGAAATAGGTTCAAAGATGATTGCCGCCAAATCGTCGGGCGCAACAATCTTTTCGAGAACTAGATCGATGTACCTGAGGCAGGCCATTTCACTCTCTTCTGGCCCTTCATGACCAAACGGACAGCGGTAGCAATACGGATAGGGAACGTGAAAAACACCCGGGAAGAGACCGCTCAGACCCTTCCGATAAGTGATGGTACTTCCAGTAACAGCTGCCGCTCCCATGGTTCTTCCATGGAAAGATCCTACAAAACTGAGTACATAGGGCCTCCGGGTTACATAACGGGCGAGCTTTAGCGCTCCCTCCACGGCTTCGGAGCCACTATTTAAGAAAATCCCTTTGCCATTGCTGAGTTCTCCTGGGAGGATACTTATGACATCATCCATGTAGTCCGTGTATGGCTCATAATAGCCAACATGATCGCACACGTGGAGAATCTTTTGGGATTGACCGTTGATCGCCTCTACAACAGCGGGATGAGAATGTCCTATAGGACAAGTGCAGATTCCCGAAGCAAAGTCCAAGTATCGGTTTCCATCTGCATCGAAGAGATAGGAGCCTTGGCCGCTTTCAATAACGACTTTTGTATACCGATAGATGACCGGCGAAACCACTCCATGAGTTTTTTCGATGATCTTCTCAGACTTCCTGAACATCTTCTCTCTCCTTAGATTAACCAGCGTTATACCACTGCGTTTTGGCCCTTTGATCACGCCTTGTTATGCTGCCCAACCTCGTGGGTCGGCTTTCAATTCAGTTCGGAGAAGCAAAATGGCAAAAAATGTGCCCAAAAAGTGGAAAAAAGGAGAAGGATCCAAACCCAACAATTACAGCAAAGTACAGATGTATGCCGGTCATCTCGCATTACACCTCCACACAAAAATGATGCAATTTTGCATATCGAAGAGGTATTTTCCCATGATGGATTCAAGCCGATTTGACAGACACGCCTTTTTCATCTTTGCCAAGTGCCTGATGCACGAACAGTTTGGGCGGCTCAAACTCGCGTTGCCTTGAGGCCCTCGCTTTGCAACGCACTGCTTACCCGCAAGATGATGTCACGGCTCAAACCCTCGCTTTACAATTGAAGACTGAAAACCGATTGAGATCGACCAAAATCGAGCCCTCGAGTCCGGAATTCTATAAATTAACGTGTAGTTAGATGCTATGTAAACCTTTAGGGGTTAAACAGAGTGGGCCGCCAATGGTAAGCTCCTTCTGACAAAACCAATTAAGGAGGGAGCTATGAACCAATCAGCAGCCCACAGAAGAGAGTATACCAGGAATCAGGCGGATTTGTATTTGGCTTTTGAATTAGGCCAGAAGCAATGGAAGATGGGTTTTACGGTTGGGTTTGGTCAGAAGCCTCGGGAGCGGACGGTTTTGGCGGGGGATTTTTGTGGTGTTAAGCGAGAGATTGAGCGGGCCAAGAGGCGTTTTGGTTTATCTGGTGAGGCCCGGGTTTTGAGTTGTTATGAGGCTGGGCGGGATGGGTTTTGGTTGCACCGGTATTTAATCCATATAGGGGTGAGAAATCTTGTTGTTGACTCATCGAGTATTGAGGTGAACCGCAGGGCCAAGCGGACCAAGACGGACAAGATGGATTTGGGCAAGTTACTTGCAATGCTCATGAGGTATGACCAAGGGGAGCGGACTCGCCATACGAACCGGATCAAGGGGCTTTTGGCAAGCTACGGGGTTCGGATGAGGGTAGGAGGAGACTTCTTAGATCGGTTGGAGACCAGGCGTCTGTGGGATGGGAGACCGCTGCCTTTGGGATTGAAGAAGCGCCTTGTGCGAGAGTACGAGCGGCTTGAGATGGTGAATCGACAGATTGATGAGATCAAAGGGGAGCGAGCCGATCTTATTAAGACCTCTGAGAGCTCAGATGTGGAGATGGTTCGTCAGTTGCTCAGTCTTCGGGGGATTGGTCCCAACAGTTCGTGGCTCTATGTGATGGAGTTTTTTGGGTGGCGGGAGTTTCGCAACCGTCGGGAGGTTGGGTCGTTGGCAGGTCTCACTCCGACCCCCCATCAGAGTGGTGATGAGGCGTGGGAGCGAGGCATCAGCAAGGCGGGCAACCGTCACGTTCGATCGACGGCGATTCAGATTGCTTGGGCCTGGCTTCGCTGGCAACCTGACAGTAAACTCAGCCGCTGGTATCAGCAGCGCTTTGGCATGGGCAGTGGTCGACTCAGACGGATTGGGATTGTGGCCTTAGCCAGAAGACTACTTATTGATTTGTGGCGATACCTCAACGACGGTGTCATTCCCGAGGGGGCCCAACTGAAGGCCTAAGAGGCTTTTGAGAAAACAACAATGACCTTTCGAGCTGGTGTGAGCTGCCCGTGCAAGAGTACTTGGTCTCCCTTGGGGAACCGCCAGT
>JABAOF010011473.1_pt1 | contig 12814 bp, 4 predicted proteins | sample 7062171 | NCBI WGS metagenome assembly JABAOF01 (sample SAMN14538628, study PRJNA623070) | marine sediment metagenome | biome: marine biome [ENVO:00000428]; feature: marine pelagic biome [ENVO:01000023]; material: deep marine sediment [ENVO:00002113] | place: India: Gulf of Khambhat ...
AGTATAAGGATACTGCTGGTAACTGGAGTGCTTCTATAAGTGATACAATAATTCTGGATACTACCCCGCCAACCGGGACAATCTCAATAAATAATGGAGATGTATATACGAGCACTACCTCAGTTACATTAACTCTTTCTGCAAGCGATAGTAATGGAGTAAGCAAGATGAAGTTCAGCAACAATGAGATAAGCTGGAGTAGTGAGGAGGATTATGCTCCGAGTAAGTTCTGGACGCTAACAACTGGTGATGGGACAAAGACAGTATATGTGCAGTATAAGGATACTGCTGGTAACTGGAGTGGTTCTATAAATGATACGATAGTTCTGGATACTATACCGCCAACAGGGACAATATCAATAAATGGTGGAGCTGTATATGCAAACTCTACTTCAGTAACATTGACTCTTTCGGCAAGCGATAGTAGTGGAGTAAGCAAGATGAAGTTCAGTAATGATGGAGTGAACTGGGGTAGTGAAGAAAATTATGCTACGGGTAAGACCTGGACACTAACGCCTGGTGATGGGACAAAGACAGTATATGTGCGGTATAAAGATAATGCTGGCAAGTGGAGTGGTTCTATAAGTGATACCATAATTCTGGAGACCGCTTCACCGACAGGGACAATATCAATAAATGGCGGAGCTGCATATACGAACTCTGCCTCAGTAACATTAACTCTTTCGGCAAGCGATAGTAATGGGGTAAGTAAGATGAAATTCAGTAACGATGGAGCAAACTGGAGTAGCGAGGAGGATTATGCTACGAGTAAGGACTGGACACTAACACCACCACCTGGTGATGGGCTAAAGATAGTATATGTGAGATATAAAGATACTACTGGTAACTGGAGTGGTCTTACTTCCATAAATGATTCGATAGTTCTGGATACCACCTCGCCAACCGGGACAATATCAATAAATAGTGGAGCTGTATATACGAGCACTACCTCAGTAACATTAACTCTTTCGGCAAGCGATAGTAGCAGTGGAGTAAGTAAGAGGCAGTTCAGTAATGATGGAGCAAACTGGAGTAGTGAGGAGGATTATGCTCCGAGTAAAGACTGGACGCTAACCACTGGTGATGGGTTAAATACAGTATATGTGAGATATAAGGATACTGCTGGTAACTGGAGTGGTTCTATAAGTGATACGATAATTCTGGATACTATACCGCCAACAGGGACAATATCAATAAATGATGTAGATGATTATACGGGCTCTACTTCAGTTACATTGACTCTTTGGGCAAGCGATAGTACGAGTGGAGTAAGCAAGATGAAGTTCAGTAACGATGGAGTGAACTGGAGCGTTGAAGAGGATTATGCTACGAGTAAGGACTGGACACTAACACCACCACCTGGTGATGGGCTAAAGACAGTATATGTGCGGTATAAAGATAATGTTGGTAGCTGGAGTGGTCTTACTTCCATAAGTGATACGATAATTCTGGATACCACACCGCCAACCGGGACAATCTCAATAAATAATGGAGATGTATATACGAGCACTACCTCAGTAACATTAACTCTTTCGGCAAGCGATAGTACGAGTGGAGTAAGCAAGATGAAGTTCAGTAACGATGGGATAAGCTGGAGTAGTGAAGAGGATTATGCTACCAGTAAGTCCTGGACGCTAACAACTGGTGATGAGACAAAGACAGTATATGTGCAGTATGGAGACAATGCCGGTAGATGGAGTGTTTCTATAAGTAGTGATACGATAATTCTGGAGACTGCACCGCCAACCGGGACAATCTCAATAAATAGTGGAGATGAGTATACGAGCACTACCTCAGTTACATTGACTCTTTGGGCAGAGGATAGTGGTAGTGGAGTAAGCAAGATGCAGTTCAGTAATGATGGGGTGAACTGGAGTAGTGAGGAGGATTATGCTACGAGTAAGTCCTGGACACTAACAGCCGGTGATGGGGAAAAGACAGTATATGTGCAGTATAAAGACAATGCTGGTAGCTGGAGTGTTTCTATAAGTGATACGATAATTCTGGATACTACCCCGCCAACCGGGACAATATCAATAAATAATGGAGCTGATTATAAGAACTCTACTTCAGTAACATTGACTCTTTCGGCAAGCGATAGTGGCAGTGGAGTAAGCAAAATGCAGTTCAGTAATGATGGAGTGGAATGGAGTGTTGAAGAGGATTATGCTACGGGCAAGCCCTGGACACTAACAGCTGATGATGGGCCAAAGACAGTATATGTGAAATATAAAGATACTGCTGGTAACTGGGGTGTTTCTATAAATGATACGATAATTCTGGATACTATTATGCCAACGGTAAAGTTGATGCTGGATGAGGCTAAGGCAAGGATACTTCCTGATGCAGAGATAGTGGGCGTTCTTCCTGATACGGGGATGGAAGCTAAATTCAGTAAGGTGATGGACACAGAGTCGGTAAAAGAGGGGCTTAAGCTTATAGTAGTGAGGGATAATCTGAACAGTTCAATAAATGAAGGAGTCTCTCTTAACTTTGACTGGGAGGGCTCTACAAAGACAGTAATTACTCCAGTGTCAGAGTTAAAGAAGAACTACCTCTACAGTTTAAAGGTGACTGATACAGTTACCGACCTTGCCGGTAACACTGTTGAGGGTGAGAGAGAGATTATTTTCAGGACAATAATGGACCACACAAAGAAGAATGTTGTAGTCAAAGCGACTGATGAAAGACTTATGGTGACTCTGGAAGCCAATGCGCTCACAGAGGACGGATATCTAATTATTAATACAGAACCTCTAACCTATCAGTTTAGGGTTAATCCTGAGAACATAAATGTGGCTAACGAGAAGAGTATACCTAATGGATGGTACCCAATCGAGGGATGCCTGTGGGAAATCAAAGTGTGTAAGGGAAATGGGGATTGGATGGAGGATAAGTTTGGCTCTGAGGTAAAGATTACCTTCCCCTATGATGAGGATAACGGAGTGGTGGAGAATGCTTTAATTCCTTTAATGGAAGAGACCTTACTGGCATTCTGGTTGAATGAAGAACATTCTAACTGGGTGAGGATGCCTGGCTCTAGACTCGATAGAGAGAATAACGTGATTGTTACCGGTGAGGTTCCCGGCTTCTCAGTATTTGGACTGATGGGTTCAGCAGTATACGATTTGAGCGATGCCCATGCCTATCCAGTTCCCTGGAAGCCAAATGATGGCAAGGATGAGACGGGTAGTGAACAGCAAGGGATTACCTTCACCAACTTGTCTTCTCAAGGTGCAATCAAGATTTACAGCATAAGTGGTGAACTGGTTAGGGAGTATGATTATAAGCCGGCTGATGGAGGGAAGTGGACCTGGGATGTGAAGACTTCCGGTGGGGAGAAAGTGTTCAGCGGTGTCTACATCTACTATATCAAGAATGAGAAAGAGCAGAAGAAAGGAAGACTGATGATAATCAGGTAAAAGTTGGAGTAGCGGAGCGACAGCTCCGCGTCAATGAGTCTCCTTTCCCCGAGGGGAGAGGGTTAGGGTGAGGGGGACTTAAAAATTAACAAAAAATTAACATTTTCTTAACTCATACATAACATTAATGGTATATACTTATAGCGAAAATGGCAAGTTAAATGGGCAAAAGTTTACAAAAATTTTACAATTCGTTTACAGAAACGTTACAAGAAGGGCGTATACTTATAACTAATTCTCATCTTATATAAGGGGAAAAATCCGACAAAGGCAAACTCCGAGCAATCGGGGGGCGTCCCGAATCTCTGGGACCCCGACTGAGAAGTCGGGGCAAAACTGCGGGTCTTATTGAGACAGCCGGGTTGCCGTACACGAAATATAGACAATAAGACAGCCGGGTTGCCGAAGATAAAAAGAATCTTTGACAACCCGGCTTTTTTATGGGATAGAGTCCCCGATGAAATCGGGGGATGTAATAAATGCCAAAGGAGGCATAAAATGAAGAAGATACTTTTAATTGTATTAATGGTAATGTTAAATGTAGCAAGGTTAACCGCATCTAACCCTGGTTCAACGGGAGCCAATTTTCTTAAGATAAATCTTGCCCCGAGAGAGTTGGCAATGGGTTCTGTGGGTATAGGTTTAGCAGATGGACCGGGCGCTATGTTTACCAATCCAGCAGGGTTAGGAAGTATCGGCCATCAAAGTTTAAGTTTCTTTTACAACATATGGTTAGAAGGGATGAGTGCGCAGTACCTTTCTTACATTCTACCAACAGGAATAGGGAATTTTGGAGCAAATGTAAACTATTTTGGCTATGGCAAGATTAAGGGATATGATGCAAGTGGAACGGCGACATCAAATATTGATGCTTATGACCTCTGTTTCCTTCTATCCTATGGAAGAGAGATTCCTCCTTTTAGAGTGAAGGGATATGAAGTATTAAAAGGGTTGTCAGGGGGCATAAATTTCAAAGTTCTACATGAGAAATTAGAGAAAGAAAAAGCAATGGCATTCGCTGCGGATTTAGGGATTAAGGTAGACTTAGGTAAAAGCTATGATGTTTTAAAAGGAATAAGTGTAGGTTGCAGTGTAAAGAACGTAGGAAGTGGATTAAAGTTTGATAAAGAGAAAGCGCCTCTTCCACTAAGTTATGGTGTAGGTGTAGGAGTAAAGAGAGAATTGTTGGGGGAGGAGTTAAATTTAGGTATAGATATGAACCTCCCCAATGATAATAGTATATATGTAGGAGCAGGATTAGAATACTGGATAAAGGATATGATTGCATTAAGGGCAGGGTATAACAGTAAAAAAGATACAAGTAACGGGTTAAGTTTAGGGGTAGGGATAAAGGCAGATATATTCAGTATGAATTATGCATTTGTGGATTATGGAGAATTAGGATATACACACAGGATGGGGATGGATATAAGGTTCGGCAGGCACATAAAGGAAGTATTAATAAGGAAGGCATTTGAGAGAGGGGTAAAGTATATGCGTAAGAAGAAATATGCCGAGGCGATACTGGAGTTTAATAAGGTATTGAAGTATGATAGTTCAAATATAGGGGCATTGGAGTTAATAAAAGAAGCAAACGAGAAACTGATGGAATAAAGCGCAGATTCGCAGACGGAAAAATCTGTGCCAATTCGTGTTGAAGAGGAGGGTTTAAATTGAAAAAAATAATCTTATTAATTCTTTTATTTTTGTTAATTTGTTTAGCGTATTCCTTTGCCGAAGTTCCCTGCAAGATAAACTATCAGGGAAGGTTAATAGAGAATAATATGCCTGTGGATGGAACGAAACCAATGAGCTTCAGTATATATGACAGTGCTGCAGGTGGGGATGAGTTATGGACCAGTGGAAATGTAGACATTACAGTGTATAATGGATTATTCAGGTATGTATTAGGTGAAGGCTTTATTGACGGTAGTCCAGTAGCTGATTTATCAGGTATAAACTGGACAGCAGGCGAGACATTGTATTTAGAAGTACAGGTAGGAGCAGATATTTTGACTCCCCGGGAGGCGATATATGCCTATCCCTATGCAATAAACTCACATCTTCTTGAAGGAGCAACGAAGGAATATTTTCTAAACACCTCAGCAGAGACACAAAAAAAGGATGGTGGATTAAATATAATGGGCAATGTCGGCATCGGCACGACGGATCCACAAGGCTACAAATTGTATGTTGCTGGCGATATTTTAAGTAACACTGGGAGGTTCTACAATGCAGATAAAGACGACTATATAGAAATTAGAGCATCAGATGAAAGTATTAGATTTTTTACTCAAGATGCAGAAAAGTTAACGATACTAAATTCAGGCCGCGTCGGCATCGGGACGACAAGTCCAGGAGAGAAGCTTACTGTTACAGGCACGATTGAATCTACTACTGGGGGAGTTAAGTTTCCTGATGGGACACTCCAGACTACTGCTCCTCGTGCACCTACAATAGAGGTTATTAATGCAAGCGTTAATACCACATACACCAGAAATCATAATGGTTTAGTTGTAATTGAAGCACATTATGTTGGTTATCAAGGAGGGGAAAGGACTATTAGCGTTACTTTTCTTGTTAATGGGGTAAGTAGAGCAGGTATTAGTAAAGCTGTTAATTATGTAGTTATGCCTTCTCCTACCTTTACTTACTCAGAAGTCATGTCAGGAGATTATACCTTTAGAGTTAATACAACCAATCTTGGAAAACTTCTATTACAATTTGTTATTACAAAATACTAAGAAAAAAGGGGTCAGAGTCATTTTTGTTAATTGCTGTAATCGTCTGGTAGAAAAAGAGGGAAGAGTGAAAGAAATAATTTTATTATAGGAAATATGAATTGTCCGCCCTTTGGGGTGGAATAGAAAAATAGGAGGAGCTAAAATGAAAAGGAAAAATTTAATTTTTGTTGTTGTGTTTATGGTATGTAGTTTTATTGGAGGGAGACTGTTTGCAGGATATTATTACCTTGAAGGCCCCACTTATCGTGTGGCTGATGTAATTGATTCTGGTTTCAGTGTCACTGTGACATCGGGAACTACCAAACTGGACTGTTCAATTGGAGGTATTGGTCCAGATGATACCGATAACAACTATAGTAACGACGCGATACTAGAATCAGCTACAGGACTAACAATATTAGAGCCAGGTTTTTATCATATCAATTATGATGGGACGATTGAAAACCCAACGTTTGTTTTTAGTGATACTGAAATAAGTAGTACGACAATAAGGTTTAAACTTAACACTGGTAGCAATCCAGACTGGACTCAATATGCAATAGCCTTCTCCACAGCGGTAAATCCTTCTAACTTGTTTACCGGTACAACATATTATATTAAGGGAAATGGTAATACAGCTGATTTTTTCACTGAAAGTACAGATTGGAAACCCGCTTCATTCTTTGAAGGAGTTGAGTTAACCGGATTACGGCCCAATACTATATATGGATTTAAAATAAGAAGTAGGATACCACCTCCAGAATTAGTGTTTACAGGTTGGTCGGGAGACACAGACAATTACTTCTGGACGCACATTGAAACACCGGTTATTAGTAGTGTCACGCTTTACATCACAAGTGCGACTGTCACAGTAGAAGACTCATTCAGTAATTTAGGAGAAGGATTATCAGGAATAAATTATCGTATAAAAGACCGAAGTTGGGAAGGATGGACAACTGCTACTTCTTATGCATTTACTGGTTTGGATGACAATACACCATATATCTTTGAAGTCAAAGCCAGAAATGGACAAACCCCGACCCCGTATGAAACCGGTGTTGTTTCTACAGGTGATGAGTATACTTTATGCTATCCTCCAACAAAGCCAGAGATACTTGATGTCAGTGTTAGTTCTTATTCGTTGACTTTAGTTTGGTCCATTTCTCCAAGTGCACCAAAATATTACCTGATAGAAGAAGATGGGGAGTTCATCGATGATAATGGAGATGCTATTCCAGATCAATATACTGGGTTATCCTTGGACAGAAACAGTCTTACTAAGGTAAATTACCGATACACCTATCAAATTTACGCAGTAAATCAAGCGGACGAGTATGATGAAATTTCTTCAGTATCCATTTCTACGTATACTTTTTGTTCAATTCCACCAGCTCCTCAAACTGGGGATGTTTCAGAAAATACGATAGAAATTGGAATAAATGAAGGAGATAATCCTCCTTCTACAGAATACAGTATAAAGGTTTCTGGTGGTGGGTCTGTAAACTACGTTCAGGATGGCGGCACAGTTGGAGTTAGTGAAGCGTTTAATACTAATGCTGATTGGGGAGATTTAACAATAAGTAATCTCCTGTCAAATGTGGAATATGACATTTCTGTTCAGGCAATGAATATGTACGGACATTTAACTGGTTATGGAGCTTCTATTTCTTCCTGTACCTATGCTTCAGTTCCGGGACTGACCGTCGAGGAACTGACAAACTCAGTAAGAATTACTATCGAGGAAGGGAATAACTCTCCTGAGACAGAATATGAGATTTACGAAGCAGCAAATGATGGCAGTGGTTGGCAAGGGAGGGGGTACTTACAGTCTGACGGGAGCACTGATCTAGTTAATCGTGTCTGGCAAACAAAAGCTGACTGGGAAGCAGGTGGAGGGTTTATTGTTCCCGATTTAGATCTCTTGAATTACGGATATAGGTTTAGAGCACAAGCGAGAAGGACGATTACTGGCTATTCTAAAAAAGAAACAGGTTACTCTTCATATGTTTATGCAGGTAAAGTAGTTAACACTCCAATTGCAACGATAGGTTTAGAGCCATTAGAGGCAGGTACGACTAAATATTATAATACTAACCAGACGGTCACATTTGCTGCTAGCGGCGCAGATGACCTACGTTATACTTATACTATTAACGGGTCTGATCCAACCGAGCCCACACAATCACAACACGACGGAGGGCCTCCGCCAGTTACATATGATTTAACAGCATCAGCGGGAGAGTCGAATACTTATAGGATGAGAGCAAAAGCCTGGAAAGGCACAGGACCAGAAGCGCTCGCAAGCGAGGTAGGAGGGGTTTGGATAGCAGTTATTGATAGAGACCCGCCTACGATTGGTTCCTTTAGTATATTTGAGGGAACATATACAACTCATAGAAATATCACTCTTGAAATCTCGGCTACAGGTGCAGATGAGATGTACATATCAGGAGATGTAGTTGATGGAGGGAAATGGATTAATTATGGTGCTTCGAGCAAAGTTTTGTTAACAGACAAAGTGGGGGAAAAGGAAGTAAATCTCAGGGTTAGAGATAGAGCAGGAAATGTGACACCCCCACTAAGTGATGACCCAGAAAGTCGTTCCATCACATTAGACCCAAATCCGCCAACGCTTGACAGTGTTACGATAAATGCGGGAGATCCATATACAAGTTCAGTAAATATTGATCTTTCAATCGTAGCCACAAATGCAGATTATATGTACATAGATGGGGATGTGATAGAAGAGGAGGGCGTTACAGGGGATTGGATTGGTTTTAGCTCTTCAAAACAGGTCATTTTAACATCTGGAGATGAAAAAAAGACAGTAAAGGTTAAAATTGCAAATACATTATGGAGTGAGGACGGTCCAAAAAGTGATAGTATAACATTAGACACAAAGGAACCGCAGAATCCTACGTTTACGTTATCCGACCCGGAGTCAGGGAGTCAAGACTATACAAATAATGGAATTGTTAATGTAACTATAAACACTTCCACTTTAGATCCAGACGTCAAGTGGTATATCTTAAGTAAAGATTATCCAATACAACCTCATAGGGATGATTTTGCGTGGACCTCTGAACTTCAGTCTAAATTTAATCTATCGGATAGTGATGATGGGCCCCAGACAGTATTTTTATGGGTAAAGGATGGTGCCGAGCATATCAATGTTGGCGTTAGTTCGGCTACTATCACATTGGATACTAAGCCACCGGCTGATCCCACACTGGTATTAAGTGACCAGGCGACAGGGAGCACCGACTACACAAGCTCCCCAACAGTCAATGTTGCAGTAGCAAATGATAGTGATGCAGTGGCATGGCTAATCAGTGAGACACAAAACACTCAGCCGCAAGAGGATGATCTTGCCTGGGGTAGTGAGCCGGCTACATTTACCTTGAGCATGGAAGAGGTGCCGAAGACAGTATATATCTGGGTGAAGGATGCTGCCGGGAATATAAATACCAATCCAGTCTCCGCTACTATTACTTTAGAAACAACACCTCCGGAGATACAAGGTGATATCGGAGCAAGGTATGTCAAGCATGATAATGAGGAGTTACAGGAAGGTATAGAGACTGGTTGTAAGACTCCAACATTTGTATGGACAGCAACCGATAACGCAAGTGGAGTGGCTGGGTATAGGTATAGTTTTTCTACCGATATAGGTGCTGAGCCTGATATAGATATAACTACAAACTCAATTCTACTGGATTTGACGTCAGATAGCGATGGCATATATTATTTCAAGGTAAAAGCAAAGGATGGAGCCGGTAACTTCTCAGAGGTTAAATCATTTGCGTATAATTATAAAGCTGATGGGGTCTCTCCTGAAGTAGTGAGTATTGATATAGAAGGTAAGAAAAGAATAGAAGATGAAGTGAAAGGGGTTGAGCGAAGCAATACCCTGCCAGAAATAAGCTTTACTGAGGAGGTCTGGGGCGTAGAGAAGTATGTTGAGGTTAAGGTAATAAGAGATAATGAAGGAGAAGAGAAAAATACTAAAGTTAATTGCACTGTAACGTACGAAAGTGGATTATGGAAGGTAGACCCAGGAAAAGATTGGCAGGGTAATTATACTTATAAGGTAAAAGCACCAGATGAAATAGAAGATAAGAATGGAAATGCGCTAAAGGAGGAGAAAGAGTTAGTATTTACAACAATGCTTGACCATACAAAAAGGAATGTCATTATGTGGGAAAGTGATCCGAAGACGAAGATGATATTAGAAGCAAATGCACTAAAGGAAGATGGGTATGTATTAATAAACTTAGAGCCATTGCCGTTAGAGAAAGGAGGAGCAATAGAGGCAAAAGAGGTAAATCCTAAGGCAATAATAGAGGCAGACGAAAAGATGAAAAGGAACGCAGACAAGTATTGTTATAACTTGCGCGAGAGTATGAAAGAGATAAGTGGGTATACTACGGAAGGGGGCGAGATGGGAATTAAGAAGTTTTTAAACACTGTTTATGTTGAGCTCCCCTATGGAGATGAAAACAATAATGGAATAGTAGATAGCACAGAGGGAAGTTCAGAGCCAGTAAGCGAGAAAACATTAAGTGTCTACTGGTTAGATGAGGACCTTAAATTATGGGTAAAAGTAGCAGGCACAGAAGTAGATAAAAAGGAGAAGGTGGCCAGGGCAAAGGTAATAGGATTTGGTGTATATACCTTGATGGGAGGAGGTTTTTATGATTTATCAGACGCGCATGCATACCCTGTGCCATATAAGCCAAATGATGGGTTAAGCATAACAGGAGATGAGACAAGCGGGATAACGTTTACGAATCTTTCCACTGAAGCGGAGATAAAGATATATACCATAACAGGAGAATTGGTAAAGAAATTAGTACACAAGAATGGCTGGTACGAGGAGTGGTATCCCGTCGAAAATGAGAAAGGAGAGAAGGTAGTAAGCGGGGTATATATTTATTACATCGAAAATATCAAACAACATAAGTCAGGGAAATTAGTGATAATTAGATAAACAATTAAAAGCGGATATACGCGGATGCCTCTCCGGCGGGGATCCTGAGTAAATCGGGACGGGCAGGCGCGAATATGCCTTTGTTAGTGAGCATTTAGTTCCGCCGTTGTTCCGCTTTTAGTAAAAGAGGAGGGAGTAAAATGAAAAAGAAAACTATTCTTAAATTTAAATCATTGACCTGCAAGCTGTTATCAGCTATCTTTTTATCAGTGTGTATTGTTTTTTCTATCTGTGTGTACTATTCCTTTGCCGAAGTTCCCTGCAAGATAAACTATCAGGGAAGGTTAATAGAGAATAATGTACCTGCGGATGGAACAAGAAAAATGAGATTCACTATTTATGACAGTGCTGCAGGTGGGAATGAGTTATGGACCAGTGGGGATGTAGACATTACAGTGTATAACGGACTATTCAGGTATGTATTAGATTTATCAAGCATTGACGACTGGACAGCGGGTGAGGAGTTATATTTACAAGTAGTCGTTGAGGGAGAGACATTAACTCCCCTAGAAGCTATATATGCCTATCCATATGCAATAAACTCCCATCTTCTTGAAGGGGCGACAAAGGAATATTTTCTAAACACATCAACAGATACCCAAACAAAACAAGGTGATTTGAATATAATGGGCAACATCAAAGTAGGTGAAACAGCTTATTTTAACGCCGAATATGATAATGGTAATTCAGATACTATTGATTGGAGTGTTGCCAATAAACAAAAATCAACTTTAACTGGAAATGTTACATTTACTTTTATTGCCCCTTATGGACCCTGTAATCTGGTTTTGAAATTAGTTCAAGATGGCACAGGAGAGAGAACGGTAACCTGGCCGGCTACAGTTAAATGGGCAATAGGCACAGTGCCAAGTCTTACTACAACCCCTAATGCAATAGATATTGTAAGCTTTTACTATGATGGAACCAACTATTACGGACAGGCATCGTTTAACTTTAAATAAAGGATATAATATGTTTAGACGAATCTTAATACTAACCATAGCAGTGGCGATTGTGCTGGCAATAGGGCAGGAAGCAGAAGCAGATTGGCTAGGGGGCTGGGACAAACGCATCAAATTGACCATTGACCATAATGATATAACCAGTAGTTTGTCTAATTTTCCTATCTTAATTCATTTAAGCAATTCTTCAGGAAGAAAAAGCGATGATGTCTCCTTTGTCTTTGATGAGCTTACCAGTAATGCTAACAGGAAGAAGATTGCTGTAACAAAATCTGATGGGACTACGCAGTGTTATGTTGAGATAGAGAAGTGGGATGACGCCAATGAACAGGCCTGGTTATGGGTTAGGGTTTCAGGAACAGGTAGTATAAGCAGAAGTTTCGATACAGACCTTTACCTTTACTATGACAAAGACCAGACCGATAATACAAGCTATGTAGGTGACTCAGGTTCTACCATAGCGCGAAATGTCTGGGATAGCAGTTCCAAGATGGTTCAGCATTTTGATGAAACAGATATAGATGGAGGAAGCGGGGATATAAAGGACAGCACATCTAATGGAAATAACGGTACTACTAAGAACATGAATACAAGTGACCAGGTGCCCGGACAGATTGATGGAAGCTTTGACTTTGATGGAAAGAATGATTGGATTGCTTTGTCGGGCTTATCGTTTCCATCTGGAAACAGCCCCCGTAGTGTTTCTTTTTGGATCAA
>JABAOF010020773.1_pt2 | contig 12813 bp, 10 predicted proteins | sample 7062171 | NCBI WGS metagenome assembly JABAOF01 (sample SAMN14538628, study PRJNA623070) | marine sediment metagenome | biome: marine biome [ENVO:00000428]; feature: marine pelagic biome [ENVO:01000023]; material: deep marine sediment [ENVO:00002113] | place: India: Gulf of Khambhat ...
TTCTTTAAAACGACTGACTTGGGTTGGACCACTAATATAAGGGATTTCAGGAGGACTATTACCTTCAACAGGTTCAATAGCATTTAGTTTTGCAGTAAAATCATCATTATGTGAACCAAAATAAATAGTTCCATCCTCTCCAATCGCTGGAGAAGAAAAGATTGCATCTAATCCTTTATATGAATATGACCATCTAAGTGTTCCATCTGGATTCATTGCTAACAAATATCCATCCCATGCCCCAAAATATATAATCCCAAATTTGTCAATAGCAGGAGACGTGCTAATATACTCAGTCAGATATTCATATCTCCAGTTAACAGTTCCATCAGGTTTAAAACTATAAATATAAGCACTAGTAAAACCCCTGTATGCTGCAACATAAATAGTTCCATCTTCAGCAATTGCAGGAGAAGAAATCACATTGCTTCCCAATTCCATTTTCCATTTTAAAGTACCATTAGAATTTAAAGCATAAAAATTTCCTACAACGTTACCGAAATAAATAGTACCATCTTTACCAATTGTTGCTCCATCTCCACCGCACCAGTTCTTTGTATTATATCTCCATTTCAATGTTCCATTGTTTTTATAAAGAGCATAAAAATAACCATCATGAGAACCGCAATAAACAGTGTCATCATCAAGAGCAGGGGAGGAATATATCCAGTTACCAGTTTTAAAATCCCACTTCTTAGTACCATTTGGATAAACAGCGCAGATATTACTTCCTTGGGTTGATGCTATATATATAATTCCATTCTCATCAATGACAGGAGAAGACACAATGGAACCATCACCAGTACGAAGACTCCACTTTTTTGTTCCATTTGGATAGATAGCATAAAGATTTCCATCCCCTGAACCAATATAAACTGTTCCATCCTCGGCAATTGCAGGAGAAGAATCTATATCTCCATTTGTCTTAAAACTCCATTTTTTAGTGCCATTGGGATTAATAGCATAAAAATAACAATTATTTGAGCCAATATAAATTGTTCCGTTATCATCAATAGCAGGAGAAGAAAAAACCATAGAACCAATATTTGTTTTCCATTTTTCCTTCCACCAAGTCCCAGACTTACCATAAGAACTACGACCAGTATGACGAGCATCATGACAAAACATAGGCCATGCACTATCCATCAAACCACCATCATATGATGTAGTAACTTGTATTCTCTTTTCATATGATGTTCTAACAGTATTGTGTCCAAAAGTAACTGGTACTAAGATTGAAAACAAGAATAAAAATAATATCCAAATTACATAGACGTTTTTATTCAGAACAATACCTCCCGCAATTTTCTTTAATTTATTATGTAGTTATTGGTATATAAAACTTTCATACATATAATATTTTTATCTGATATTCTTATAGTCATCATTCAATTCCGTTTTTAATCCAAAAATTACAATCAATTTTTATTTATGTAGGAAAAACTGAACATATCATTTTAAATATTGATACAGTTGTTAGAATATATTAAATGATATAGGAGGTAATATATGGTAAAGGAGGAGGAATCATATAGCATTACAGATATAAAAGAGGTTGATCCTCAACTTGAAAAACACAGAAAAGACGTGATAGAAAAATATATTGAATATGAGATTGTCCTAATGCAAGAATTCAAAGATAAAGGTAAAAACCTCGAAGATTTTATAGAGCATTTGAAAACAACTCTCTGGTATGTGAAAAATCAGAGAGCGAAACAAATAAAAAATGAACTAGGGATGTAACATTACTTTTTTTTACTGCCGATAATTTCATCAATAAATTCATATTTTATCATAGCTTTACCCATTACTATTTTACCCTCATTAATCCTGAAAAAAACTTCATCATTTGGTTTTAGGTCTAAGAGTTTCAAAACTTCAGAGGGAATCGTTATCCTGTTTCTACTGTCAATAGGCCGGGGTTTACCTAGTAGTTTTAACATTTGATAGCTTGTAATGTTATTTCCCATATATAATTTTATTGGGTTAATGGGTAAATGGGAAAGATATATATACCCATAATGTGTTACATTGGTGGGTGGATAAGGTATGGAAAAAAAATTATTTGTTTTAGTTGTAACGCTGGTGACAATCTTTGCATCTGTAACTGTTCCTCAGAATATTGAAGTTGAAGCTTCTGGAGATTATGGAGACCCAGACCTTGACCATGATTATATCTATAATAAAATTGTTAATTTAAGTAGAATAATAACATATGAGAAGTTTCAACCAAAAGGTAGATGGTTTGGAGAACCTGGAGAAAATAAATCTGCCCAAAGAATTGAAGGATGGATGAATGATATTGGTTTGGATTGTGTACATAACGAAACCATTGATGCATGTTGGAATCAGGCGGATGAAGGTGATGGAAATAGTTTATATATCGGACCGCTTAACCAACTTAGACAGATGCAAGATGACTTTTATGTAAATATCTCTGTCTGGGAAGGTAACACGTTAGTGGAATATAAAAACTTATCATTTGGCGAAAGCTTCCCATTTTTTACGTTTTCTGGTGGTGATTATAGAATTGATCAGGGAAAAAAAAGATTATACGAAGATTTCTGGCCAGGCAGACCTGGTTTTGAGTTATGTGATATACACTGGTTGAATGGCTGGAAGCATATCGGTAGAATTGATGAACAATTTGGAGGGGGAAAATGGGCAAAAGGTCTTATGGGTTTACCTAATTATAGAGGATATATAGCAATTGATAATAGTACTGATACCCATCCTCAAATTCCCCCCGGTTACGACCATTTGGACTGGCTAGTACTTATTTCAAAACCAGGTTACTATGTTAATAAAACAATAGGTGATTGGATAAGAGACAGATTATACGAAAAAGAAGGAGGTGTCCTAAAATATAAATTATATGTGGATTATTGTACACATTGGGAAAAAGTAGATGTTACAAGTTATAACGTTATAGGGCAAATCAACGGTACAGATACAGGTAATGTAAGTATTATCGGGGCTCATTATGATTGTATGTGGAACGGAGGAGCTATAGATGAAGCAGCAGAAACCGTTCTGGTACTTGGTATTGCTAAACTTATCAAAGACCGGGAACTGGAGTCAAAGCTGAAACACACTGTTAAATTTATTGCCTTTGGTGGTGAAGAAATAATGATGAGAGGCGCCAGAGATTATGTAAAAGATAACATAATTGACGAAACTGGGCCCCAAGAAAATGTAATTTATGTGATTAATCCAGGTAACTTCGGTCATTATAACCGTTCAGGTTACGATTATGATAATAACCTAAAGTTAATGGATTTTACATTGGCATCTTTTAATGAGTCGATGAGTAATCTGGCGAAAAATATTACAGATGCATTAGATTATTCATCACGGACAGATGTCCAACAAAAACGCCGTATCAAGACAGTACCCGAAATAGGATTGCCACCTGAGGACAGTATGATATTTGGTTTACCAAATAAAGATTATGCTGATACCTGCATTGAATTCCACCGGTTTCCTTACTCTCAATATCATAGAGATGGCCTTGACCATACCAAAGGAGATACCATAGAAAATTTAGATAATTTAACATTTCATGTTGAAAGTGAAGCAGTAGCCTCAGTAGCATTACATCTTCTACTGGATCATAATTTCTCATTTGTAAACTGCAGCAACTCGACATTTGATTCAAATAATGATGGTAAATTCGATTCAGTAACCCTTTATTTCAATGGAACCAGCGATACCAATGTTTCCCTATTCGGAAACATCACTGGTTGTCTATATAATATTACAACAGGAGATCCAGTATCAAAACTTAACGCATCAGGTCTGATACCATTTATCACAGGAAACAACACAGCGGGTCATATTAACGTTACATTAATTAATGCTACTGATGCTATTTATGATGACTATACGGCAAAACTTGTTTTAAAAGATGTTTTTGAAAATGTTCATGATGAATGCAATCAAATTGTCAATGTATCCCCATACGGAAGCCCTATTGCAGATTTCAGCTGGCAGGTCGGAGTTCCGCCCCCTAAAAATATAACTTTCACTGATGAATCACTTCCTTCATATAATGGAACTATTACAAGCTGGAATTGGAGTTTCGGCGATGGTAATTATTCTACAGATCAGAATCCTAATCACACATATGAATATGCCGGACTATATGATGTCACGTTGACAATCGAGGATAGCAATAACCTTACTGCAAATGTAACAAAGACAGTGGCTGTATTTGATTTATGTGCAGATGTTTCCTTTAATAAAAGTAAGAATATTGAAAAAATTGGTAAAAATGTTAGATTTGATTCAACATCATCTGATCCTGATGGGACAATCACAAATACTAAATGGTATTTCGGTGATGGGACCACAGGGACTGGGACTTATATAAATCATTCATATTCTAATGGTGGAAGATATACTATTACTCTGGAAGTCACTGATAACGATGGTGCAACCAATTCAACAACAGATACTATTCTTATTGCCAATGAGTTTGCTGATGACAATTTTCCGGAAGAGGATCCAGATGATGGTAATTGGACTACTATTCAAGCCGCGGTTAATAATGCTTCTGATGGGAACGTAATTTATGTTTTTAATGGAGATTATAATAATATTACAGTGGATAAAGAAGTTTCTCTTTATGGTGAAGGAAATGTAATTATTACAGGTCAGCAAACAGCCGTAGATGTACAATGCGATAATGTAACATTTGAAGGTTTCAAAGTTGNNAAACTGTTCTGTTCAGAATTGTACTACAGGTCTGAAACTTGAAAGTGAAGCTGATAACAATATTATCAGCGATTGTGATTTCATCAATAACACATATGGTATATTACTTACAGATTCAGATGAAAACTTCATTGGATCACCTGATACTATCATGGATCCAGTTTGGAATAACTGCAATTTCAGTCTAAACAGATACGGTGTTTATCTATCTAATTCAAATAACAATATCATCTTCGGATGTGATATAAATGCATTAAATGCAGATCCTTTCTCGATGGAACTCACAAGTGGTATTTACATTGATAATTCAAATGACAATTATATCTTCTGCTGTGATATTTATGATGCAAACAATTATGGTATTTATATGAGTGGATCATCTGAAAATAGAGTTAGGTATAATATTATCAGAGATAACGATAAAGGTATATATCTATCCGGTTCATCTGACAATAATTTTATCAAGAATAATATTTCAGATAATACTAAATCCGGTATCAATATATTAACAGTATCATGCTCATCTAATTCCATTTACTTCAATGATTTCATCGATAATGGTGGCATTTTATATCCACAGGCATCAGATTCAGGAACAGGTAATAGATGGAACTCCACAGGAACTAACACCTTCTTATATAATACACCAGGTGAGGGCAATAACTGGAGTGATTACACAGGTAGTGATTCTGATGGTGACGGTATTGGTGATACAGCTTATAGTATTGCGGGTACTGCTAATGCTGTGGATTCTTATCCTGTTATGGAAGAATATGGCTGGGTATATCAGTGGTTCTGAAGAGACATCTTCATCTTTTTTCTTTTTTTCCCTTGAAAACAAGTTATAATATAACTGATGGAGTAAGGAGGATTATAAAATGTAATATTTAGTTTATGCATGGGAAAACGATACAGATTAAAACTGTTTTATATCATTTGATATTGAAGGAAAGTAATCAAGTGCTAATAAAAATTTGAATTAATAAAGTATTTAGAAAAATTTGAGGAGGTAAAAGGATATGAAGAAGATAATTATTGGAATGGTAGTCATGCTTCTAGCATTGACTTCATTTTCTATTGAAGCAGGTGAAACAAAAAGCAGCTATTATTATGCTTATTTTAACAACTACAGCACTAATCAGTCTTGGAGTAATAACCCGGAATATATGGTTGATGGTAATGAATCCAGTTATGCATTTACAGACCAAGGTGAGAAGGAGACCCAGTTGCTTACTAGTAATAGTTTTTATATAACCAATATAACGATTACTGATGTACATTTAAGAGCAAAAGCATATACATCTCTTGGTTTTCAGAGCATATTTTTGGTTCCGGTATTTGATGGAACTTCTGATGGTAATAATTATAGTGATTTTGTTGGTACTTCTGAGGAGTGGACTGATTGGTTTAACATAACTTATGATCCTACTGGTCCAGGTGGTGGTAATTGGACTGTTGATGATGTCAAGTCTTTGGATTGTAAGGTCCAATCAGGTATTGGTTTCGGAGTATCTACCTTGTATTGTTCTTATGTTCAGATAAGGGTAACAGTTGAGTGAAAAGTTTTAATACTGTTTTGACATAAGAAGAAATGAAAAAGGCTGAGAAGGAGGATTGTTTATTGTCAAAGAAGGTTAAGCTTGTAATAGATTCAATTATTGAAAATAGGATACGTATTTTGATTACACCAGAATATAAACATAAAAAGAGTTTAAAAATATCATTTAACGCACTGAAGAAGATCTTAAAAAATAAAAACAGGATAAATGAAGGAAATTCTTTCCAGGTAACTTTTCAAAAAAATGATGACCTCGACGTTTTAGTATCAAAAGATTTTGTTAACGAATTTACAATTTATTAAAACATCCAGAGGCAGTTGTAGGTTTTTGGTTCATTATTGAGGGATTAATTGAGATTGCAGATAAAGAGTATATTGATAATTTTGTTTATTATTTAGACAGGCATCCAGATCCTACATTTCATGCAATATCTGATTTAATTAGAATACGAATAAATAAAATTTAGCTTTCAAGAGGGAATTAAAGATTTTTGAAAATTAAATATTGATCCAAAAATATTGCAATTAATTGAAAAATGGACAAAAAATAACATTTCCCTTGTTCAAAATTAGTATCATATCTGATTAAATCATTTTTTATATTGATTTTTCATCAAATATTTTTTAAAAAAGAAGAGAGTAATAGACTAACTGTCAATTAATAGAATTGGCCAGAATTAGTGAATTTATACATAAAACTTTTATAGGGTATATATTTTAAAAATAGGAAGAGAGAAATTTATAAAAATAGTAGAACCTTTATTAGTAGCAAATCACTTCTATATAACGAGCTAAACTTTAGATATTTGCTCCAAGATCCCAAAGTTAAATCAATAAAATGGTAAACTATAAGGGATAAGGTAAAAATTGAGTTTAAAATACAAATGGGGGAAAATAAAATGTTACATTATTTAAATAATGCAGGTGCAGGCTTAATGAGTGAAAATACATTTAATACAATTACTGAACATCTACAATTAGAAGGAGAAGTTGGTGCTTACAAAGCGGCACAAATAGCTAAAGAGCAAACTGAACAATTCTATAGTCGAGTTGCAACTTTACTAAATGCTGCCAGCCCAAAACAAATCGCTTTCATGGATAGTGCTAGTAGAGGATGGAACATGGTTATTAATGGTGCAAATATACACAAAGGAGATCTTATTGTAACCCTCTCCAGTGAATTTGGCACAAATCTTATAACAATATACAATCTCGCACAAAAAATTGGTGCAAAAGTTCAAATCATCAAATGTAATATGGAAGGAGATTTTTCACTAGATGATCTTAAAAAATCTTTAGAAAAAGGTGCACGTATGGTAGCTTTAAGCCACGCAGCAGCTCAAGGTTCAATTGTATATCCTGTTGAAGAAATAGGTAATCTAACTAAGCAATATGATGCACTTTATATTGTCGATGGTTGTCAAGCAGCTGGACAAATGAAATGCGATGTAAAATCTATGAAATGTGATGCTTACGTTGGAACAGGACGAAAATGGTTATGTGGACCTCGGGGAACTGGTTTCTTATACGTTAAAGAGCCATCTTCTATCAGAACAACACAATTAGACCTCTCCACTGCAGACCTAGAATTAGACAATGATCTTAATGTGCTTGGAATAAAGGTAAGAACGGATGCAAAACGATTTGAACTTTGGGAAAGAAGTATAGCTGGAATGTTAGGACTATCATCAGCAATAAATGAATATATTAGCAATGATCAAACCTCCATTTCAAATCGAATTCGTATTCTTTCAAATCGTCTTCGTAAAGCGGTGGCTAATAATCTCAATTTAAATTTGGTTGGTAAACTTAATTCGGAATCTGGGATTGTTGGTTTTTTCCTACAAAATCCAAAACAAGAAAACAATGTCAAAGATAAATTTGAGAAAGCTAATATTGGTTTTTCAACGATGAGCGATTGGGACTGCCCATTGCATTTTCCTAGGAATGGTGCCTCGGTAATCTTTCGATTATCTCCACATTATAACACAACAGATTCAACGATAGATGCAGCTTGCAATGTCATTTCTGGATTATGAGGCAGATCCATGAATGAAATTCAAGAAAAAAAAAATATTACTTTTATTTTTGATTTACCAAAATACCCTATTAGTGAGCAGGTTGTAATTTGTGGAACAATTGAAAAACAGAAAACATTAAAAAAAGGTATTAAAGGAGTCTGGCTTAAAGATATAACAGGTAAACTACTTTGTATAATTGACACTAAAAAAGACCCAATAGCGCCAAAATTGAACCTTAAAGATCTTTGGTTTGGTACACGAATTAAAATTACAGGTCAACTAGCAGAAAATAGCAGAGAGGAACTAATTTTAAAAAACATTAATGATATTCAAGTTCTATTTTCTCCAAGAACTACAAAGCTTTCTGAATTGGCTCCTGAAATACGCGAACAAGCTTCTAAAGTGTTGATAAGCAGAGTATGTCGTATTGTATCTGAACTTATGCTCGCTAATCATTTTATTGAGTTTTCATCTAGAGTAATTTCAAAATATTGGGATGATGAAGGTTTAGAACCTATGCAAGTTTTATATCCTGGATTTGGTTCACCAGCATTTTTAATACCTTCTCCATCAGCACAAATTGTTGAGATCCTAATCACTGCATTGATTTCAAGAGCTTTTACAATTTCAACTTCATTCACTCAAACATATAGATTTCCTAATAGTCCATCAGAAATGTGTGTCATTGTTGCCAAAGCTACGGATTTAGACATAGATAACCAAATCAAACTCTTTCAGAACTTATCAAAAAGAATATTGAAAGAGTTTAAAAAAAATATGGAAACCTTTCCAGTTATTGAAGGAGTATGGCCTAATACAATTGAGGGAAAAAATATTGATAATATCCAACTTTCTGAAGAACTAAATTTAGTAAAATATTCAGCAAATATACCTGTAATTGGTATAAATTGGGATTCACATATTAGTCTAATTTTACACTTACTAGATAAAGATGGAAACATATTAGCCGAAGGTGCAAGAGAGTCGCTTCCAAGTAATGTAGAAATTTCAACAATTACAATTTACCCTTCTCAGTTTTTGGGATTAATTGAGAAAGCCCAACCTCGCCAACTACAAAATCTAATGAGGTTATATGATGGACGAAGATAATGATACAATAGAACTCAGTCTCTTTGAACCTTATGGACATGGTTTGCCACAATCCAAATTTGAACGTTATTGGGAAAGTTTTCAAGGACCATATAGTTTACAAAGAAAAAGGATTCAAACATATTCTGTATATGCTGGAATGTCACTTTTTCCACTTAGTTATCAAATGAAACGATTTGATTTAGATACCGATACTCCTACAACTGAATGGATATCCAAAAATCTGCAAGCTTTTGTAAGAACAGAATTTTTAGAAAAAGGTGAGCTACCAGATTTACCAAATGATTGGCCAATTAGAATAAATAAGGAAATACATTTGCCAAATCATTTTTTAAATAAGTTTTTAATTGCAAGTGAATGGTCAGGTAGAATTGGCATTAAATTACCAGATGAAAATTCCCCCTCAGAGATAGCTAAATGTTTATATGAGATATTGTGTGATTCTAAGGTAGGCTCAAATAAGAACGCCCAAAATAATAATCAAGATGATTTTATTAAAAAAATTATTCCCACAATTGAAGAGAAGAGGCGCTTACTCTTTGTTATCCTAGGTTTTCCCTTTAAAGATCAAAATAGATTTCGAGTCCCTTTTGAAGGAGATACTCCTGATATAGGTGAAATATCTTTTATGATACGACTATTTAACTTAACCCAAGTCATGTATCAAGTGCATCCATATGGAGTTGATGTTGTAGTTCTTACAGATGGTGAATTATATCGTGAAATCTTCGGTGTTTCAAAAGAAACTGTATTAAATTATCTGAACCATCTGAAATCCTATAGAAAGAAATTAAATTTACAAGGAGCAGTATCTTTCATATGTCTTAAAGAATTAATTAATCGTTCAAGTGATGATTCAAGAGCATGGGATATTGTACTAGCCATTCGAGAAAACATTAAAAAACTTGTAAATTCTAAAAATAAAGATATTATCGACATTTTTCAAGCATTAGTATCGGGTATGAAATGGAATATGAACACACGTAAATATCTAAACGAATTTAATGATGAGCAGTGTTGGAAAATTTTACGTCTCAAAGAAAATGACGTAGAGGATGAATATAAAGATATATGGCATGAATTTAATGATAAAGCCATTGAAGCTGCTTTTGAATATGCCTCTATAAATCTAATGCTTCGTTGGACGAATTTAATTCATAAATTTTTTCCAGATGCAATTCGTGCTACTGTTCATCCCAAACTTGGTCAATTTGGATTGGCAGGATCCAGTGGTTTCTTTGCATGGAATGGTGTAGCAACCTCTAGGTCATGGCCAAAGAATATAGACGACATAAAAATCATGCCCTACTTATCATTGAATGAATTCAATGTAGTTAACCAAGTAAAGCTTGCAGATTCAGGATTGCCCTTATTTTTTACTGAAAGCCTGTTTAATGAAAACATAGAAAACGCAAAAAATGTTCTCAAGAAAGAGGGTTGGCAATTAGGTGATATTTATGGTCGTGAGTTTAAATCTACTGATCTAAATGATTTTGTCAATTTAGGATTGGGTGATAAGGATTTTTCATGGGAAAGAAAGATACAAAGTAAAGAGCACTATAATGGCTTATTCCAGCTTAGGATCAGCCATTATATTCGATATGATTTTGGTGTCCATGGTATTTGGAAAGAAAAAAAACTCATTGGTCAATGTGGTTTGCAAGTCCTCAATGAAGATCTCGATGAAATTGAATTAGTTATTTTTCTTGGAAAAGATTATACTAATAAGGGAATTGGAAATAGATTAACTAAGTATATTTTTAATCAATGTAAAAAGGCAGGTATAAATGAAATATATGGAGTGAGCAGACCAGATAATCATGTTGCAATTAAATTGATTAAAAAATTCAATGGTCAACGTAAGAGGACCATAAAGCACTTTAATCAAAAAGGTATTTTATATTATTTTAATTTGAAAGGTGGTTGAAAATGCCAGTTTGCCATATTACCCTATCTGAGTCATTAAAAGACCCAAATACTAATGAAATAAATATCATTAGAGACATAGTTGCAAAGGAATTACTATCAGATGCCAGGTATTTAGATAGAAATCATATTGTTATTCGTATACAAAGATCTAAACTATGCTTTATGTTAGGGGAAGTAGAAATTGAAATATTTGCACAGGACGATTCCCAAAGATTCTCTTCACGGGATGAAAGAGCAAAGAATATTTCAAGTCAGGTATCAAAATTGTTAAAACATGATTGTGCTACGTGGATCAACTTGAGTAATGTTGGATATTGCCGGGTAACAACAACTGGTCAAGAGTACTTTTCGGACTAAGTTGGTCAATTTTGCCAGTATTAATCTCATATGTTCATAATCATCTGAATATTTATCATGATAAACACCTACGAGAAAATCATGTTATAAGTGGATAAAGTCTATTATTCAATGTACAACCATGAAAAATACATTTTTAAAGTTAATGTTGATTATAGTATAATTCTTATTTCGTGATTCTTATGATTGAAATTGCTTTGCTGTTAATAAATTTTAGTACTTTAATTGCATTACTATTTATTTCACAAATAAAAATCATAATGATACAATTAATAAAATGTTAATTATTGATTTTTTTGATAAAATTATGAACCATAATAAGATGTTTCTAAATACAGATTATCCATTTAAACCATTAAATAAAGAATATCAAAAATGGGAAATTGCTGAAAGAGTTTACACTTTTAATCATTTAAATCTCCTATTTGATGTCTATATCAATAGAAAAACTATTGATAAAAATATTTTAATCTCCTTCATAAATGCAACAAATCAGTTTCATAACAGTTTGGTTGAAGATAAAAACAAAATAAAACGATATAAAGACTTATTAATTATTGAAAAATATTATTCATTAGAATTTATTAATTGGTTACAGGAAATTAATAATAAAAATACAAAAGTAAAAAAAATGTATGATGATATTATAAAAAAATATAATAGTTGAAAAAAATAACAAGGACCTTAGAATAACTTGGGATTTAATAGTAATTAATATCATCATCTTTTTTAACAACAGACATGTTGGAATTTTAGTTAGTCAAGTAAAAAGATGTTGGCAGAGAGTGGATTTCAAACTACATCATTTTTAATGGTAAATTTTTGTACATATCAATAGCGCAAATTATGCTTTTTAGGAAGAGAAACCAAAATAAACTAACGGGTCTTGTTTTCCTTTTTCAAAATATTGTAAAACTAAAACACACAATAATTTCTGATATTATTTTTTTCTTTTCTTATGGGACGGATTATAAACATAACCCACTAATGCCAACGGAACTGCAATACCAAAATACTCACATAATATTATAGCTCGTTCCAAATCATCAGTTTTTGGATCATCTAATTTTCTAAATTTTTCTTCATCTTTTCTTCTATTTTTTTCACATAATTTCCTAATAT
>JABAOF010000301.1_pt8 | contig 12812 bp, 10 predicted proteins | sample 7062171 | NCBI WGS metagenome assembly JABAOF01 (sample SAMN14538628, study PRJNA623070) | marine sediment metagenome | biome: marine biome [ENVO:00000428]; feature: marine pelagic biome [ENVO:01000023]; material: deep marine sediment [ENVO:00002113] | place: India: Gulf of Khambhat ...
GGCGAATTCATGGGCCAGATGCCTTTCTACGCTATCATCGTCACAGTAATTGCTGGGTTCTTCACTGCTGCTCTAAATCCTTTAGGATTGGATGTATTGCAAATAGCGATAATAATTGGAATTTTTGTTGTAACGTTCTTGTCAGCTTTCTGGATTGGCAATGTGGTCGCAGCTCTCATGCGAACAAAGTTTGGGAAAACAGCTCGTGGAAGGGATATTGGAAAGGCTCTTGCATTAATAATCGCCTTGCCCTTGGTCGCATTAGTATATGGAGTTCAGTTCGGAGGCATATTTGAAATTCTCGCTGATCCTGGAGCGAGTGGTACTGTGAAAGCAATTCTAAACCTGTTGCCTAGTTCTTGGGGAGCTGAAGTTATTGTAAGCTTTGCATCCAACCCCGGCAACATTGGATTAATTGGTTTTGAAACTCTGACACGGTTTGGGGGCCTTGTCGCCTTCTTCGTAGCGGTGCTGTGGCTGGGTGCGAAAGCGGCTGATCGCGCCTACAATATTGAACCCACAACCTTTACAGCTTCCAAGGCTAAACCAGACGGCTTCTTATATAGAACTGTTAGATATCTGGGCGGTGGCGACTCTTTCGGAACTCTTCTGGTATCTATTTTTAAAGACTACGGTCGGAGACTTGAGAACCTTTCGAAGATCGCCTATATAGTGGGTCTAATCGTTATGATGAACGTATTCGTGGTTGTTCCTCAGCTTCCCGAAGAGTATGAATTGGGCTTGATCATGCCTCTGATGATGATCCAATTCATGTTTCCAATCCTTGCAGTGTTTGTGGGTAGTGAAGTAACGCTCCGCGGTAAAGAAACCCTCTTCATATATAAGAAAACACCATCTGGTGTAGAAAGGTTTGTCAAGGCGAGGTTACTGCAAGGTTGGCTAATTGTGATACCGATTGCGGCTGCTGTTACAGTCCTATCGACAGGCCTTAGCCCGCAAACCACTTTAATTTCTTTGCTGATTAACACCGGATTTGGAGTATTGGTTGCCGCAGGAAATGTTGCAATCGTTCTAGGACTCTTCCTCTTGATACCCGCCTTCTCAGAAAAGTCTGTGAGGTTCATGTTAAACGTCTTAATAGTAATATTTGTATCAATTGGATCATTCTTGGGTCCCCTGTTTGGTTTGATGAAGCTAATTCCAGATTTGGACACGATTACGCGGCTATTATACGTTCTATTACTGCAAACCTCATTGGGTTGGTTGCTAGGGATTCTTTTCCTCTTCCTTGGATCAAAAAATCTGAAGAGAATCGAATAGGAGAAGATCGGAGTCGTTGTATATTCCGCGCGCGCGATAACTGCAGAAAGGAAACTATGTAGGCTGCTCTAATGACACTGGCAGATATGATACTAAATGGGTTCTCCTTAGCTTTTTGTAGAATAGAAAGCGGCGCGCGCAGTCTGGTGGCTCCGTATTCTTGGATCATTCTGTGTATGGTTTAAACTCCCATACTTCTTTCTTTGTGTGGATTTGTTTGAGGATTTCTGAGGCTTTTTCTTTGTCTAATGATAGAAGCAGCCTGCCTATGTGTTTGCAGAACCTTTTGTTGGTTAGCACCCTATTCCAGTCTGCGCAGTCGTGTAGGATCTTGCGATTCTCTAGGTCTATGACGATATGGTAGTCTCTTATCAATGCTTTAACTTGATTATTTGTCAGTTCCTGAATCGTTAGTTCGTTTTCTTTGATGCGTTGGGCTCTCTTTAGCCTAGGTTTGTCTATGAAAGCGTCGAGTAAGTCTTCCAGGGATATTTCTTTGGGTTTAATGAATTCTTCTAGGGTGAGCCTTTTCATTTTGGCGCGCGCGAGATATTTCTCTACAACTGTCTTGGCGTCAGCTTGCTCCGGTGTTAGGACATCCAACATTTCGAGAACCTGTAGGCAATTTTCCACAGCGTATCCGTGAAAGTGATTGTTGAAGTAGCCATACACCTTTTTAACGCCTTTTGCAACCTTACGTACTTTCGGCACCCAAGGCTCTAGTTCTTCCACTTTATAGCGATAATTGAACCAAGGTCTTGTTCCATGTCCATGCCATCTGAAATACGCGAAATCAGCTGTAACCTGTACTTCTGGAGGCAACAACGGTTCATCAACAATAGTGTACGCAACTCCATGTTTCTTTAAAAGCTTCCAAGTCTCGTTTCTCATCCAGGATAGATGGCGGAACTCGACGGCAAATTTGAATTCGGGGGGCAGAATTCGGAAGAATCTGTCTAGGTGATCCGGATCAAACGCGTATTTTGGGGGAAGCTGTATGAGGAGACATCCAAGTTTGCCATTCAAAAGAATAGGTCGAATCAGATCGCAAAAACGATTCAGATCCTCTTCGACGCCTTCCTCTAAATTGAGCATTTTCTCATGAGTTACTAGTTTAGGAAGCTTGGCAGAGAACACAAAATCTTCTGGAGAATATTTAACCCAACCCATAACGCTTCCTTTAGAAGGGTAAGCGTAGAAGGTGGAATCTATCTCAACGGTTTTGAAGACCTTTGAGTGGGCTTTCAACATGCTCTTTTCTTTTTTCTTGTAGAATGGTCCAATCCAGTCTCTATAGCTCCAGCCTGAGGTTCCGAGCAAGATGTTATTCAACGTATTCACCTTGGCTTGAGCGACTCTAAGGTTTGGATTACCTCGTTGATGCTGTTATACGTTTTTTGAGGAAGTTTTTTGAGTATGTATGACGCATGCACCCGTTTGTTAGCCGTTAAGTCAATAAGCTTCCATCCTTGATGGGTAACTAGTTCCATTTTGTTGCTTGGGAATTTGGCGTCCTCTCGCAGAACTTCTTTGAGGGAGCTTAGACCAGTGGATTTGGTTACTTTGGGAAATTTTTCAGTCTGTTTGTAGATTTTAAAGCGGGCGGCATCCTTGTACATTTTAACGGAGTGAAAGCTGAGGGCTACTGTTTTGTGGTCTCCTTTGGATGCTTTATTGTCGATTTTTCTCAGCTCCTTATCTGTTGGTTGGTAAATGTTGTGCAAGCCTTTACCGAAGAGTCTTGAATATAGGATGTCGGACTTGTAGGCGGGTTCCTCGTCTTTTGATAGGTCGACGCAGTGGATGAGATTGTAATCTTGCATCGTTTTAACGAGGTGTGAGTTGAGGGGTTGTTTGGCACCTCTCATCTCTAAGGCGACTCTGATGCCCTTTAGGTCTACTGATGAGAAAAAGTTGCGCATTAATTCAACATTGGTCTTTGTGTCCTGGAAAGTCGCAGGGGTTTGTAGGTGCAGAATCTCGGCTTTGAGAGTATTACATATGGTCACCATCTTCTCTAGGATTTCAAATGCTTCCGGCGTCGGTTGGAACTTGTGTTTGTGAGTTAGCGCCTTGTTGCATCTTACTGCGAATTCGAAGTTCGGTGAGACTATTTTACGCCAAGACTCAACGAGCCTCAGGTTGGGTATCTCATAGAAGGTTGAGTTCACTTCGACAAAGTCAAATGCCCTTGAGTAGGCTGCGAGAGGGTGTATCCCAGATACTTGAAAGTATGCCCAGCCACCCGCTCCGATGAGGTACTTTGCCAAAGTATTGATCCCCATTGGTCTTTATGTCGTGGAGATTGAATAGAATATCGGTTTCGATTTTACTTGCACACACGAAATTGACAATAGCTGAGAAAAATTTTCCATGCGCTAGCGTTTCTACCAGAATCCGCCTTTGGTGGTTACTTTTACATCTGCTTCTAATTCCCCAAATCCAGCTGTTGCAAACGTGAAGTTGTAGTGTCCGCTGGATAATTCTATCCATCCGCTTTTGTACGTCGTTTGTCCTCCCTGACTGGCGCGGTGGTCCCAAATATTTTCATCTTGATTTTTGATTGTTGCGGTCCATAATGCTGTACCGCTGTGGACGATTACTTCTACTTGGGTCCACCCATGCAATGGTGAAATTTCGAATTCTCTATCTTCTACGTTTGCTCCAATAGTGAAGGAGACTGGAAAGCTGATAACCTTTTTAGGATATGTAAGTGCTGCATATGCAGCTACTGCTACCACTGCGAGCACAGCAACTAAAACAACTGCTCTAAGTCTTCGGCGTTTTTCCGGAATTTTTTCCATTAACCCCCAACACCTTTCAATTGAAATTCTGGAATCCCGATCTTAAGATATTTATGAATTCCGCGTAAATCTTTAACATCAATTTCAGTGCGAGTGTCTTTGTTTTTCTTGGATTTCAACTCTGGAGGTGGGAACAAATATTTCTAAAAGGTCGGGGTAAACAGTACAAACAATCTTACTTTTCGTCCAGACTGCCTTGAAGAAGGGAAAGTCTTTGCTCTTTGTTTTCTCGCGTTTTTCTTTTCTCTTCCCAAAATAGGAAGCGATGGCAAGAAAAAGTAAGAACTCTCCGAAGATAAGCGCTATCAACAAAAAGTCGATAGGCTCCACGATACTTCACTTCAGTTGTAACTTAGTCTCTTAATTAATTTAGAGTTTTGTATGCGCATATATCGGATCTCGACATATTCTTACAAAGGAAGAATCTCTTAAATCTTAATATAAAATACTATTTTCAGTGAGATGCTGGGCATGTTAAGAGTTTCCATGGGATACCTCGTATTCTTGCTTGGTTTGGTTGCGGTTGCCCTCTTCTTCCTAAAGGGTGCTAGGGCGGACATTTCTGGGTTACTTGTGCAAAATGTGGAGATTAACCCGGCAGTTGCTGAAATTGGAGAACATGTTAGTGTAAAAATGACGATAAGGAACAATCAGAGAAATGATGTGTGCTGCAATGTCACTCTCTGTTGCGGAGATTGCGTTGTGGGGACAAAGAAACTCAATATTGTCCATAAAAGCTCTGTTCCCGTGTCCTTTAAACTCGACACTAGCCTCATGTCTACTGGTGTTTATTCCATTGAGCTTCTAATTGAGGACTCTTCAGGTCAGCAGAAAATATTTGATTTAGGAGTTATCCCTATAGAGGAAGCGGGCGCGACCGTTCCCGATGTTACAGAGCCAGAACCAGATGATGTTACAGAGTTAGAACCAAAGGGTTCTACTTATTTCAACTGGCAATTTTTGCTTCCAATCGCACCAGTGGGAGCTGCTGCCACGATATTGATCATGCGAAAACAGAGAAACAAAAGTCAAAATCCTGCGATACCCAAGGAACAGCTGCCCCATATGCTCAATGAGATCTTGAAGTTTGAGGAAGAGGTTGAAGCAGGAATTTCAGACGAAAATAAAAGGTATATCTGTTAAAGAGTAGGGAAAACAGAGAAGGTTGATAAGGGACCCGTTAAGGGCGTAATAGAATTTGAAATCATGAAGATCGCTCGCGCAAAGTTGAAGCGACCTTTAGGATTTACAGCTACCTGCCCTTACCTGACACACCACGTTTCTTTAATATCTTCCTTGGTCATCTCCTTGAGTTTTTGAGATATCTTGGTAACGTTTTACATGCAACATTGGCTCAAATGCCAATTTTCTTCCGTTTTTCTTCTATATGAGCCAAGATTGAATCTGCAGCTTTGACTGGATCTTTTTCTACACTGAGTAAACCACCTGTCACTTGTTCACAGTCCTGCGTCAAAAGTTTGACCAAATTCGGTGCTCCCGTAACCGTTGGTACAGGGTTGACATATGTAAAGAGTCCTAAAGCCAAAGCGAATACCGCATCAATTGTAGCCTTCTGTTCCATATACTCAGGTGCCACAGCAGCGACAGGGAGATCTGGAATTGGTATGCCCAGTGTACTTGAGATTGCAGCTAACAAGTCGGCGAGGCGTCCTGTGTCGGTGCAGGTGCCATAGCTTAGAACTGGAGGAATACCCAGTTTGGTGCAAAGACTTTTCAGGTTTGAACCTGCAAGATTTTTCGCTTCGGGACTGCAAAGACCTGCAACCTGCATTGCCCCATTCCCGCAACCTAAAGAAAGAACCAAGATATCTCGTCTGATCAGTTCTTTAGCGATACGGACGCTATGCACATCTTGACCATAATCTCTTAAGCTTGTACATGAGACAAGACCTACAACTCCCCGTAAGGTTCCATCTTTTATGGCTTGCAAAAGAGGGTCAAGAGATCCACCAAGGATTTCAAGGATGCTCTCGTTGGAAAAACCGACCAAGACTTCTCTCATAGGTAATTGAGTAAAAGGCTCAACAGAAGCTCTGCGTTCTTTGTAGTTGTCTATGGCCATCTGCAAGAGTTGTGCAGCCTGCCTTTCAGCTTTTACTGGATCATAGTTTACTCGGTTTGTAACTCCTTCAAACGCCACTAATTCGCTTACTGGTACAAGCTTGAACTTGTACTTATTAGCGTATAATGGGTCAATGGGCATAGAACAATTCATATCAGCTGCGAAAAGGTCTACACAACCACTGGCTAGAACTGCTTCCTGCATAATCCAGTTTCCAGTAAAACCGTAAAATGTATCATCCATCTCCCATCTTTGAATCATTTCTTGGCCTGTTTCTATGTTTGCAATGACGCGCAACCCTTTTGCACCCACAGCCTTTGCTTTCTCTTGCCATTCAGGTTTTCGAGCCAATTGGACCATAGCGAACCCTAGAAATGGTTCATGACCATTTGGGAGCATATTAACATAGTCTGGATCCAATACGCCCAGATCTACCCGCATCTTGTGTGGTCTTGGTATCCCATAGAGGATATCTTGGCAATATTCGTTAACAATCTGACTCTGATATGCCATAGCCAAACCAAGACGCATAGCCTTCAGAGCCAAACTCAAGTAGTAACCATCAACATTTGTCAGGCATGAACTTGTAGCCAGCATCGTCTCACCATAGATTCCACCTGGAAAAATATCCAGCTTTTTCCACATTTCTTTGCGTTCCTCTGGAGCTAAGGCTTCCACGATTTGGCTTCGTTCATAGTACTTTCTGTTGAAATCCGACTCTACAAAATCACACAAGCGAATAGCGATTTCATCTTTCGATCCTGTCGTGTCTATTCCAAGTCGCTTGGCAAAATCTTTCAACTTGCCTGATTCTTTTATCGAAAATGGTGTCCGTCCTTTAGCAGTCGCTCTAAGGGTCTTAACTGTCTGATCTGTGTGATAATGGTATGTGGATGCCCCCATGACATTTCTAAGCAGCATCATTCGCATAGCCATACCATCGGCAGTGATACCGCATACGCCCCGCTTGTCCTTTGATGCGTCTGCTCGGCATGGCCCGTTAGAACATAAGTCACACCTAACTCCTGCCATACAGAAGGGACATCTCTTGTCAGGATTATCCCCAAAACCTTGGGCTTCATATCTGTCCCAGATGTTGTTCATGCCGTCTCTTTTTATCTTCTCGTAAACGTTGCGGACAGATTCATGGTAAGAAATCCTATTTTCTTCCATTTCCACCAACCATTTTTTCAAGTATGAGAACCACATTAAATTACTTATTGGTCAATTGGTAAAACCTCTCTCAAAAGAATCAGTGTAAAAAATACCATGCGTGCGCACCAGGTACCTATGAAAGCTTGACGCTCAACTAAATATGTTACATTATTGTTTTCTTAACCGTTATTCATGCTTGTAGGGGTGAAATCTTAATTTCCTTGCACACACAGCTCTCAATAACTTATAAGCCTATAACGACAACTCAATACAGGATCAGCTTATCGGAGGTGGTAAATTGGCTAGGTGTCCAAAGTGTGGAGCAGAAGTCGCCACTCTGATCAAAGAATGGGACGTCAGTCCAAAACTCCATGTAAAACTATACGAGTGTTGTGGCAAGAAATTCCGCGTACATGGAAAATAGCGATTGCACACGCATTGCGAGGAGTAATTTCTTGTTCTCTTCTGCCACCCTCACTATGTTAGCGTATGGTCGATTTCGGTAACAGCTATCTATGGTAAAAGTTGGTTATACCTTTATTTCTTATTTCTATTCGACTATATCTTTCCTGTAACTTTTAGTTATGTGCTCAAGCGAGTATACAGTCCTTAACCATCTTTTAGAATGCCTATAATTAGTGGTCCTTATCCCCGCTGTCCAGTCGTCTATTGAACGTTGTCCTTAAACGTCTTAGTTGATTGGGTTGAGTTTTAACTTCAAATGTCTGCATGTTAGTTTTTAGTTTTCTTCTTCCTTCGTTCAATAATCCAATCAACTAGCCAGATAACAGCGACGATGCTCGCCATCCCAAGTATGAAAATAATCTCTTTCTGTATATTTGGATTCAAAGCAAACACTCCTCATATTGTCGCGAATCCTTAAACAAAGTCATCACGTCTCTGCATCCCAAAACCGAGATGGTATTTAATTTTTTGCTAAAATATTATATTATCAACTTAAATAATTAAATTTTTTGATGAAATTTAAGGAGCACCCGCACATTAAAAATTTTCGTGCGCTCAGAAGCACGCGCGTAGGTATTAGGGTTTTCTACCAACAACTAGGGATCTAGCGATGTATTTGGTAGCAATTTTGTGTCGCAGTAAGAGACTTTTCCCTCTGCTGATTTTGCCAAATTGGGTATACAATCTTTTGGATCGTCTATTAAAAGCGATAGCCGGTTGCCCCTTCTCTGTCGTCCATTAACGTCTCCGTTGGTTGGTGGAAAAAATTTTAGTCTTTGGTTGATTGGAATAAATTTTAATGTGTGCTTTGAAGCTACCGCATCGTTATTTGAATGCGACTTCATCTTTCATTTCCTTTGCCAGTTCGGATAGGAGTTTCTTTTGGCGCGGCGTCATTTTTGTCGGCGTTTGAACGGTGACCTCAACAAGTTGATCACCCCTTCCCCATCCATTTAGGTGTGGAATCCCTTTACCTCGTAATCGGAACAATGTGCCGGTTTGCGTTCCAGCTGGAATCTTGAGTTTAGCCTTTCCATCCAGGGTTGGCACATAAATCTTGGTTCCTAGAGCCAATTGAGGAAAGCCAATTTTGGCCTGATAGAATATGTTGTCTCCGTTTCTAACAAAGGTTTCATGAGGTTTAACATGCACAATCACGTATAAGTTGCCCTTAGGACCACCTTTTATTCCAGGTTTTCCTTCTCCAATAAGTCTAAGAGCGTGGCCATCGTCAATTCCAGCAGGAACTTTTAATTTTATCCTGTGGAAGCCTTCCATTATTCCCTGGCCCTTGCAGGTTTCGCAAAGGTTTTCGTTGGGAACGCCTTTCCCTTGGCACTTGTTGCATGGTTGTATTTCGGTGAAGGTCATTGGGCCAAAGCTTCTTGTGTGTCTTATCTCGCCTCTCCCTTTGCATTTTGGACACTTCCTAGATTCGTATCCAGGTTTTACTCCGCTACCACGGCAAGTTTCACATACATCAAAGCCTGGCACCTCAATCTCTTTATCTAAGCCGAACGCGGCTTCTTTCAAGCTTATTTCAATATCATATCGTAGGTCTGGTCCTTTCCGTGGACCATAATTCTGTCGGGGTCTACCGCCAAATAATATGTTAAAGATCGAATTTAAGCCGCCTAAGCCAAACCCTAAGTCTCTAAAAATTGCTTCAAAGTCGACACCCCTGAAAATGTCGTCCCGGGTGTATCTGCCGCTTATTCCCTCATGACCAAATCTGTCATATTGCATGCGTTTCTCGTCGTCGGAAAGAATCGCGTAGGCCTCCGATACCTCCTTGAACTTTGCTTCAGCGTCCGGCGACTTGTTGCGGTCCGGGTGATATTTCAAAGCCAGTTTGCGATAGGCCTTTTTAATCTCCTCTTTTGTCGCATCTCTGGAAACGTTGAGAACGTCGTAGTAATCTTCCTTTCTAGGCATAAGTTATCAGCTTGCAGACTAAAAAACGGCTACTCTTTCTTCTCGTCTTTCACTTCTTCAAAGTCAGCGTCCACCACTTTCTCCTTAGCGCCACTAGTCTGTTCCGCTTGATCCGTTTCTGCTCTGCTAGCTGCTGCTTGTTGGTATACAGCTGTTCCCACCTCTTGCAATACCTTTGCCAACAATTCGCTCTTAGCCTTGATTCCCTCAATGTCATCGCCCTTCAATGTCTCTCTCAGTTCAGCAACTGCCTCATCTATTCTCGCCACCTGCTCTTTCCCAAGCTTGTCACCCAAATCCTTCTTTGTCTTCTCAGCAGTGTACATGAGTGAGTCTGCGTTATTGCGGATTTCAGCCATCTCCTTTCTCTTTTTATCTTGTTCCGCAAATTGTTCAGACTCCTTAATCATTCGTTCTTTCTCTTTCTCAGATAGTTTTGTTGATGCTGTAATGGTGATCTTCTGTTCCTTCCCCGTAGCTAAGTCCTTGGCTGAAACATTCAGTATGCCATCAGCATCGATGTCGAAGGTTACCTCAATCTGAGGGACACCTCTAGGAGCTGGGGGGATCCCGGTGAGATTGAACATTCCCAAAGAGATATTGTCTGCTGCCATAGCTCTCTCTCCCTGTAAGACATTAATTGTTACTGCAGTCTGGAAATCTGCTGCCGTGGAGAAAATTTGGCTCCTCTTGGTCGGGATAGTTGTGTTTCGTTCCATGATCTTTGTGAAGACTCTGCCCAACGTTTCAACTCCTAAAGAGAGGGGTGTAACGTCTAAGAGCAAAAGATCCTTAACCTCGCCAGCTAGAACGCCGCCTTGAATTGCAGCACCTACAGCAACACACTCCATTGGGTCTACACCTCGCTCAGCCGTTTTACCCATCAATTCTTCTACATACTTTCTTATGAGAGGCATTCTTGTTTGACCGCCGATTAGTATGATCTTGTCTATGTCTTTTGGATCAAGTTTTGCGTCTGAGAGCGTTCGCATAATTGGCGTTCTAATTCTTTCAATTATCGGCCTAGTGAGTTCTTCGAGTTTAGCTCTGGTAAGGGTGACATGGAGGTGTTTGGGTTCGCTGGCGTCGGAAGCAATAAATGGAAGATCGATATCTGTTGTCACCAGAGTGGAAAGTTCTATCTTCGCCTTTTCAGCTGCCTCTTTGAGCCTTCGCATTGCCATTGGATCGCTGCTAAGGTCAATGCTGGTTTGATCTTTGAACTCTTTTAGAAGGTGATTGACGACAGCGTTGTCTAAGTCGGTTCCTCCAAGTTGTGTGTCCCCACTTGTGGCTAACACCTCAAAAACCCCGCCTCCAAAATCCATTATTGTAGTGTCATTAGTTCCTCCTCCAAAACTGAAGACCATTATCTTCATCTCCTTGTCAAGCTTGTCGAGACCGTATGCCAACGAAGCTGCAGTTGGCTCGTTTATTATTCTTGATATCTCGAAGCCTGCAATCTCACCAGCATCTTTAGTGGCCTGCCTCTGGTTGTCGTTGAAATGAGCAGGAACCGTGATTACGCACTTCTGCAGTTTTTCGCCTAGGAATGTTTCTGCGTCCCTTTTTATTTTTTGCAGGATAAATCCGGATATTTGTTGAGGAGTGTATTCTTCACCATGTATTCTCACTTTTTGATTAGTTCCCATCTTCCTCTTTATCTCAAAGACAGATCCCTTCGGATTTGTTACTGCTTGCCTCTTTGCTGGCTCGCCTACTAGGAGTTGCCCCTCTTTTGTAAATGCTACAACTGAAGGAAACATTTTGCCAGCTATAGTGGGTCCTTCCGCACTGGGGATTATCTGTGGCCTTCCAGCCTCCATTATAGCTGCAGCTGAATTTGTTGTCCCAAGATCTATTCCTAAAATCCTCTCTCTTTTTTTTACTTCACTCATTATTCTTAACCTCATTTTCTTTGCAGGCAATCTTCACTATACTTGATCTTACAACTTTACCTTTAAACATGAAGCCTCTTCTTGTTTCTTCAACCACTGTCCCTTCCTCACAGTCACTTTTAGGCACCTTGGCTAGAAACTCATGAATATTTGGGTCAAAAGGTTTCCCAACAGCCTCAATGCTCACCAAACCCTCCCTTTCCAATGTTGTAATCAGAGTTTTATAGACCATTTCAACTCCCTCTAACAGAGGTTCAACCTTTTTAATCGTTTTGCCGGTTTCAATAGCTCTTTCAAGGTCATCAACAACATTGAGAAGGCTCACCACCATCTTTTCGTTACTCCGATTGATTATCTCCTGCATCTCCTTCTCCCTTCGTTTCTGGTAATTCTCAAAGTCCGCCTGCAAATATTTAAGTCGGTTCAAATATTCCTGAGACTTTTCTCGCTCCGTCTCTAATTGCTCCAGTAGCCTCTTCTTTTTGATGCGGGGACTTTCCACTCGCTTACGCGTTTTCTTCATTAAATCTCCTTCTAAAGGCTTCATATTCATTCGTTTCGCGAAAAATGAAAAAACCGTGGCTAATAATTATTTCGATCACTAACCCTGCTGCTCCCCCTTTTTTCTGAAAATTTCACAAGAAGTGGTCGAGGTGAGGTGGCTTCTGTTAAAATGGAGATTTCTCCTGCAATTTCATCTTTTTGTATATGCATGCGAGGGACAACATAAGATGAAGTGGATATTTGACATGCGTACTAGACTCTAAGATACTCTTTGCCGTGCCTTCTAATTTCTGGAAATTCATCGAGCACAGCTTTAACCATGTGCCAAAGGGTTTCCTGAGAGTTATCCCTGCTTTATATCTTATCGTAATATTTAATAAAGATTATATTTATGTGATAAACACAGAATCTTGCACATGCCCAATTGAAGTCTTGAAGAACTATACATGTATTCAGCGGAACAATAGTATAGCGAAAGGATCTCCTGATCTGGGGCATCTGAGGTCTGATTTCTTCTATTCGAAAGGATGTACTTCGCAGGATACGGGAACCTGTGGAAGATAATTCTAGACTTGGTTAATGTTCTCTTCTTCGTCTTTGAAAATAAATAGATCGTCTATTGTTGTTTTCAGAACTTTAGCTATTTCATGAGCTAGCTTTAATGAGGGATTATATCTGCCCTTCTCC
>JABAOF010029642.1_pt2 | contig 12808 bp, 10 predicted proteins | sample 7062171 | NCBI WGS metagenome assembly JABAOF01 (sample SAMN14538628, study PRJNA623070) | marine sediment metagenome | biome: marine biome [ENVO:00000428]; feature: marine pelagic biome [ENVO:01000023]; material: deep marine sediment [ENVO:00002113] | place: India: Gulf of Khambhat ...
CATAACTCCTAAAACATTTGTATCCATACTTTTCAAGCAGATCTAGGGCACCAACACTGTTCTTAGGAAAAACAAAACTCTCAGGGACAATGCCAAATTTCTTCATACCCTCCGAAATCAAATACAATTCGCCTTCAGCTTCATCTTGAGAAAGACTTGCGAACTCTCTGTGATAGTATCCATGGGCCCCGATATCATGTTTAACGGAAGACTTGAGAAGGAGCTCTAGAATTGAATCATTCACCTCGGTCAGTTGTCCTCTGATAGCGAAAGTCACTGGTATCTCGAGATCGTTGAAGGTCTCAACGAATGCGGGGAGAGCTGTTTCCTCTATCTCGCCGATCCGACGCTCGCCGAAACGCCTGCTGACATTTTCGTCCTTTTCTCCTCTGTTTATCACTCCCAATTCCCTGCTTCCTACATCAACATCAATAGAAATTATGAACATACCATTCTGAAGCTGCATCCTTGGCTTCTTGACTGTATAGACTAAGAAATGAAACAATTGGGAAAAGAACGAAAATTCTCTTCTTTTTAGAAGAGGAACCCTATGAAGAATACGTTTGCTCAGATCCTTCATTGCCTCCTAGCTTACATTTGATCGTGAATGTTGCCTGCTTTTAGACTATTTTACTTTCTCCTGGTCTGCGAAAATGGCCTCGAGTATAGGGGATTATATCCTGAGGCGGGAAAGAGACAATATAGCCGTCTAACAGGCAGATTTAGAGAAGGCACGCACGCGTAGAATCACACTGTTCCACTTTGAAGTAGGTCCATAAGGTCGGGTTGTGGAATGAAATTCTCCATGTCTTCGATAATGTTGGTTGCTCCTATCGAAAGCGATAGACGCCAGTACATCCAACCGGCATCATACGTTTTCATTCTTCTTAGGCTTTCTTCTAGGGCATCTAGTCTGCTCTGGTCTATGGAACCACTCCATTCTAGCGGGAAATATTCCACGGACATCATGGGCGCGTCATATGTTTCTCTGAAGATCTTGATTCCCTCAAAAACCTCGTCTACCTGCGACATATCATAATTCCAAGTATTTCTGTCGTATTCGACTTTCCCGGGACTCATATGTCCAAAGCCATAAATCACGTTTGTGTCGTCTAGAGGTTCTGCATCATGGTAGTAACCTGCTTCAACGCCCAAAAGCCCTTGATGAATAGGGACAAAAACAACAGTATTGTTACTATGCTCTCTAATGGCGCCAAGCAACGTGGGAAATGTAACGCCATAAAACCTGCTGTCTCTCGCTGAATCTGTACCTTGTTTGTGATACGGACACTGCCACGGAATGTATATGCTCTCTGGGAACCGCTGAACCATCATTTCCCAAAACCTAGCATAGCGGTCTAGTCCTTCATCTTGCATATTAACGTAGTCGTGCGTAGCCCATCCATCATATGATGCTGTTGACGAATATTGTACTCTACCAGCAAGCAAGACCTTTAGGTCCTCGTTCTGTGCGAGAGTAACCTGTCGTCTCAACGCAAGCAGATTATCCTCATCATATACATATGGCTGATCCTTATACGGTTCGATTAGTTCAGACCACCAAATAGTGACCATAATAGAATTGAAGCCCCACTGTCTAATCTTTCTGAAATGTTCGCTGGTGAATTTTTCATAGATGAACTCCTCACCACGAACTGCAAAACCACGATAAGCCTCTCCTTCTGTAATCGAAGGTGCTGGTGGAATCCAAGGTGCTGGTGCGCGCAACTCTGAAACGACTAGGTAATCAACCAGTGCACGAGAATTATAAACTCTAATTCCTACCATCCCGCTTGTAAGAGTAGTCTCGTTTGTGAATAGCTCCAAAACGTTGTTAACATACAGCTCTATTTCATCACTAGAAACTCTGACAGACAACGTATACCAAACATTCTTGATTACATCTTCTTCGTCACCCTGAAAAGTCAACTCCTCAGGAACACCAGCGATCATCCTTGAAATCGATATTCTATGCCCCCAACAACCAAGGCCTGCCCAGTAGAAATTCTCTGAATCGACAAAATTAAAAACCAACGCAGTTTCTGCTGTAGGGCTATCTGCTGGGATCATTACGTTGGCATCCAGAGTAAAATCCTCCCACACCGCGTCTTCGGTATAGATCAGACCCTCAGCCTTGCTAAAACCCGTAGCCGACCCATTGGATGTACTCCAAGTTCCGCTGACAACATTCCAGTTCAACATATCATCAAAATCATAGCGTACGTTGGCACCTGAAATCAAAAATGCGCCCGAAAGATCTTCACTTTCCAAAGGCGTCATCTGCTCCTTCAACGTTGCCCATGTAACGTTCCAAGACACTCTAAATGTGAATAAATGAACCCCTGAAGACGGATTTTGAATATTCGCGCGCCAAGTTATATTGGTGGATGTTGTTTGAACCTGGGTGAGCGCAAGTCCCCCGTTGTCAGAAGGGGCATCGTCCATAAAAAACGTTACTTTGACAGCGATGCGTCTCTTGAAGGTTCCCTGCCCAGGCCATGCAGTGGTTGGCGTGACTATTTGAACGATTGAAAGACTTTCATAAACTCCTCTATCGACAGGTATGGATACCATTTCATTTTGTGCTTTTGCTCGGGGAAATATTACCGGCAAGCTCCATAGCAATACTAGTGCTAAACAAACCCACAACAGCCTCTTACGTACACGCGCGCGCATTCCTTTCTCACACTCTTGCCCAACATCTACACCGTTTTCGTCTTTAAGGTTTTCGCTAGTCAGAGATAGATTTGTGAATCATTTGCACGCGCGCGCAATCTCCTGTTGCATTTCACTGTATCCACGGCGTGTATTTCCGTTGAACTCTAGTGCCAAAAGATTTATCTAGAATATGGACCACTACTAATATAATATACCGTAAGACATACGATTAACGATGTGGATAGCGGTTGAATTGGGAGCAGTGAGACATCTAGGAGCTTTCGGATTCATAATCCTCCTTTCGAATGGATTGGGGATCATCTCGCCCGTTGTAGGTTCTCAAGGTTCCGACTACATATCATCGTATGGAAGAATCACGCACCCGCACACAAGAGCAGGAATTTATCGAGGCTTTGCCAGTTTCGGTCAAGAGTGGTGGGATGGAAGTTGGGAAGTCGGATATTTCCAAGAACTCAAGAGTCTAGGGTTCAACGCCTTGATGCCGACCTTTTGGTGGGCACAAATTGAGAATCGTGATGGTACATACCAAGAGGCAAGATTGGCAGCAATTCAGAAGACGATCACCATGGCAAAAAACGCGGGACTAGAAGTCATAGTGGGATGGCGCGTGTCTTATGAGGATGGGGTGGCAGATAAGTCTTGGCAGTGGGGGAGTACCGGTTACCCAACGCATGATTATGTCAATCGTAACCTGCAATGGGGTGGTGAATATGGACGAACACGTTATCTTGATTTTCTGGACGCTATGAGCAGTAGATTTCCTCAAATTGTTCACATTCCCTGGCAATGCCCTTATCACCGTGAAGGCCCAAGTGATACTGATAGGAGCGTATTCTACAGTACTACTATGCCAGAAATGATACAAACAATTAGAAATAACATACCCGACTCGCCGATTGTTTTTGTCCCTATTCATCAAGGGCTTTTGGGCGTTGAAGCAGGTTACTACCATGATGCAGAACCTCTAGACGACACAAACGTGATTTATGGCTTTGGACATATGAGTCCCGGGAAAGTCGAATACGACAGAAATACTTGGAATTATGATATGTCGCAGGTAGACGAGGTTTTTGAGGGAATCAAGATCTTCAGAGAAACATATGACGCGCCCATGATGTCCGTGGAATATTTCCCGCTAGAATGGAGTGGTTCCATAGACCAGAGCAGACTAGATGCCCTAGAAGAAAGCCTAAGAAGAATGAAAACGTATGATGCCGGTTGGATGTACTGGCGTATAAGCATCAAACACATTGGTGCAAATGACGTTTTAGACCCGAATTATGACTTTGAGATACAGCATGATTTACTTAGCTTACTTCAGGGAGCAATAACATAATATTCCGCGCGGAGCTTGGATTTGAAGGATGACGGTAAGTTAGAACCTAGGGATCTGCTCAGAGTTCTGTAGAAAACTTGACCAAAAAAAGAAGTTAATAATCTAATTGAATAGACAACATTGTAGGGGTCCTTGCTCATTGCTTTTACAAATTCCTTCCTGCCTTTTCTCATATCGCCACATTCAGAATAGATTCTTCCAAATCGGTAGTACCAATAGCCGAGGATTTCTCTANNCTTGGGTGTTTAAATCTCGCGAAAACTTCTCAAACATTACTCTTGCTGCTTGCAGTCTGGCAAACGGTCTATTGCTGATTCTATTCTTGTGAACAGTATATCTAATCAGGGGCTCACTGATATAGTCAAACTGATAATGCCTAGCAAGTCTGATCCACATGTCCCAATCCTGAAATGCAGGAAGGTTCTCATCAAAAAAGCCTGTACTATCAAGACATTCTTTTCGAACAAGCACCTCTGAACAACTTCCCACGTAATTTCTCTTCAGCAGCTTGGAAAAGATGTTTCCTCTAAGCCAAGGCTTTGTTATCCCGATTGTCCTATTCTTCTTATTGACTACCTGCGTTCCGGTGTAGACTACGCCGATAGCAGGGTTTTTCGTAATGAGATTAAGCTGTTTCTCGAGCTTCATTGGCGTCCACACATCATCGTCATCCAGAAAAGCGATAAATTCGCCCCTGGAATTTTCTATTCCCGTGTTTCTGGCCGCGCCTCCTCCCTTGTTTTCTTTGTGACGGATGTAGTAGATCCTGTTGTCGTCAAACTTGTCAATAGTCTCCTTGGTGTCATCTGTCGATGCGTCGTCTACTACCATTATCTCAACATACTCATAGGTTTGACTTAAAACGCTCCGAATCGCTGAGTAGAGATTACTACGCCTATTATAGGTTGGGATAATTACACTAACTTTCGGACGCATTGTAGATCTACGCTCACCTAGTCTGAGCAAAACAAACGAACGACGACCAAGATCTCCGGATCTAAACTGAGAAAGAGTTTTTCAGAGCCATCAGATAGGAAGCGGGGGTTCCTATGTCTACTCTCTTCTGATGCGAGTCCAACTCTATCGCGTAGACATCGTTACCTTCATCTACAAGCAGTCGAATTGCGTCTGTCAACTGTATTTCATCATTCTTGTCGGGTTGTATTTTTTCTATAGCGCTATATATTTTGTCGCTGAAAACATACACGCCGACCACGGCAATTTTGGATGGCGGAGAATGTGGCTTCTCCACAATGTCTTCAATCTTGATTATCTTCTTGCCTACTCGTTTTCCGACGACTACTCCGTNNCGTATCTTGTTGGATTTTCAACATGTTCAACTAGCAAGGCTCCATCCGCGTTGTATTCTTCAAAGGTACTCACTAAAGCATTTAGATGTTCATTGTTCTTGGACAGTATTAGATCGTCACCTGCGTGAACCATAAATGGAATGTCACCAGTGAATGGCTTAGCGTGATAAACAGCATCACCAAAACCTCTTGCCAGCGGCTGATTCACGAATACAATATTTGAACGCAGTATCTTTGTGTAGAACCTCACTAGTTCGTTTCGTGCTCCAAGCTCTTTCTTGCTTCTCAAATAATTGAGAAATACCTCGTCTATAGTAAAGTGATCTTCAATGCTCCTCTTTCCACGACCAACAATGATACAAAACTCTCTGAACCCAACTCTGTAGAGCTCTTCGAACACCAATTGAAGTATGGGCTTGAGACATAATCGACCATCCAGTCGCCTGCTAAAGAAGGGCAACATTTCCTTGGGCTGCTCTTTGGTTGCAGGCAGCAATCGCGTGCCCAAACCTGCTGCGGGAATCACGACCTTTCGAATCATGTTTTACTCCTCATCTTGCTTAACCCAACAGCCAAGAATTTGATTCTTGCCGAAAATTCGTCGGCTTTGTAGATCCTCCTGCCGTCAAACAGAAAGGGATTTCTCATAGATCGAATATAGTCTTCCGGACTGAGTTTCTTGAACTCTTCCCATTCCGTTACGAGTATGCAGCTGTCTGCGTTATCTATGCACTCTGCCAGACTGGGGAAGTATTTAATCTTTGTCCCAAATACTCTTCGAGTGTTGTTGAGTGCAGCTGGATCGTAAACGCAGACTTCAGCCCCTTCGTGAATTAGACGTTCAATGATCCGAAGTGAAGGTGCGTTGCGAACATCATCCGTGTTTGGTTTAAAAGAAAGCCCCAGAATCGAGATCTTCTTCCCTTTCAAGTTTCCCATTTCTTCTTTCACAATGTCAACTGCACGTTTAGTCTGTTCGAGATTTACTAGAACTACAGCTTCGAGTATCCGAGGATTATATCCCATCTTCTCGGAAAAAGTTATCAACGCTGTAATATCTTTTGGGAAACAGCTTCCTCCCCATCCCAGCCCAGCCTGAAGAAAGTGTGGACCTATCCTTGGGTCCATGCCAATAGCTTGTGCCACCTCCACAACGTCTACTCTTTCAGACAGTCTTTCGCAGATATTAGCCATTTCGTTGATGAAAGAGATTTTTGTTGCCAACAGAGCGTTGCTCGCATACTTGATCATCTCTGCAGTAGCAAGATTAGTTCTAAGTACTTGAATTCTTTCTCTATGGAATTCCTCGTAAAACGTTTCGAGAGTTTCACCAGAGTGTTCGTCGTATTCCCCTATTATAATTCTACTGGGATGAAGAATATCGTGAATAGCTGATCCCTCCCTGAGAAACTCGGGATTGAATACCAGTCCAAAATCTGTGCCAGCCTTTTTCCCACTGTGTCGTTCTAAAATAGGTTTAACCACTCTTTCCGTAGATCCTGGAACGACTGTGCTTTTTACGACAATTAGGTGAAAACTCTCTTTTTTCTGCAAGGCTTTTCCGATTTGCTCGCCACAAGCACGAATGAAACTCGTATCGAGTTTTCCATCAGGCAGAATAGGTGTGCCAACTGTCACAAACGATATGTCTGAACCTAAGATGGCTTTCTCGATTCCAGAGATCACCTGAAGGTTTCCTTCCCGGATTGTCTTCCTGAGCAACATCTCCAGTTGAGGCTCATAGAAAGGGGACACTCCTTCACCTATCAGTTTCATCTTGCTTTCGTCAATCTCGAAGGCTTTGACTTTGTTTGGTCTATCAGCAAGGCAGACTGCTGTGCAGAGCCCAACGTGACCCAATCCGATTACAGAAATGTTCCTACTCACTTGTTCTTCCTCTCATTACTACGTCTCTTTGAAACAGGACTGACAACAGATCCGAGTGGTGCTCGACATTCTTATCCTTCATTGGTGCTCACGAATACTATTCGGATAATGCAAAAGTTGCTTCAGATTGTAGCTTAAAATGATTGATGACTTAAGGGTATCTAGCCGTTCTGTTATCAAGAATATACGACTCACCATTCGTGTATAAGATACTCGAACTATAAATGACCTCGAGTATTGAATTTCTTGTTCGAATTTCAGCTTGCTCCGCAAGAGCTCCGCTAGGTCCCGGGAGGTGAATGAGGAAGTAGTCATAGGTTTTTGCTGGCTGGTTTCTGTCAAGAGGATAGTACCAAGCAAGATAAGCACTCGAGAAGTCATACGCCGTCAAACCTATGATTTGATTTCTCGTAATGCGATCAGATGCAATTTGACCCTTGACATAGTCTTCAGCGAATTCTATCATTTGCCTTTGGTAGATAGAATTCACAGCAGTAACGTAAAGAATAGGCTCGCCTCGGGGCAAGTCCTTTGATAAGACGTTAGCAGACGGTATGAGTGGCTGAAAACTGTAAAGCTGCAATGTTGCTAGAAATATCGCCAACGAGAACGTAACTGCGGGCAACCACATCTTTCCTTTGGCTATATGTAGAACAAATATACTAGCGAAGATTGGGAAAAGAGGGCTTGCAAGGTGCAAGACTCTGAATCCACCTACTTTCATCAGAAGTCCAAAGGGGATGAACAGAAGCATGATCCCACAAACAAGGAAAAGAAGTTTTGAGGTGTCATCAACTCGCTTTCGGGCCTTCATCAAAACCATTAGACCGCCTAGTGTTAGAAGCAGAAGAAAAATATCCATTCCCCTCAGCACCACAGTTGATTCAATAGCAGCCAACACGTCGATACGAGCTAGTTCAAAGAATCGAGAGGGTATGTAACCTCCTCCTGGAGTCGCGCCTTTTAGAGCGCCAACAAAAATAACTCGCACAATTGCTTCAAGCGTGATCATTGCCGGAAAACTGAGCCATACTACACATATCAACGTAACTGCTAAAATCGCTGGGACCCGCAAATACGATTTCAGTCGAAAATAGGTGAGTTTCTGAAACAACATAATTGCCAAGAGAAACGTCGTGAGCAACACGGAGGAAGAGGAATGCGTTGTTGCCAATGCGATAGAGAAAAACATGAAGATGAACCAATGACTTCGGTCATTTTCTAGCAGCAGTGTTACTAAACTGGTCAAAATCAAAAAGGCAAGCAAGACTCCAAACAGAGCTCCGGCAACAATATAATCTCTCGGGCTAGTCGGTACCGACGAGAAGAATAAAGCATATCTTAGGGCTGCTGTTCTATCTGACAGTTTTAATCTCTTCATCATAACATATGTAAATAATGGATAAATTGCGGATAGAAAGATCGGTAGATACTTTACTGAATCCACAACCGGTATATCTAGAACAATCGAAAAGATAGCCATGTTTAGATGAATAGATGGTGTAGTGACATAGTATGCGACGCCACTAGGGCCTTGAGTTGCAATGTGACCTTCGTTATACACGTGATTGGCCAAACCATACTGTACATGCTGGTCAACCGCCGTTCCCTGAAACCAAATGTATTTTATATTCGGAATCAAAAGAAACATGCATCTACCCGCGACAGCAAGGGCAACCGTCCACGGTACACTCTTTTCAAGGAAGAAAACCAAAGCATAAGTTGTCACAAATAACAAGAAAGGAATTTCCAATCCTTCGAGAACCCAGCTGTCTTGATAATCCTTTGAAATGGCAAGTGCCTGCCCAAGGAGAAATGTTACTTCGATAATCAACAGAAATTTCAACAAATAAAATTTATCCAATTGTGATCTTTCTCCTTTGCCTCCTCAGTGTCCATCCCTCGTACCGCGCATTCACACGCGTGAATATGTTCTGCATGCGTACATTTCTCTCCAGTCATCTAGGAAGAGTCGAAAAAATCTTGACGAGTCTTCCACACGATTTTTCCAGGGACATCTTTTCAGTGATCACGACACGGGCTCTATCGGATAAACTCTTTGAGTAGTCTTCGTTCAATAGCAAGGAGAATATCTGCTCACTCAGGGACGACGTATTTCCAGTTTCAAATGACCTAATCAAACCATCAAATTCGTCCGTGATGATCTCACGGATTGAAGCTACATCGCTTGAAACTACGGGAAGCCCGCATGCCATGGCTTCAAGCACTGTAATCGGTGGTTCTACTGCCTCTCCAGACCTGAGGGGTGGAAAAATGAATATGTCTGATGCAGAATAGATGGTGTTTTTCTCTGTCTCCGACAAGTCTCTGATGTGGATTCTAACGTTCTGCCTCAGATTGAAAGCAGAAACTTTGGGTAGAATTTCCATCTTTCTTCTAATGTTCTCGCGGTTTTCAGGAGAAAATACCAAGAGTTTGATCTTAGGGTCTCTTCTAACAAGCTTTTTCATCAGATTCAATAACGTTTCTTCTGGAAAACGATATTTTCTCAAGTTGCCCAAGTATAGAAGGAGTTTGGCAGAGCTTTTGAGACCGAGCCGACGTCTTGATTGGCTCCTGCTTACTGGCTTGTAGCTCTCAGTATCGATGGGTGGATAGAATGTTTGCACCTTTTGTTTGTTTATACCGCAATTTTTCTCCAGATGAGTCGCCAAGCTTCTAGACGACGTGATAATTAGGTCTGCTCTGTTCGTCAGCATTCTAATCGTGTTCTTCGTGATACTTCTTCTTGCGTATATGTGCAACACGACTGGCGATTTTGAAAGCCCTCTCCCGAGAATTCTAGGGTATTTAAAGGAATTAATCACATTCGCAATGCAGCGTCCATGTCTACTTATACATCTTTCGATGGAAAAAAATCTCGGTGTTGCCAAGGTCTCCATTAGTGACGAAAAAACTATTTTCGATTTCAGATTCTGGTGAAACAAAGCTTCTCGGTCAATTAATGGTATTTTTTGCTCAAACTTTACCTCTCCCTTGACCTCACCATTTGCGGGGTAATGCTCAGCGTTCTGAGAGCCTAATCTATATCTGTAATTGAAAACTACACTCCTTATGTTTCTCATTAGCAGTGCCTTTGCCATTCCTCTGACAAGTTCAATGTGTCCTTCAGTGTACGGTGAATTATAACCACGAACGTAAAATACGGGAATTACTTGGTCAATCTTTCCCAATGTACCGTGCCTTCATGAATAATGAAAGGATTGTTTCTGTATTTCGCTCTAGTGATCTGCTAGTATTGATCAGAGCGAATTCTTCCATATGAAAATATTGTAGATAGTGGTCTCTCTTGCATATTACCAGTGCAGGGTTCGAATCCTTCTTTCTCTCGATGATTTCCTCCAGCTTCGCATCTAAAACAAAATGAATGTTCGGTTTAGGTACCAATTTCTTGGCGAATTCCTCGATGACCGGGTTGATATCTTTCCCTAATTCACACTTTACATCAAGTACGATATCATGGATATACCTATCACAGATTACTACTCGATTGAGCAAGAGTGGAATCCTCACTTTGAAAAGCAGCAGCAATATTTCGTCTGTTAGCGTGGCATAGGTCCAAAGAGTTCTCGCTGGCTCGTTCTCCAGCAGAATTCTACGCTGGGAAACGTATTCACTTGATTGGGAGAATTTGCTACCTAGAAGCAACAATCTCAGCAACCGTAAAAGCGGCTCTATGGAAAAATCAATACCACGAGACCAAACGTAGTCTGATTTTATGTTTCTTTTTATGAGCTCTTTCCGTAACAACCTCGAGTGCTTGGTTTTCCCTGTTCCATCTTGCCCTGAAAAGCAAACAAGGAATCCAGGAATTTCGCTCTTAAGCCTTCTTTTCGCATACAACCAAGAAGTAGCAAGAATCTTGCTTATTCTTTCAATAAAGGAAAAACGGGGTGTTGCAAAGACTTTTTTTATGAAAGCCATAATGATCCTTCTTCTTGGTATTTTCAAAGGAAGAGTCCGTTCATTTTTAAAAGAGTTGACTAGCTGCTCCTCCAGAGAGGATGCTCTCTGAAGGTATCCTTCTACCGAAAGCTTCTTAAAGACAGTTTCATCTACCAATTTCTCTCTGAAAAGCGATACATGGATATAATCGGCCAGTTTTAAGATTGCATAGAAAGGTCCAAACCAACCGCCGCCAGTGGTACGATTTATGATGTAGTTCCAATCCAGTTTACGTCCGCATTTAATATCTTCCACCATGAACATAAGATGGGACAGCTTGAAACACTTGTCTTCAAAAAAGGCGTGAGCCACCGTTATTAGCAGATGGTTCTCTGGTGATGGGAACCCCAACCTAATCTGACCGATTTTCTTGTTACGAATGCAATTCCACAGCTCTTTCTCATCAATGAATTTTATTCCCTCCCAAGCTACCTCGGTGTGAAGATGAATAGACAGCATAATGCCATTTTGCAGTTTTCTATAAAGAAATTTATGAGGAACTCCACCCCATTTGTATTCGCGAATCTTTTTCAGCTCTGTAAATCCCAGATCTTCTAGAGTCCTTCTAGCCTTTACGATGTATTGCTTCTTGACTAGAACATCGAAGTTACTGCTGTCGAGTGGAATTTCTGCAAGAGATTTAATGAAAATGATTTCTACTCCATTTTCGGTCAAAGCTGTCATTATCTTGAGAACTACTCTTTTCAATCTGAAGGCAAATTCATGGGTATTTGCAAATGATTTGTGTTTCTCAACAAGTTCCCTAATCAGTCTCTCTTTCTTTGGCGTTGACTGCTTGGAGGAAAGTGACTGATTGAGAGTACTCAATATTACTTTGTTGTCCTGAAGGAATGAGTAAATCGCATCTATCTCATGGGGCTTGAAGGTTACATCTTTTTTCGGTGCGTCAAGATAGGGATGAGCGAGATAGGCTGCCAGCACATTATGTTGATCCAAAGCATGCTGCTTGACGGTTAGGGTTTTCCGGGGTATGTTAATATGAGGAAAAACGCTCAACCCAGAACCTCGATTTAGCTTTTGGTTAGTCTTCAAATTTCCTACCTCGACTCTACGACATCAAGAGCAAGGTCTCTTCCATGAGCAGCCTAGGTTAAGATAGCGACTTGTAGACAGACAACGTCCTATCAACCATTTTGTTGACAGTGAATTCTTTTTCCACCAGTTTCCTACCAAAGAGACCCATTTTCTTCCTGAGAGTTGGGTCTTCAAGTAATATTCCAACGAATTTCTCAAGGTTCTTTGTATCCCCGGGCTTCACAAGAAAGCCATTCTTTCCATGCTCTATTAGCAAAGGAATACCACCCACATCGCTAGCTACAACAGCTTTACTACTGGCCATGGCTTCAAGAATTACCATAGGCAGTCCCTCATATAACGAGGGAACTACAAGAGCAAGACAATTCCCATATAGTAGCTTCTTGATAGCTGGTGAACCTATATATCCAGTAAAAACTATATCCGGTGTTTTACTCGCAAGATTTCTCAAATGGTCTTCAGAATCTCCCGTTCCGACAACCACTAGCTTCAGGTTCGCGTATGTGCTCGCGGCCGTCTTTTTGATTGCTCCGAAAGCTTCAATCAGATGTTCCACTCCTTTCAACGGAGATAG
>JABAOF010011144.1_pt1 | contig 12805 bp, 12 predicted proteins | sample 7062171 | NCBI WGS metagenome assembly JABAOF01 (sample SAMN14538628, study PRJNA623070) | marine sediment metagenome | biome: marine biome [ENVO:00000428]; feature: marine pelagic biome [ENVO:01000023]; material: deep marine sediment [ENVO:00002113] | place: India: Gulf of Khambhat ...
AGTACCTCGGGACGAAGTCGGCCTGCGAACTCATTTATCGTGCAGTCTGTGGTCAAGATCAATAGTACCAGCAAACGGGCCACGGAGTTGACCACAGGACAAGTCTATGAAATGGAGCGAGACATACATACCCACGCTGAGAGACGATCCGGCTGAGGCGGACATCGTCAGCCACAGGTTGCTGGTGCGGGCAGGTTACATCAGAAAGCTGGCTGCCGGGGTGTATAACTATCTCCCTTTAATGCAGAGGGTGTTGTTGAAGATTACCGACATCGTCCGCCAGGAGATGAACGCTGCCGGCGCCCAGGAGATATTGATGCCCGTGCTTCATCCCGCAGAGCTGTGGCAGCAGAGCGGAAGATGGGATACCGTGGGGAAAGAGCTGATGAGAGCCAAGGATAGGCACGATCGGCTCCTGGTCTTGGGTGGCACTCATGAGGAGGTGGTAACCTACCTCATCAAGGGAGAGGTCAAATCCTATCGCCAGCTTCCCCTGAACCTGTATCAGATTCAAAACAAGTTCAGGGACGAAATCAGACCTCGATTTGGCTTGATGCGGGGGCGAGAGTTCATGATGAAAGATGCCTACTCTTTTGATAGGGATGAGCAAAGCTTCAAGATCAGCTACCAGAAGATGCTGGACGCATATTTCAAAATCTTCAGCCGGTGCGGGCTGGAGACCAAAATGGTGGAGTCGGATACCGGAGCCATGGGAGGAAAAGCGGCCCATGAGTTTATGGTCATCGTTGATACGGATGGGGGAGAGAACATAATCTTCTACTGTGACAAATGTGACTACGCAGCCAATATGGACAAGGCTAGCTCCACCGAGGTGGGACCACGTGAAGAGGGAAATTCGCAAAAGCCGCTTGAGAAAGTGGCAACCCCGGATGTAAAAACGGTTGAGGAGGTGACGGCATTTCTGGGCGTCCCGGCAAGAAAGTTGGTCAAAACTCTGCTTTACCGGGCCGACGGTAAAATTGTTGCTGCCATGATAAGGGGAGACAGGGAGATCAACGAGGTAAAGCTGAAGAATTTCTTAGGTTGCATCAACCTGGAGATGGCGGACGCAGAAACTGTCGAAAAAACCACTGGTGCGGCGGTCGGTTTCGCCGGCCCCTTAAACTTGAAAGGCATTACCATCATAGCGGACAGAGAAATCCCCGGGCTGAAGAATTTCGTCACCGGGGCCAACGAGAACGATTATCACTTGATAAACGTCAACGCCGGCCGGGATTTCAAAATAGATACGGTTGCTGAGATTAGATCCGCAAAAGAAGGGGAGATGTGCCCGCGATGCGAGAAGGGCAGGCTTCATACAGCCCGCGGCATAGAGGTGGGAAACACTTTCATGCTGGGAACGAAGTACAGCCAGAGCCTGGGCGCGAATTTCCTGGATGCGGACGGAAAGGAGAAGCCTTTCATCATGGGGTCATACGGAATAGGAATCACTCGTACCGCTCAGGCAGCAGTGGAAAGGTTTCACGACGACAAAGGCATGATCTGGCCTACTCCCATCGCTCCTTTTTGGGTCGAGATTCTTCCGCTAAACGTGGTTGACCGAAGACAAAAGGAGGCGGCTTTCGACATATACGAAAAGATGAAGAAGCATAATATTGAGGTCTTAATCGACGACAGAGATGAACGGGCTGGAGTAAAGTTCAACGACGCGGATCTGATCGGGCTGCCCCTGAGGGTTAACGTGGGAGCAAAAAGCTTGAAGGAAAACAGCGTGGAAATATATGTGAGGAAGACAAAAAAGACAATGCTGGTGACGCAGACGGAGGTGCTGGGCAAGTGCAAGAAGCTTCTTAATACCCTTTAGAGTTTGCAAATACGACCATAACGGCAAACTAATCTAAAGGAGACTTATCTGGTGAAGCCATGATACGAAATTAATTGGGGAACATTTTTAGATTGCGCTTTTGGTGAAAAGATGTTATACTGAGTATTAGGAGTGGGTGTAACCCACTCTTTTACATACTTGTTGACGTATAAATAAGGTTATGAGCTCTACAAAGGAAATATTGGGAAACAGACTTAGACCTTTAGTCGAGGAGGAGGATTTAGAGCTGGTCGAACTTGAGTTTTTTGAAGCCGGGCCGGCCTCCATCTTGAGGATGTACGTAGACAGAGCCGGAGGAGTTACCGTTGATCAATGCGCGACTTTGAGCAAAAAGATCAGTGATTTTCTGGACATGGAGAATCTCATCCCTGGCCGTTACACTTTGCAGGTATCTTCTCCAGGGCTGGATAGACCGCTGGTCTGTGGGGCAGATTTCAGAAGAAAGGTGGGGGAAAAGGTGAAGGTTTTCCTGAAGGAGGAAGTGAGGGGAAAGAAGGAATTGGTAGGCAAAATCAAAAATTTCGAAAGCCAGAACCTTCATCTTAGGATCGAATCGCCGGGCTCTGGCCCGGACGAAGAACGGGAGGAAATCATCCCCCTGGTGAAGGTAGCCAAGGCTCAGATCGTGTTTTAGGGGAGGTCTTGATCCATGAACTACGAAATCTTAGAGGCATTGAGCCAGATTACCAAGAACAAAAACATAGACATGGATTTTGTGATTCAGACTCTGGAAGCAAGTTTGATGTCGGCTGCCAAAAAGAAGTTTGGCAACACCGATAATATTGCCGTCAATGTTGATCCAACATCTGGAGAGATCAAAATCACTGCCACCAAGAAAGTGGTAGAGCAGGAAGCTGACCCGAACACGGAGATCGCGCTGGAGAAGGCTCAGGAAATAGATCCAGAAGTAGATCTGGGAGATGAGGTGGAGGTGGACGTGGGATTCGACCAATTCGGAAGAAACGCCATCAGCGTGGCCAAGCAAAATCTGATCCAGAAGGTCAGAGAGGCAGAGAGGCAAAGAATCTATGAGGAATACAAGGATAAGGTGGAGACCATAGTGACCGGGGGAGTGCAGCAGATTGAGAAGGGGCATCTTATCGTAAATTTAGGAAGAGCCGAAGGGATTATTCCTCCGAAGGAACAGATCCCCAAAGAGAGATATCGTCAAGGAGACAGGATAAGAGCACTTATCATCGACGTTCAGGAAACTGCCAAGGGGCCGCAGATTGTGCTGTCCCGGGCTTCTCCAGTCTTCTTGAAACGACTTTTTGAGCTGGAGGTTCCGGAGATCTATGAGAGGATAATTGAAATCAAAGCCGTGGCCCGGGAACCGGGAGAGCGGTGCAAGATAGCGGTCAGTTCCATCGATGATCGGGTGGATCCCGTGGGTGCCTGCGTGGGGGTAAAGGGCACCCGGGTGCAAAGCATCGTCAGGGAGCTTTCCAGCGAAAGGATCGACATAGTTCCTTGGAACCCAGATCCGGAGAACTTCGCCACCAGAGCGTTGGCACCGGCCAAGGTGGTGCATATTGACACCTATCACGATGATAACAGCATGACCATTGTCGTAGAGGACGACAGGCTCTCCCTGGCCATTGGCCGAGCAGGGCAGAATGCAAGACTGGCGGCAAAGCTCACCGGATGGAAGATCAACATCCTGAGTGAAAGCGAATACCGAGAACAAAAGAAGCTTGAGGAGCAACTGAAAATTTATGTAACCGAATTGCCCGGCGTGGGCAAGAAGCTTAAAGAGAAGTTGACCGCAACGGGAATTGAAACCATTCAGGATCTCGCCAAAAGCAGTGTGGAGGATCTGGTACAGATCGAGGGCGTGGGGAAGAAAAGAGCTGAGTCCCTAATCGAAAAAGCAAACGAATATCTGAGTCCTTCGCAGGCTGGCGAGGAATAGCCTGCGGGGTGGGGCAGTGGGTTTCCTGGGAGCGTGAAAATCTGAACCGTGAATGGTGTTTCTCCGGGACTGGAAAACAAAATAAGGCGCACAACAACTTAAGGTGTGTCCGCAGACCCTGAGACTTTAGCATAAGACATCAGTTTAAACCGAGGTATTAGGTTTGGCCAAGAAAAGAGTATACCAGCTGGCCAGAGATTATAAGATCTCCAGCGAGGCGATGCTCACTACCATCAGAGAGCTCGGCTTTGAGATAAAAAGCCACATGAGCGCGGTGGACAATGCTGTGGCCTCTGCCATCGAGGAAAAGTTCCGAAGAGAGAAAGAGGCGGTAAAGAAAGAATACGCCCAGAAGAAAAAGAAGCTGAAGGAACGTGAGGAAAAAGAGGAACAAAAGGTCGAATCAAAGCCCACCGTCAAAAGCCGAGAGGCTAAACTTCGTCGCAAGGAACGTTTCAGAAAGCTGGAGAAAAAAAGGCTGGAAGCCAGAAAAAGGAGACCTACTTTTTTTAGAGGCAAACTGGAAAGAAGGGTGGACAAAGCCGAGGTGGAGCAGAGCGTAAAGAAGACTTTGGCTTCCATGGATGCGGTCAAGCGGGTAAGAAGACACAAAAGGAAATTGCCCAGAGAGCAGGGCGTGCCGGAAACTCAGCCGGCCAATATTCTCCGGGTTAGCGAGTTCATCTCCGTAGCAGAGCTGGCGAATTTGATGGAGGTCAAGCCAACCCAGGTAATCTCCAAATGCCTGGAGCTGGGGTTTGTGGCCAGCATCAATCAGAGGCTGGATATGGACACCATAGAGACGGTGGCTCTGGAATTCGGATTTACCGTGGAGCCGGTCAAGGAGATCGGGTTGGAGGGGGAAGAAGAGGGGGAACCAGAAGGGGATCTGGTGCCACGCCCTCCTGTTATTACCATCATGGGACACGTGGATCACGGAAAAACTTCGCTTTTAGATTATATTCGGAAGAGCAACATAATAGCGGGGGAATCAGGCGGCATCACCCAGCACATAGGGGCGTATGAGGTAGAGGTGCCCGGCGGAAAAATAACCTTTCTGGATACTCCGGGACACGAGGCCTTCACCGCCATGAGGGCACGAGGTGCCCAGGTAACCGATATCGTAGTCTTGGTTGTGGCGGCGGACGATAGTGTCATGCCTCAGACCGTCGAAGCCGTCGATCACGCCCGGGCTGCCGGCGTCCCGATAATCGTGGCCATCAACAAAATGGATCTGCCTCAGGCAAAGAGCGAGCCGATCAAACAGGAGTTGGCCAAGCTTAACCTGGTGCCGGAGGAATGGGGAGGGTCAACCATTCTGGTGGAGATCTCCGCCAAAACCGGCGCGGGAGTGCATAAGCTCTTGGAGATGATTCTGCTTCAGGCGGAGATGATGGAACTGAAAAGTAACGCCAAACGCCGGGCTTCCGGCGCGGTGATTGAATCCGAACTTAGCAAAGGAAGAGGAGTGGTGGCAACCGTCCTGGTGGAAAAAGGCACTCTTAGGATAGGCGAACCCTTCGTGACCGGACCCTACCATGGCCGGGTAAGAGCCATGTTCAACGAGAGAGGCAACCCGGTAGTGGAGGCGGGACCATCCGCCCCGGTGCAGGTCTTAGGCGCATCCGGTGTGCCTCAGGCGGGAGATACCTTCATGGTGACAAAAGATGAGACAGAGGCACGAGAGATCGCAGCAAAAAGGATGAGACTGAAAAGAGAGCAGGATCTAAGACGGGCAAGAAAGGCGTCCTTGTCTGAGATGTACGAACAGATCGAAGAGGGCAGAACCAAAGAGTTGAAGTTGATCCTCAAGGGGGATGTGGGTGGATCCGTGGAGGCATTGTCAGACGCATTGGAGAAAATCTCAACCAGCGAGGTGAAGGTGGCGGTAATTCATCGGGGGGTGGGGTCAATCAATGAAAGTGACGTGCTCTTGGCTGCCGCCTCCAACGCCATAATAATCGGATTTCATGTTCGGCCAGATCTGAGAGCCAGAGAACTTGCTCCAAAAGAGGACGTTGACATAAGACTCTACGACGTGATCTACGAGATCGAGTCCGACGTCAGAAAGGCTCTGGAGGGGCTGTTGGAGCCGGAAGTCACGGAAACCGTCTCCGGCACAGCGGAGGTTAAGGACGTCTTCAAGATCTCCGGGGTAGGGCAGGTGGCAGGTTGCCTTGTTCAGGAAGGATCCGTCAAAAGAGGGGACAAGGTTAGGGTCATTCGGAACGGAGTGGTGGTCTATGAGGGAATGATCTCTTCCCTGAAGAGATTCAAAGATGACGCCAAAGAGGTATCCAGCGGCATGGAATGCGGGATAAAAGTCGAAGACTACAACGATGTGAAGGTGGGCGATCTTTTGGAAACCTACCAGATAGAGGAATTAGCCCGAAAGTTAGAATAACTGCACGCAGCTAAGATCAAATCTGAAAAGCTGATACAGTTCTAGTACCTCTTCCAATGGTTGTGGGCCTGGCCAGGATAGACATTCATATCCCAGGAAGTGGATCGTTGAAAGGAAAGCGACACGTCCTGAAGGGGATAAAGGACAGAGTAAAAAACAGATTTAACGTCTCCATCGCCGAGGTGGACCAGTCAGATCTGTGGCAGAGAACTACCCTGGGAGTCTCTGTAGTGAGCAACCAGAAAAGGTTTGCCAATCAGGTTCTCTCTGGCGTGGTGGATTTTATCGGCAAGGAGAATGGAGTTCAGGTTTTGGACTACTCCATTGAGCTGCTTTAGGAATCCGATCAGATGATGACCACGGGTGCATGCCACGGGGTCAAGAAGAAACCAGATATGCAGTACCAAAGGAGAGATCGGGTAGGGGACCTGATCAAAAGAGAGATTGCTCAAATAATTCAGCGTGAGCTGAAGGATCCGGGAATTGGGTTTGTGACCATCACCGATGTGGAGGTCTCAGCTGATTTAAAACAAGCCAAGGTGTTCTACAGCGTGCTGGGGGATGAAGACTCCAAAAGGAAAAGCGCGTTGGCCTTGAAAAGGGCCTCCGGCTTCATCCAGAACGAGATAGGGGGAAGATTGAGGCTTAAATATACCCCCGAGGTTTTGTTTCGGTTCGACAAATCCATCGAATACGGCGCGCGCATCGAAGAATTGATCCGGAAAATTCACAATGCTGACAGACTAAGTAGCGAAATGGACCAAGGCGAAGCTCCAGTTGACCCTTCAGCCTTGAATGAGGGTGAAGAGGATGAGTGAAGAGTTAACAAGGATCTTGGACTTGGTAAGGGAAAGCAAGAGGATTTTGATAACCTCCCATCGAGATCCAGACGGGGATTCTGTCGGGTCTCAGTTGGCCTTGGCTGAGCTGGTGGAAAGCATGGGAAAGGGTTGTCGGATCATCAACCAAGGTGACTTGCCCGGCAAGTACTTGTTCCTGGACCCTAACACAAGAATCGAAAACGTGGAGGCACTAACAGGAGGTCGCAAGGATGTCGACTCCCCCGCAGATTTAGTCTTGGTGCTGGACTGCACTTCCATGAGACGAGTAGGGGACGTGGAGAAGCTGATTCCGCCGGCGGTCGCGTTGGTAAACATAGACCACCATCCAGACAATGAGGATTTCGGCATTTTCAACTACGTAGACGCGAACGCTTCGGCGACAGGGGAGATAGTCTTTAACCTGTTGCGGAGTGCCGACTTTTGCATCACTCCTGCGGTAGCCAACCAGCTGTATGCCGCCATCCTTAGCGATACAGGTAGATTCAAGTTCTCNNCAACACTTCGCCCGGTTGTCTCAGGGTCTGCGCGGAACTGCTAGCGGCCGGAGCGGATTCCAGGTACGTGACCAATCAGATCTATTTTGACCATTCTCCCGCTTTTATGAAACTCCTGGGGTCAATGCTGAGCAGTCCTCAGATTTTGAGCCGAGGAAGGATTTGCGTCATGACCTTGGACCATGACCTTTTGGCCGATCTAAAGATTGATCCCAGAGAGGTTGAAGGGGTGGCGGATTACTCCCTCTTCTTAAAAGGTGTGGAGATAGGGCTGCTATTCACGGAGAAAGCAAATGAAGAAGTCAAGGTGAATTTAAGGTCACAAAACCAATTTGACGTATCAAAAGTGGCAAGACGCTTTGGGGGGGGAGGACACAAAAATGCGGCCGGCTGTACGCTTAATCGTAATTTAAAGAAGGCTAAAAGTATCATCTTAGAACAGATTCAAAGGGCCTTGAAGAATGAACCTGTCCGGAATTTTGGTGGTAAACAAACCGTCCGGGGTAACCTCACATGACCTGGTACAGAGACTCAGGCAGATTTTGCGCACCAGGCGAATTGGACACACCGGAACTTTAGATCCCCAAGCCAGCGGTGTTCTCCTAGCCTGCGTGGGCAAAGCCACCAAGGTGGCTCAGTTTCTCACCCCGCACGACAAGGAGTATGAGGCAGAAATCAAACTGGGGGTAACTACGGACACCTATGATAGCCACGGGAAGGTCAAAGAGATAAGAGATGAGCTTAATATAAGTGCTGACCAGATAAGGAAGGCAGTTGATTCATTTAAGGGGAGGATCTGGCAAGTTCCTCCTTTACATTCAGCCATCCAATACAAAGGTAAGCGGCTTTACCAATACGCCAGGGCCGGAAAGGAGGTCCGGATAAAAAGAAGAGAGGTGGAGATAAAGCACATCCAGGTGGTGGAGATAGAGATACCGTATGTGAAACTGAGGATCGGTTGTTCCAAAGGAACCTATATAAGGAGTCTGGCTCACGATTTGGGGCAGAAGTTGGGATGCGGAGCTTGTCTTTTCTCTTTGCGGAGAACCCGGGTTGGTCCGTTCAAACTTCAAGAAGCTGCAGACTTGGAGGAGGTCTCTGATGTCGAGAATGAGAGCAAACTGCGAAATCTCTTAATACCGATAGAGAGGGCTTTGGATCACCTTCCCTCCGTGGTGGTGAAGGCAGGCTTCGGTGACAAGGTCCGGCAGGGTGCTCCTCTTGTCTCCTCGTCCCTGATGTCGGTAGAGGCCGACTTTGAAGAAAGTCAAAGCGTTTCCATAAAGGACCATCGAAAAAGCATCCTGGCCATCGGCAAAGCTTTGCGCTCGTCCAACGGGTTTCTGGATCAGAATCCCGAAAACAAGCTCTTTGAATACATTCGAGTGATATAGTTGGATACCTGGTAAATTCCATGCACGTCTGTTTCGACATAAGAAAGATCGACTTTCAGGCATTCGAGAGGCCGGTAGTCACTCTCGGAACCTATGATGGAGTCCATCTGGGTCATCAGGATATAATTAGAAGGTTGATCGAGAAATCCAGGGAAAAAGAACGGCTGGGGGTTGTGGTCACCTACGAACCTCATCCCCAGAGCGTGGTGGCGGCCCGGGATGCACCTCAGATTCTGACTACTCTGGAGGAGAAGCTTGAGCTTCTGGAAAGGTTGGGAGTGGAAGAGACGGTGGTAATAAATTTCGATCAGCAATTGAAAGAATACTCCGCAGAAAAGTTTGTAGAGGAGATTTTGGTGGGCAAATTGAACGTAGGTGAGTTGGTGGTGGGAGATGATCATGCTTTCGGCAAGAATAGAACCGGCAGAATTGATCTTTTGAGGCATGCGGCCTTACAGTATGACTTTGATGTGGAGGTAGTCTCATCCAGGCGGGCGGATGGGATCAAAATAAGCAGCACCCGGATCAGAAAAGAGCTTAAGGCAGGTGAATTTGCCAAGGCCAAAAGCCTGCTGGGACACAGCTATCCGATCTCCGGTACAGTAATTAAGGGGAAAGGGAGAGGCAGGAGTCTAAACTACCCCACCTTGAATCTGAATGTTGCGCCAGAGAAACTTCTGCCCCGGGATGGGGTCTATAGCGTCGGAGCGGAGCTTGAAGAAGGAAACTACGGGGGAATGCTATACATCGGACCCAGGCCCACTTTTCAGGATCACACCCATTCTGTGGAGGTTCACCTGTTCGGGCTGCAAGGGGATGTCACTGATTCTCAAGTCAAGCTGTGGGCGGAAGCTTGGGTCAGGGAACCCAAGAACTTCGTTGACCTCAAGCACCTGAGGAATCAGTTGAGAACCGACGAAAAAACAATCAAAGAAATGTTGAGAACAGATCGTTCAAACTGAATTAAAAGGGCACAAAAAGGAGGAAGCCTTGCCGCTTACTCGCGAGAAAAAAGAAAGGTTGAGGAGGGAATACCGCACGCACGACAAGGACACCGGTTCGCCCGAGATCCAGATCGCCCTGCTCACTGAAAGGATCAATGAGTTGACCGGACATCTCAAAAGGCACAGCAAGGACTTCAGTTCCAGGAGGGGGCTTCTCAAATTGGTTGGAAAGAGAAGGAGGCTTCTGGATTACTTGAAGGATACGGACCTGGACGGTTATAGAAAGATAGTGGAAGAGTTGGGGTTGAGAAAGTAGTGAGCTGCGACTGAGGCCGAAGCTTGACCTTACTCTGACTGAAACCATGCCAAAATATAGCTGAGACAGGAGTTTATAGGATGGAATCAGGTTTCGAGATAGAACTGGGCGGAAAAACTCTTGGCCTGAAAACGGGAAAGGTGGCCAAACAGGCTCACGGTTCCGCCGTGGTGCGTCTGAGCGATACGGTCATCCTGGCCACCGTGGTGGAGGCAAAAGAAATTGATGAGGAGCAGGATTTCTTTCCCTTGTTTGTGGACTACCGGGAAAAAGCCTATGCGGCAGGGAAAATACCGGGAGGCTTCTTCAAGAGGGAGGGAAGGCCCAGCGAGAAGGAGACGGTGAGCGCCCGGCTGATTGATAGAGCCTTGCGGCCCCTTTTTCCCGAGGGGTACTTCAAAGAGGTGCAGATCATGGTTCTGGTCCTCTCCTCTGACCAGGAGAATGATGCGGATGTGCCTGGACTGATAGGTGCCTCCGCCGCCTTAAGCATTTCCCAGATACCATTTTATCACCCAGTGGGCGCCGTACGGGTGGGGAGACTGAACGGACAACTGATCGCAAATCCCGGTTTCACGGAGCTGGAAGAGAGTGACATAGATCTGGTGGTGGCAGGCACCAAGGATTTCGTTAATATGGTGGAAGGGGAGTGCCGCGAGGTTTCAGAACAAGACCTGCTCTCTGCTTTGGAGTTCGGTCACGACCAGATCAAGAAGATAGTCGAACTGCAGGAGGAACTGCGCGCAAAGGTGGGAAAGCCCAAGCCGGAGGTGCAGCCTGCTTCCATCAATCCTGAGTTGGTGGAGGCGGTTACTGCCCTGGGGTTGGAAAAGGTAAAGGAAGCGAACCGTACCGCTGACAAGCTGGAACGGCAGGAGAAACTGGACAATCTTCTGGATTCGGTCTCATTGGAACTGCTGGAAAGATTCCCGGAGAGCGAAAGGGAGATCAAGGCCATCCTGCAGGACTTGGAAAAGAAGGACGTGCGGCAGATGGTCTTGAACGAGGGCAGAAGAACGGACGGCAGGGATATATCTCAGGTTAGGCCCATCACCTGTGAGGTGGGCATCTTGCCTCGAACCCATGGATCTGCTCTCTTTACCCGGGGGCAGACCCAGGCTCTGGCAGTCGCCACCCTGGGGACAAAGATAGATGAGCAGAGAATAGACGATTTGGAGGGCGAATCCACCAAAAGCTACATGCTTCATTACAATTTTCCACCCTTCAGCGTGGGCGAGATCAGACCAATTCGAGGACCGGGAAGAAGAGAGATAGGGCATGGGGCTCTGGCCGAGCGGGCCATCCAGCCGGTGATACCCAACGAGGAGGCATTTCCTTACACCGTCCGGATAGTATCCGATATTTTGGAATCCAACGGCTCGTCCTCCATGGCCACCGTTTGTGGAGGAACGCTCTCCCTCATGGACGCCGGAGTTCCCATAAAGGCACCGGTGGCGGGGATCGCCATGGGCTTGATTAAAGAGGAACATAAACATGCCGTCCTGACTGATATCCTGGGAGTGGAGGATCATCTGGGAGACATGGACTTCAAAGTCACGGGAACCCGTCGGGGCATCACCGCCTTTCAGATGGATGTTAACATAGCGGGAGTTGACTTAACGCTTTTGGAGGAGGCCTTAAGCAGGGCTAAGGAAGCCAGGTTGCATATACTCGACATAATGGAGCAGACCATCGCCAAACCCAGACCCGAGCTGTCCGCATACGCGCCCCGAATTATCATTCTAAAGGTGAAACCGGACAAAATCGGTGAAATCATTGGACCGGGCGGAAAGATGATCAGAAGCATAGTAGAACAGACCGGCGCCAAAATCGACATCGAGGACGATGGTTCCGTCTTCATCGCCTCCGTAGATCAAAAAGCGGGAGAGGCGGCGCACGAAATGATCTTGCGGCTGATCGAGGAACCGGAAATCGGCAAGGAATACTTAGGCAAGGTCAAAAGGATCACCCCCTTCGGCGCTTTCGTGGAAATCCTTCCAGGGCAAGACGGACTTCTCCATATCTCGGAGGTAGACACCCGAAGGATAAACAAGGTGGAGGACGTCTTAAATTTGGGAGATCAGGTGAAGGTCAAAATAATCGGGATAGATCCTGAAGGCAAAATCAGACTATCCCGAAAAGCCTGCTTTTCCTCAAAGGCGCACAGAAGATAAGCTTCTCTTTTTGACTCTTCAATCTGCCGGCATTAGCCGATGGAAACAAGGGTGCGCTGCAGATACTCCTAATATCCTCTCAGGGAAAGGAAAATCGACTTGAAGGAGCGATATAAAAAAACGGTCTTGGAAAACGGCATCAGAGTGGTTACCGAAAGAATCGACTACGTTCGCTCAGTTAGCATCGGAGTCTGGATAGACGTGGGTTCTCGCGACGAGAGAAACAGTGAGGCTGGCGCCTCTCATTTCGTGGAACATATGCTGTTTAAGGGAACTAAAAAGCGAACGGCCAAAGAAATCGCTTCCTCCTTAGAGTCCGTGGGGGGCTCTTTAAACGCGTTTACCGGCCGGGAGCATACCTGTTACTTCGCTCGGGTGCTGGACGAACACCTCGACAAGGCCCTGGACGTTCTTTCCGACATTCTCAAAAACCCCCGTTTTAACCCCTCCCATCTGGAAAAGGAGAGGGAGGTTATAAT
>JABAOF010006289.1_pt2 | contig 12799 bp, 11 predicted proteins | sample 7062171 | NCBI WGS metagenome assembly JABAOF01 (sample SAMN14538628, study PRJNA623070) | marine sediment metagenome | biome: marine biome [ENVO:00000428]; feature: marine pelagic biome [ENVO:01000023]; material: deep marine sediment [ENVO:00002113] | place: India: Gulf of Khambhat ...
CACTGTAGAAAAAAATTGCCATGCAGGTCCAGGCGACAAAGAACAATGTCATGGCACTCAGTGGATCGATCAGTATTCCAAATTGGAGTGAGGTTTCGCCCGTAGGAAGCCAGGGGATCGAGGAGGCGATGGGATGATGACCGAGATCCTCCGTCCTAACGGCCACCCAGAATAACGCCATCGACAATCCCCAGGAAATCAACATCGAACCAACAGCGATGGTATGACTCAAACGATTATTACGGTACGCCCAAAGGATGATCAAGAAAAAGGCCAGGATCGGGGGTAGTGGGATGAGCCATGCTAATAATTCTGGTTGCATCAGGGATTTCCTACCACTTCATCATGTCGATGTCTTCAGCTGCGACTGTTGAGCGTCTCCGGTAGATGGATATGATGAGCGCTAAACCTACTGCGGCCTCTGAGGCGGCCACAGCTAAGACGATAAGCACAAAAACTTGGCCGGTGATTATCTGAGGCGTTAGATAGCGCCAAAAGGCGACCAGATTTAGATTAACTGCATTGAGCATCAGCTCTATGCCCATCAAAATCGCAAGCGCGTTACGGCGGGCTAATGCCCCATAAAGACCGATACAGAATAGTCCCGCAGCAAGTATGAGATACCAGGAAAGAGGGATCATCAGTCACCCTCCCCCTGGGCTCGTGTATCAAGAGGCCAGGCGATCATGATCGAGCCAATTAGGGCTGCCATAAGCAGGATGGATGCGACTTCGAACGGTAAGATGAACCGATCCACATCCACGAGCGAACGACCAAGATCTTCAATCAACTGATCTGCATCGTGAATGGTTGGGGGTGTGTCTATCGCTGTGATCGGTACCATGTTAAGCAATACGAGAAGCCCACCAAATAAGATCAACGCCGATATTGCTCCCAACCACCAATTGCGAGTAATCTGTGATTCTCCGCGTATCATCACTCGGCGAGTGAGCATGATGACGATAATGATCAGAATTGCGATCGCATCAATGTATATCGCCACTTGTACCACCGCCAAGAAACCGGCCTCGAGAAGCACGAATAGAACCGCCGTTCCGGCTAGCGACAAGATGAGCCACAGGGCAGCATGGACCAACCTCGGACTTACAACGACCATCAACCCCGCCCCCAACGTTACTGCACCGGTAAGCAAGAACACGACTTGTGTAGTTGTCATCAGTGACCCAATCTCATCCTAATTCTGGTTATCCGCTCGTCGTCGGGTTTGTTATCTGATTCAAACCACCTGCTGTTTCAACTCTTCTCCTGACAGCACGAGCATAAGCCCTCAACGCCCACAATGTTATGGCTAGAACCAGCAGGTTTGCCCCTAGATGTACTCCAACACGGATCAGGCCCATATCGGCGACGAGTTTCTCAACCACAGCAGTAACCATCAAGCTAACTAAAGCCAGAGGGGTGATAAATTTCCAATTCAGTTGGTTCATCTGATCGATGCGGATACGGGGAAAGGATCCACGGACCCAGATGACCACGAAATACACCAAAACCGTTTTTATGATGAAGTACAAAAACCCTAAAAGGGGATACGTACTTGCACCTGGTCCCTGCCAGCCACCTAGGAAGAGCGTTGTTGTCAACGCTGATATGGTAAAAGAGTGGAGGAACTCCGCAACGAAAAACATTCCGAAGCGGAGACCCGAGTACTCGATATGGAAACCAGCCACCAGTTCTGACTCAGCTTCCAACAGGTCAAAAGGAGCACGCCCAACCTCAGCAATCGAACTGATAAAGAAAATCAGCGCTGCCATCGGTGCTATTACCAGAAACCAGATGGTACGCTGCTCTTCGACGATAGCAGCCATGCCCATTGAGCCAGCCAGTAATGTTGGGACAATCAAGGCCAAGACCATGGGAACAGCATAAGAGACCATCTGAGCGACTGTCCGAAAGGCACCGAGTAATGCATATTTGTTGTTCGACGATATGCCAGCCAACATAATTGAGAGGGTGCTAATCGCACCGACCGATACGATATAAAGAACACCGACATTGATGTCAGCGCCCAACAATCGTGGGGCCAATGGTACGACTGCCCATAGGGCAATAACTGACATCACCGCTAGCACGGGCGCAAGGTTATAAGGTCCAAGATCGGCTCCGACGGGCACGATCAGCTCTTTGGTAATCAGCTTAAACAAATCAGCGACAGTCTGTAGTAACCCAAAGGGTCCCACTCGATTTGGACCTAAGCGATCTTGAATGCGAGCCACAATCTTCCGCTCACCCCAAATGAGGAACAAGGTTAAAATCAATAACCCTAGGCCCATAACAAAAGCACCCAGGAAATTTAAAAAAAAGCTGATGAACTCAGGTGATAATCCCCAGCCCTCCAAGAGACTATGTAGAATCTGGTTGAACCAACCAAAGGGATCGATAAGGATTTGCTCCATCCTTCACTCCCCAAGAATCAAAAAAGAATGACTGATTGCCAAGGCTTATCAGCCATTTGGAAAATTGGAACTTAACTATACCCACTCTAAGACACCCTTACGCCAGGCGTACACCAATCCGGCAGCCAAGATCAGTATAAAGAAGATCCCCTCGAGGACCATATATAACTGTAAATTATCATAAGCTACAGCCCATGGAAGGAGAAAAACGGCTTCGACATCGAAAACGACGAAGATGAGAGCGAAGATATAATACTGACTCTTCAACTGGACCCATGTTTCCCCTACGGTCTCGATCCCACATTCATATATTGAATTCTTCAAAGTGTTCGGTTTTCGTGGACCTAGCAACCAATTGAATAGAATAACAACCGCTGGCAGGAACATCCCCGCTATTAATAAAAGGCCAATGAATACCCATTGCCCAACCATTCAAACTCCTCAGTTGTGCAGAATTACTCGATGAAATCGATAAAAATCCACGTATTGACAGATGGCGTGAAGTTTATCATGTATCCTGCAGGGCGTAAAGTAAAGTTCGACCTACTATCGTGTCGAAGCAGGCCAAATTTCTCGCGATGGTATAATCGTCGCGTGACCCCTCTTCTTCCGCTCGAACAATGGAGTGAATTTTTAACCGACTACCCAGGAGCCCATCTGCTTCAATCACCACAATGGGGCGAATTAAAATCCTCCTTCGGGTGGCAGGTCGAGCGTTTATCCATCGAGCATACAGGAGCCCAAATCCTGTTCCGTCGACTACCGTTTGGGCTTACCCTGGCATACATACCAAAAGGTCCTATCGGTGAATGGCTGCCAACTTTGTTGCCTGAACTTGATAAACTTTGCCGACGACGACGGGCTTTCGTTCTCAAAATTGAACCTGACGCCATATCAAACCCTACTTTAGCGAACCGCTTTAGGGAGCACGGTTTTATTTCCAGCCCTCATATGATACAGCCACGACGAACCTTGATCGTCGATTTAGGAGACGATGAAGATCAAATCTTAACCCATATGCATCAAAAAACGCGATACAACATCCGTTTGGCCTCAAGGAAAGGTGTCGAGGTCCACGCATGGAGCGATCTGGAATCTTTTGGACGCATGATCCTGGAAACCGCCGCCCGCGATCGATTCGGTGCTCACGTTCCAGCGTACTACAAGCGAGCGTACGAGCTTTTTCACCCTGAAGGTAAATGTGAGATTTTTGTAGCCATTTATGAAGACCAACCACTAGCCGCTTTGATGGTCTTTATACAAGGAACACGATCGTGGTATCTCTACGGCGCATCGACGGCTCAGCACCGCAACCTGATGCCGAATTATCTCCTGCAATGGGAGGCCATGCGTTGGGCTCGAAGCCGTAGGTGCAACCAATACGATTTGTGGGGCGTACCGGATGCGGATCTAGAAACTCTAGAAACCGAGTTCACATCACGCCGGGAAGGGCTTTGGGGTGTGTACCGATTTAAGCGGGGATTCGGCGGGGAACTTGTCCGCTCCGCGGGCGCATGGGATCGGCCGTACAACAAGTCCCTTTATCGTATCTACCACCTCATTTCTTCTTGGCGAAGTGGTAATGCTTGATGAAACCAACACTCATTCAAGAGGCTGAGACATGGAACCGTACCATCGCCAATCTTCCAGGTGCTCACTTGCTCCAGTCTTGGGAATGGGGTGAACTGAAGGAAAAGTACGGATGGCAAGCGGAAAGGTGGATTTGGGCTAGAGAGGGCTCCAAACCAAGGGCCACGGCACAGATTCTCAGTCGTACCCTTGATCTCCCATGGTTGGGTAGCGGTTTTGAGATCCTGTATTGCCCGCGCGGTCCCGTCCTTGACTGGTCTGATGAGACCGTTCGACGATCGGTACTAAGCGATCTCACATCCATAACTAAGCAGCGCGATTTATCTAAAGATCGATCCTCATGTGATTCTCGGTTATGGTATACCTGGCGAATCGGATGCGGAGAACATCACCTCGGGTCAATCGATAATTGAAGACTTGCTCGAAGCCGGTTGGCGAGAATCGAGCGAACAAATCCAATTTCGCAACACCCTCATTCTGGATATTCGAAACTCCGAAGAAGTGTTACTGGCGGGCATGAAACAAAAGACCCGCTACAACATACGACTAGCCCGTCGTCGGGGGGCAGAAGTCAGGCTTGGAGGGAAGGAAGACCTTGACGTGCTCTACCAGATGTATGCAGAGACCTCCATACGAGATGGTTTTGTCATCCGCAAACCCGAATATTATCAGGACGCATGGGGATCATTTATCCATGCCGGACTGGCACAGCCGTTAATCGCTATGGTGGAGGAACAACCGGTGGCGGCGCTGATCGTCTTCCGTTTTGGGAAGGTAGCTACTTTCATGTATGGGATGTCACGGGCCGCTCATCGAGAAAAGATGCCTAACCACATCCTGCAATGGGAAGCCATCCGCTGGGCGAAAGAACAGGGCTGCACAATGTATGATTTCTGGGGCTCACCCGATCGGCTTGATCCTGGTGATCCTATGTGGGGAGTCTATCGTTTTAAACGAGGCTTTGGAGCACGCTTGGTACGTACCATCGGCGCGTGGGATTTCCCTGCTCGATACACTTTGTACTGGCTTTACTCCATCGTAAAGCCAAGGTTGATGAGCGCGTTCCGAATTAGAGGACGTGCGCAGACAAGATCGTTTCTCGAATAACAGACTCATACGCGAGCCTCATCACAGAAACCCTGGACAATGCTTCCAACTATCGCTACGTCATGAATACCTGTCAAGTCTATGATCCATAAATTTCATACAGCTATATAATGTCATCGATCACCGACCCGCGATGACCCCCAAAAAATGTATCCAGAGACTTTGATTTATGGTTGGCGGAAATATAACGGCAAGAGTGAAATTTTGTCTCTGAACTGTTATTGCTGCCACAGGAGAATGAAACTCAGAATTATTTACCTCTAAACCAGCGCCATCAACAAAGGGAATGTCAGTCGTCTATTCTCTCGGCAAAATTATGCCCATTCCCTACAGATTTGGGGGGTGTTCTCAATCACCCTTTTTTGTTGAATTGTGTCTTTAATAAGACTAAGCTGTATTGGGTTCATGAAATGAAGGAGACATTCCGCTTCGATTCCCTCCAGGAATGTTTTTCGGGAAAATAAACCGTACAACCAACCTATGAAAGACTTTCTACGCAATTACTCCTACATAAGATTCCCATCAGGAGGATTGCAGGAAATCAATCCGGACGAGTACATGATGGGCAACAATTACCAATTAATTTAAAAGTACACGAGATGGAGCACTGGTGTAGTGCAACAAATCAATAAACATCGAAATATACGTTTATTGCCAGTTATCCTAGGGCTCATCGCTCCGATTATATTCTTTTCTCTTGTGCTTGGACTTGGTCCTTTAGAGCCTGGGTTCAGCCACGCGACCGATATGATGAGCCTATTAAGAGGTGTTGGAGGGATCCGAGGTACTGTGTTTCTCCTAGGGGAAGCACTGACTGGACTGATAATTATCGCCTTCGCGGTTGGTCATCATTATGGAATCAATGATGGAAGAGGTTCCAAAGTTGGACCGATTTTACTGAGTCTTAGTGGTGTGGGTATGATAGGTTCAGCGATTTTTCATGGCAACACAGGGTGTAAGAACATATTAGTGGATCCAACCATGGCAGGTAAATTTCATATTCTTTTCGCATTCATTACTGGCTCCTATATAGCCATTTCTCCATTGGTGATCTTCTTTAGAATGAAGGATAACAATTGGACACATCTCAGGCTGTTTACTTTGATCTTCGGGATTCTTGCCAATATACCCGGATTAATCCTATGGATATCCTTCTTCACAACACGAATACCTGAGTTTGAGGGATTGATCCAACGACTCGGGATAATCTTTCCCATGATATGGGTTGGGGTGATGTCATTTAACTTGGTTAAGCTCGATGCTATTAATGCTACCTAAACTCGCTGGAGCGAACTCGACCTCGGTATGCATATTATTCGTGTGCCGATTTGCCGGGCCACTTAGCCCATAGGCGGGAAGACGATAATCCTCACAAACCAAAATACTCCTTGCAGGTTGGCAAATCATGCGTAATAAAATGTCATCGCAACCAAACGAGGCGGTTTGGTTGCGCTGCAAGTTTTTGAGATTGAACTTCGAACACAGATACCCAGAGAAATCTGGATCAAAATTTGACTGAGCGTTTTATGAATATTTTAGATGTTAAACTAACATCTCAATTGATACATCAGGTCGCAAGGGTAGAACCTGTGAATGAATTCAATGTTGGCACGTGTGGTGACACATGAACACCTTTTCTCCACTTTAGCAATCTCTCAAGTCACAAAGCAATTAGGCAAGCAGCAACCTACAGACAATGCATGCTTACCAAACAAGGTGTGATTCCTGTTGACTATCACATGCAAGAATTTGTAGAGGTTATCCGGCAAACAGCGCCCAATGGCGTGGGGGAGGAAGAATTTGAGCTTGGACTAGTAGTGCTACGGGGTAGTGCGTTGGTCTAATTATGGAAGACCACAAAGATTTTCACTCATCTGTATCACCAAGTTCATTCTTTACAATGCACGATCCAGATGAAGCGCTTGTGAAGGGCTTATCGATTTGCTAAAGTGGGTCCAGAAAACAGCGTCAACATAGAGGTTTGAGTCGTAGATACGTAATTGTAGAAAGGCGCAGCACCTGGAATGATGTTGAGTGCGCAAAGTATTCGAGAAAACTGGCGGTATCCAACGCTGCTATTTATCGCTCAGCGCGTCCTTCTTTCTGGATTGGGATTTGCACTTTTCGCGTTGGGTTATGTGCCCGTCTCAGAGGATCCTATCTATCGACCCTATTTTGGAATTGCTCCAGAAACTGACGGAATTTCAGGAGCTTTCCTTGGCGTTTGGCAACGCTTTGATGTAATCCACTTCCTTCGGATCGCACAAACGGGATACACAGATGCAGATCTATCCCCCTTTTTCCCCGTATTTCCACTACTTTCCAGATCGCTCGGGAAACTGATGGGTGATCATTATCTGTTAAGTTCCTTCTTAATTTCCAATCTTTCATGTTTGCTTGCAATCGTCGCGATTTACTTTTGGATGCTTGATGAAGGATACAACCGACCTCATGCAAGGCGAACGATTCTGTTTTTGATATGGTTTCCAACATCTTTTATTCTTTTTGTTCCTTACTCCGAATCTTTATTCCTCTTGCTTGCCGTACTTGGGATATGGAGCACCCGAAAACGCAAATGGTTTCTTGCGGGTGTCATATCTATGCTTGCGACCCTCACTCGAATTGGCGGGGTAGTTATCTCATTGGTCATACTCCTTGAATGGTTTATAGGCAGGAAAGGAATGTCGCGCAGGGAGAACGTCTCGGCTTGGCTCTCATCTATAATGCCATTAATTGCGTTTGCTGGACTCGCGTTGTGGAGATCAACTCAGAATCTTCCAAGCTTGAGGGATGTTCAGGCAATGTATTGGAATCGGTTTCCGGCGTTGCCATGGAAAGGCATTTTTCAAACAATCGCCCGTCTACTTCAACAGGTTGCTCAACCAATTGAGTTCTTGGATCTTATTGTTGTCTTGGGCATGCTTCTTGCGGGATTCCTAATCCTCAGGAGGCTCCCTATGAGCCTTTCAATGTATCATTGGGGGCTTCTTTTACTGAGTTTGTCTCAGATCAGGATTGGACAACCATTGTCCGGTCAAGCTCGTTTTGCTATCGTTCTTTTTCCAGCATTTGTAGTACTGGGCCAATATGCCCAAGGACCGTTCACTACGCGAGGAGTGGCATATGCTTTCCTAACATTAAACTTATTCTTAGCCGGTCAATTCATCTTATGGGGCTGGGTTGGATGAACTTCCGTCTAACACCTTCCTTGATAAGAGCTTGTTTCTCCAGGATCGACATGGCGATCTATCCGTTAGGGCTCCTCCAAGTCTTACATTTCTCCTCACTTCAATCCGTACAATTCATGGGTTCTTGAATTGATCACTTTGCACATCGGCGTTCGTCGAGGATCCTGATGAATATCTGGGTATGGAGGCGGATGTCGGCATCATGCTGGTGGTTTCTGATACTAGGTCCGCACGGATATGTTCCGTAGTCGACCTCCGAGATTGGACCCTTCAGCCAAACGAGGCATTGGCTGGAGATATTCGGTGGTCAATCTGCCCATTTGCCTGTTCGCCGACGAACAACCTAATTGAGCCTTTGTCTGATCATGAAGTTATTGGCGTAAGTTGCAGAGGAAGTTCCGACGAGTTCAACAACAAGTTTCCATAATGGAGAAAATCGTATCTAAGATCCCTCNNACCTGACGACATCCACCACGTCTCTTATCTTGGCGCTCTTGCCTCCACCTTCTCCGAGCTATACTCCCCTGGCGTCGAGGATCGCAGTCGGGACCAAAGTGAACCATGATATATTGGACGGGAGAGACGATTAGCCGACGCTATTAGGAATTGCCAGTCCTGGTAGTTCTTAGCTNNTAGCTCCTGCAGAAGCGAGGGAATGTTCAATTGGGAATGAAAAGGCTATTGATTGCTGTTGCCTCACACCTCTGATCTTACAGAGAAGCTTGGTCTCTGGATAAGGTTCGCTACAAATAACTAATAACCCATGTGAATGCATGAGATGGTCCCGACCTACAAAGCAAGAAGTCCAAGGGCACATGCAGGCTTAATTCTCCTCTTTGCCGCAGCCGGTCTGCTTATATTCGGACCGACCTACTCGACGGTATTACCAAGCCGCCTCCGTCTTGGCGGTTTAGCGGCTGTGATACTGATTTCGTTCGTAATAACCTGGGTGTTTAACAAGATCGCTCGCCTGTGGTCATACTGGAGATTGGCGTTTGCCTACTTCGTGGCTTCCTGCGCTCTCATGTTGAGTAGCTACGCGGGTGATTGGGCATTAATCATATCGAATCAGACCATCGAGACCGTAGAAGGATTCACTTTTCTGAAGCTAGCAGAGGACGCTGCGATCATTGGAACAATCATCTTGCTTACGCTCATCACTCGGGATAAGCCAGAAGAATTGTATCTCTGCAAAGGTAGTCTTGGACTCGGGCTGGTCATTGGCCTTATCACCTTCCTGGTTTTCACCGTCTTGGGTTATTCTTCTACAATGGCTCGAGGCATTCAGTCCAGCAGAGTACGAGAACTCTTACCGGTATTTGGACTGATAGCACTTGCAGATGGGTTCATGGAGGAGTTGCTGTTCCGGGGGCTGTTCCTGAGAAGGCTTGGGCGTTTCGTAGGCGATAACTGGGCGAACGTAGTGACGGCAACAGTGTTTACTTTCGTGCATCTGGGGGTCCAGTTTACAGCGTCCCTCACAATGTTCCTTATCGTAATATTCCTGCTAGGCTTGCTGTGGGGCTGGATCATGCAGAGGACGGGGAGTGTGCTAGCTTCAGCATTGTTTCACGCAGGAATAGATATGCTCATTATTGCGGACGCATTCACCATATTTGGTGTTGAGATCTGAAGCAGGTATGTTTGAGAGCCGGTAGAGAAACACTAGATAAGCCTACCTGGTTCTTTCCAGGGAATCGTTTGATGAATACCGCCTAACTCTCACTGCATTCCTTCCAAAGGAAATCCGAAGGAGACTGTTCGAAGATGAATCTGAGGTTTTTGATTAATGGTCAAGATGTATGAGAAGAATGAGCAGGAGTGATCTCGCGCCACTTAAATCGAGTCAACTAATCCACAGATCGCGGTAAAAAGCTCTTCGTGGGGTTGTAAAGGATGGATTGTGGGATAAAAACGAAGCACACCCAGAAACAATAAAAAGAGGAACAACAATGGATACAAATGAATCTGCTCAAGAAGTACTCGACTGGCTAGATCAAAACCAATCCGTCTTCATCGAAATGGCTGATCAAATTTGGCGCACCCCCGAATTGGCGTGGAAAGAATTCAAGTCTTCTCGCCTACAAGCCGATTGCCTGGAGACCGAAGGTTTTTCAATCACCTGGAATATTGGGGGACAAAATACCGCATTCATAGCAGAGTGGGGAGAGGGAAAACCTATACTCGGTTTCATAGGTGAGTATGATGCACTGCCGGGATTGTCCCAAAAGAACCAGCCCACAAAAGAACCCATCCATGAAGGTGAGGCAGGCCACGGATGTGGGCATAATCTATTAGGCGCTGGCGCCGTTGCCTCGGCTGTTGCTGTGCAAAAATGGCTCAAGTCTAATGGCAAATCAGGAACCGTCCGCTACTACGGCTGTCCGGCAGAGGAGAAAGGCAGCGGGAAGGTTTATATGGCCCAGGCCGGCGCTTTTGACGATCTGGACGCGGCCTTGAACTTCCACCCTGCGAATCTTAACACGCCTTCCAAGGGGGGCGCAGTCGGGGTGAATGCCATATACTTCCGATTTTTTGGTCGGACTGCCCACGCCGGAGGGTCACCACATAAGGGGCGTTCGGCCTTGGATGCGGTTGAACTGATGAATATAGGTATTAACTATCTGCGTGAGCATGTCAAAGATGACGTGCGTATGCATTACATCATCACGGAGGGAGGAAAAGCGCCCAATATCGTTCCCGAAGAAGCCGAAGTCTACTATTTCATACGGGCCGCCAAGCCCGATTATTTAGCTGAGGTGGTTGAACGCGTCCACAAAGTGGCTGAAGGTGCAGCATTAATGACAGAAACAACCTTTGAGACCCATTTCGAAGAGGGATGTTCAGCTTTGCTCAGCAACCATTACCTGGCAGATCTGCAGTATCAGGCCATGCAGTTGATCGGCCCGATCGAATTCACTCAGAAAGAAATCGACTTCGCCCAGACGATCAACGACGCTTTCCCTGGCACGAACTCTGACTATATCGATGACAGGATCGAATACTATAAAGCGTCGCCTGAGATCGTTGCTGCACTTGATGAATACCGTGACCAACCTTTGGTGGGGAGAAATTTCTACGCGCTTGATGAACACATCATCGCAACTGGCTCAACGGATGTCGGCGATCTCAGTCAGATTGTCCCGGTGAGCATACTGCGTACCACCTGCTTTCCCACAAGTGTTCCCGGGCACAGCTGGGGTAATGTCGCAGCCTCTGGGATGTCTATTGGCCACAAAGGTATGATGCATGCTGCTAAGATCATGGCAGTAACTGCAGTCGACCTTTACTCGGATCCTATCCATCTTGTCAAAATCCAACAGGAATTCAAACAACAAATCGGAGGTAAGCCATACGTTTCACCGATACCCGCGGACGTGAAACCTCCACGTTTTGAACCAGAAGAAAAGTGACCAGCGAGGAATAGACTTATTCCACATAGAAATTGAAATCATTGAGTCTTCGTATAATAACGATGTCTGAGGTTGGATGGATCTCGCGATCTTCACGTACACATCCAAGGAGTCTTTTCCCAATATGATCACCCTCCCTCGCATTCCCCTCGCATATCTCCCCACGCCTGTCCATCCCCTACCCCGATTAAGCTCCGAACTCGGTGGACCTCAGTTATGGATCAAGCGCGACGATCTGACCGGATTAGCTTTCGGCGGTAACAAGACCCGAAAATTAGAATTCTTGCTCGCTGAAGCTCATGCTCATGGTGCTCAGACCTTGATCACCCGTGGTGCCATTCAATCCAATCACTGCAGACAGACGGCTGCGGCCGCAGCCAATCAAGGCTTTAAGTGCATCTTAGTCCTCACAGGAACCCCACCAGAAACTGTGGGTGGCAACACCCTCCTGGATCAGCTCCTGGGGGCAGAGATTATTTGGACTGAGGGAAAAGATCCTGAGGAGACTTTAGATAATACGTTCGAAGCTGCCTGGTCTGAAGGAAGACGCCCTTACCGCATCCCCTATGGCGGATCTAACCCTCTAGGCGCGGCATCTTATGCAGTCGCCCTGGGAGAATTCATGGAACAGGAAGTCCCGATAGATCGGATCGTGTTCGCGACCTCATCCGGTGGAACACAGGCCGGACTGCTCGTCGGCGCGCATATTCACCACTTTACCGGACAAATCCTTGGCATCAGTGTGGATCCACTAGCACAAGAGATCGTGCCTTTCATCGCATCCTTAGCATCCGAAACCGCTGAGTTACTCGGCCAACCTAAGACCTTTTCAGAAAAAGAAGTCAATGTGAATGATGCATATTTAGGTGAGGGTTATGGTGTAATGGGCAAATCTGAGAAAGAGACACTCGAAATGTTCGCCAGACTCGAAGGACTATTTCTTGATCCGGTCTATACCGGTCGGGCAGCAGGGGGAATGATCGATCTCATCCGCTGCGGACATATCACTTCAAATGAGCGAGTTCTATTCTGGCACACAGGGGGAACACCTGCCCTATTCGCTTACGCCGAGGAATTATCCTTAACC
>JABAOF010028693.1_pt3 | contig 12799 bp, 6 predicted proteins | sample 7062171 | NCBI WGS metagenome assembly JABAOF01 (sample SAMN14538628, study PRJNA623070) | marine sediment metagenome | biome: marine biome [ENVO:00000428]; feature: marine pelagic biome [ENVO:01000023]; material: deep marine sediment [ENVO:00002113] | place: India: Gulf of Khambhat ...
GGCGGGGGCGCCTAGGAAGGCGCCATGCAGCAGCCGCTCGTACGCCTGGCGGGTGTCCGGGCCCGGCTCGACGCCCAGCTCGCGTTGTAAGGTCGTGGCGCAGGTGTGATAGGCGCGCAGGGCGGCGGCGCGGTTGCCGGTCAGGGCGTGCAGGCGCATCAGGGCGCGATAGCCCGGCTCGTGCAGGGGGTCGTGGCGCAGCAGGCGTTGGGCGGTGCGCAACGCCCGCTCGTACTGGCGTCCCTCTTCGAGCAGCACCTGGAGCCGCTCCAGGGCGTGGAGATAGTCCAGGGAGAGCCGCGCGCGCTCGGGCGCGATCCAGTCGTCATAGCAGCCGGGCAGCAGATCGCCGCGGTACAGGTCGACCGCCCGTTCCAGGGCGGCGCACGCCGCGCGGCGCCGCGCGGCGTCGCGCCGTCCGGCCTCCGCCTCCTGCGCTGCCTCGGTCAACGCGTCCTCGAACCCGGCGACGTCCAGCGTAAAGGGGGCCTCGGTGCGCCAGCCGACGGTCTGCGTGTCGGCGTGCAGGTAGGCCTCCGCGTCGGGCAGGTCCTGGCGCAGCCGGTACAAGAGCTTGCGCAACTGGCTCCGCGCCTGGGCGTCGGTCGTGTCGGGCCACAGCAGGTAGGCGAGGTGCTGGCGCGACTGGGGGGCGTCGCGGTGGAGCAGGAGGTAAGCCAGCAGCGACTGTTCCAGGGGCGGCAGGGTCGGGAGCGCCTCGTCGCCGAGACGCAAGACCATATCGCCGAGCAGTTGGATGTGCAGTGTTTCGTTGGGCATCGGTAGGTCCACCTCGTGCTGCTGTACCTTGTAGGAGCGTCCTCTATCAGGCTGAAAGCCCCTTCTGCACGGTATTGTATCACGATCTATGTTGTCCGGCAATCGCCAGGCCGATGGGGCATTCGAAGCAAATCGGTGGTAGCCCGCTAGGTGCCCGGCACTTGTTCCTCTCAAGTGTTATGTAGAGAGAGATAGGGTGCTCTTGACAGCTCTGCGTTTGGAGAGCAAGTGCCGGGCACCTTGGGGTATGCNNAGGCCGATGCGCACCGGGAGGGGCCCACCTTTGACTATCTAGGCGCCGTCCGAACGATGGGCCAAGTGATCGACGTGAACGAGGTGCGGCGCCTCGAGCCGCTGGGCCATGGCTCGAACTGGACTTGGCGTTTTTCCGAGATTGGATGTAACATGGGTTCGCGTGGAACGCCTCCGGCGACTCCCACATTCTCTGCTACCTGGAGACCTCTTATCTTGCTGAGAAATCTCCGGTTTTCGCAAGCCCGGGATCGAATACAAGAACGGAGACACAATATGACCGTACGCGCCGCGCCTTCGACGCTCGCGCCGCTTGCCCTGCTACTGCTGTTCGCCCTCTCAGCCTGCGCGCCGATGCGGTCGTCCGTGGATACCACGCCCCTCCCTTTCGAGCGCGGCGCATTGTTTGCCACCTCTGGCGTCTGCGCCAATTGCCACTCGGGCCTGACCGATCAAGCCGGCAACGACGTCTCTATCGATACCGACTGGCGGGCGGCCATCATGGCCAACGCGTCCCGCGATCCCTACTGGCAGGCCTCGGTCCGCGCTCAAGTTCTGGATCTCCCAGACCTCAAAGCGGTCATCGAGGACAAGTGCGCCACCTGCCACACGCCGATGGCCCGCTTTGCCGCCGTCACCTCTCAGGGCGAGACTCTTCTCCTCGACGGTGGCTTTCTCGACCCCGACCACCCTCGACACACCATGGCTATGGATGGCGTCTCTTGCACCCTGTGTCACCAGATCGAGGAGCATGGTCTCGGTAATGCGGACAGCTCTAGCGGCGGCTTTTCCATCGACACTCAGCGTCCCCGCGACGAGCGCCTCGCCTACGGGCCCTTTCCACCGGTCGAGGGCCCCGCCTCTGTCATGCAGGACCTCTCCGGCTATCACCCCGTGGAGGGACCCCATACGCTCCGCTCGGAGCTCTGCGCTGCCTGCCACACCCTCTATACGCCTTATGTAGACGAGAGTGGCCAGGTCGCCGGCACTTTCCCAGAGCAGGTGCCCTACCTCGAGTGGCAGCACAGCGAATACCCGGAGACAAAAGCCTGCCAGGACTGCCACATGCTCCCCGCAGAGGGCGCCGTCCGGCTCGCCACCACGGGGGGCGGCCCGCCGCGCAGCCCCTTTGGCCAGCATTTCTTTATCGGCGGCAACGTCTATGTCCTCCGCATGTTGCGGGCCTCTGGCGAGTCGCTCAATGTCACCGCCTCCAGCGATCACTTCTCGCGGAAGATCGAGCAGACCCTGGAGCAGCTTCAGACGCGCACGGCCACGGTGGAAGTGGAGGAGGCCAGCCTGTCTGGCTCGCGCCTTGCCCTCGCTGTCACCGTTCGCGTCGAGACGGGGCACAAGTTTCCCACCGCCTTTCCCTCCCGCCGGGCCTGGCTCCACTTGACCGTGGAAGACCCCCAGGGGAAATTCCTCTTTAGCTCCGGCGCCCCCTATGCCGACGGCTCTATCGCCGGCAATGACAACGACACCGATCCGGCCGCCTACGAACCGCACTACCAAGAGATCGTCGACCCGGATCAGGTGCAGATCTATGAGGCCATACTCGCCGACGTCTCCGGAGAGGTGACCACCGAACTGCTGCGGACCCAGAGGTACCTCAAGGACAACCGGCTTTTGCCCTCCGGCTTTGACAAGGCGTCCGCCGGCGAGGACTGTGCCGTCCACGGGCGCGCTGCCGAGGATAGCGACTTTGGGGGAGGCGGCGACACCGTTCGCTACCTCATCGATCTCCCCGACGCCGGCGAGGCCCTCACCGTGACCGTCGAGCTACTCTACCAGTCTATCGGCTACCGCTGGGCAGAGAGCTTGCGCCGCTACGACGCGCCCGAGATCGGCCGCTTTCTTGAAGCCTACGAGGCCCTACCCAACCAGCCGGTCACCGTGGCTACGCTCACCGTTGACGTGGGGTCATAGCCGGAAACGCCTGGCGAGGGAGCAGATTCTACCACGGAGCAGAGAAAGAGTCGGCGCGATCCGGAAATCGCGCAGGGCACTTTTGCAACAAAAGACCACGGTATCAGGCGGCTTTGCCCCAAACTGCAAGCGATTGCCTCGAAAAAAGACCATTTGCATAATAATTCACAATCTGTTATAATTACCTTTCGCATCTACGAACAATGGGTTCGTGACAATATCGACAAAGTTCATCGGGTCAAGGGTGCGACTTGGCTCCATAGAGTCAAGGAGTATCTTTTGACTTTCGAACAGTTTTACCTCGATCGGCGGATCCTGGCCGGCGTCAAGGCCATGGGCTATACGACGCCCACCCCGATCCAACAACAGGCCATCCCCCTCGTGCTACAGGGGCGCGACGTGTTGGGCACCGCGCAAACCGGCACCGGCAAGACCGCGGCTTTTGTCCTGCCCATCCTGCAGCGCCTGACGCGCGGTGCAAAGCCGACCCGAGTCGGGTGCGTTCGCGCCCTGATCATCGCCCCCACGCGCGAGCTGGCCGAACAGATCCACCAGATGAGCGCCGATCTGGGCAGGAACACCGGGGTGCGCAGCGCCACCGTCTATGGCGGCGTGAGCAAGAACCGCCAGATCGCCGCCCTGCGCCGTGGCGCCGAGATCGTCATCGCCTGCCCCGGCCGCCTGCTTGACCTGCTCGGCGACCGATATATCGACCTGTCGCGCGTCGAGGTGCTGGTGCTGGACGAGGCGGATCGCATGTGCGACATGGGCTTTCTGCCCGACGTGCGCCGCATCCTCAAGGCCCTGCCCGCGCGACGGCAGACGCTCTTTTTCTCGGCCACCATGCCGCAAGAGATCCGCGCGCTGGCCGACACCATCCTCCACGACCCGGTCCCGGTGCAGATCGGGGCCATCGCCCCGGCCGAGACCGTCTCGCACGCGCTCTATCCCGTGTCCGACGGGCTAAAGAAAGCGCTGCTCCTGGCCACGCTGGAACGTACGGCCACGGGCCGGGTCCTGATCTTTACGCGCACCAAGCGGCGTGCCCGCGCCCTGGCCCGCGACCTGGACGGACACCAAACCTCCGGCGGGGAAAGATACCGCGTCTCGATGCTACAGGGCAACATGTCGCAGAACAAGCGCCAGCAGGCGATCGACGGCTTTAGGGAGGGCACCTATGACATCCTGGTGGCCACCGACATTGCCTCGCGCGGCATCGACGTGTCGGACATCTCGCACGTGATCAATTACGACATGCCCGACACCGTGGACGCCTACACGCACCGCATCGGGCGCACCGGGCACGCCGAGCGTAGCGGCGAGGCCTTTACCTTTGTCGGGCGCGAGGACGAGGCGCTGGTGCGGCGCATCGAACGGGTACTCGGCGAGCGGATCGAGCGGCGGCGGCTGCCGGGGTTTGATTACAGCGCCCCCGCGCCGGAACGGGCCCCGAGGCAGGGCCAGCCACCAGGCAATGGCCAACGGGACCGAGAGCGCAGCAACGGAGGGCGGGATGCCTCCCACCCCTACCAGTATGAGTAGACCCTAAAGGTTTCAGGCCGACGCCTACACGGATGTGGGGCCGTCGGCAACCTTTAGGGTCTTTTGCCATCCACCCGGGCCAGCATCGCCTCCACCGTCGCCAGGGCCCTGGGGCCCCAGAAATGCCCGTAGGCCAGGTCCTCCGTGCGGATCACGTACGGGTCTCGCCGTCGCGCCTGCGCCAGCCGGGCCAGCGCGTCCTCTGTCCGACCTGTTTCCCACAGCAGGACGGCTTGACTGAGTTGGCAGAGAGTATCTCCAGGCCCGTTTGCCAGTGCCCGGTCTCCATAGTCCCCGGCCAATCGCAGCTCACCTTGCTCCAAATGGTAGTGAGCCAGCGCTATCAGGTTTGCATTGATCTCCTCTCGACGTAACGCTTCCTCAAAACTCTCAAGCGCAGCGCGTGGATCGCCCAGCCGACGCTGCGCTTGCCCTTGCAACCGCATGGCCCAGCTCTGCTGTGGCAACAGCTGTACATACCGCTTCACTTCGGTCAATGCTGTAGCTGAATCGAGGTGAACCAGAGCCGTCGCAAATGAAATCCTCTCTTTGATAGAGGCCGACATAATCCGTGAAGCGGCCAGCAGGGGCTCCACGGCCCGCACGTCCCCCAGCCTGCCCAGCGCCCCGGCGGCGGCAGCGCGCACTCTCCAGTATTCGCTGCCTAGAGCGGCCAGCAGGGGCTCCAGGGCGCGCACGTCGCCCAGGTCTCCCAGCGCCTCGGCAGCAGCCTCGCGCACAGCACTGGATTCGTCCCCAAGACACTCATCTAGTATCTCGGTAGCCGTCAGCCCCCCACACTCTCCCAAGGATGTCACAGCTTGGAGACGTGCAGGGAGGGACAAAGGTTGGACAGGCTCACTCAGTAGGACTGCCAGACATCGCTGGGCCCGATGGACTTGACCCATCCTCGAGGCCAACCGCGCAGCACTTACGCATATCGCTGGCAAGCGGCTTTCCATCAGCGTATTGCACCTTTCCTCTAGGTCAAGTGTGCTTGCAGGCCCACTCAACCACTGTAAGCTCAGCCGTCCAAGTGCTTGGGCATCTCTGGCCTGCTCATCGGCAGGCGTCAAAGTATCCAATGCCTCCTGTCCAATGCGGCAGAATTCCTCTATTGCCTGCCGATATGCCCGAGTACGCTCATCCAGGATCGTCCTCTTGAGTAAAGCACGTTCTTGTGTCTGCCCCTCTGAACCCGACAAAGGGTGATCGGCCAAGGCCAGAGACAAACAGGCTTGGTAGCGCAACGATGGCGGACCAAGGCGCTCAACTCGGGCCAGGAGAGGTGCTACCAAGCGAGCTTCTCCGAGGCGCAAGAGATGTCCGCAGGCACGTTGGCAAGTATCACCGTGACACTCATAGGCCAAGTACTGTAGCAGCGGGATTGTTGACTCAATTCTTCCATCCTCCAACAGGGTCTCACAAGCCTGGATGCGCTGGGAATAGCCAGGACGAAGGGCTAACCAGCGCGCGGCAGCCAGCCCTACGATTTTGGTTTGTTCATTGTCGAGCAGACTCTTCACCACCATCCACATAGGCTCAGTGGGGCCATAGAAGAACTGCGGACGATGGGTAGCCAGTAGATGCAGCGCCGCTGAAAGGGCGACAGCCTTGTCTCCTGTCTGCAACAGAACATCAATGGCTTCCGGCGCGTTGTCACCCTCCGCCAGCAGAGCTGTGTCACGTAGCAGCCCTCGTTCCAGCTGGACTGTTTCGCCCACCTTGGACAAAGCCGCTGCTGAGACCCCGGCCTCATTAGGCTCATTCCTAACCAGCTCGTCTAGGACCGCGATAGCCGTCGCTCGATAGTCGCTCTCTAGTAGGCGCGTAGCCGCCAGGTGACGAATGTGGGCTGGTACGTTCGATTGGGTCAAGCTGAGCAGAGCTTCTACAGAAGGAGTTTCCGGTGTAATGGCTACCAGCCACTGCAGAGCTGCTCGATCGTTTTCTTCCTCCATACGCTCAGCAAGTCTCTCCAGCAGTGTCAGCAGGCCCTCTTCTCCCAACACCCGACGTGCCAGTCCGGCGTCTACCGGCCCTAAGGTTGAGTCGGTCAAGTCCGATTGGGCATCGATAGAAAAGATGTAGTCCTTTCTCGACTCCAGCTCAAGCAAGTAATCCATGGCCTCGCCGGGCCAGTATTCAAAGCGCAAGCGTTGTGCTTTGGCTGGGTCAGCTACATACTCTGACTGCTCTATAGGCCGTAGGCTCAGTGGGGGCTCGGTCTCCCGATCTCCGCGAAACCAGAGATTCAGCAAGCGCACTGCTTCCGGTTCCGCAAGCGGCCGCAGGATCGGCCGGGCAGTCTTGCGGTCATCCAGGTAGATCAAGGCGGTCGCCACGTTGAGGCATACCTCCGGCGGGGCGTCGAGCGCTTGCCCCTCTTCCAGGGAAAAGGTGCGCATCAAGAGGGACAGCGCCGCTTCGCGGTGGCGGGTCGCAGCCAGCCGCTGATAGCGATCCAGCGCCGCCTCCTGTACCTGGGGCGCCCCGTGGGCCAACAGCCCGGCCAGTTCCCCCAGCACCTCGTCGCGCAGGGCGGGCCGCACCTGGATGTCGTCGGCCAAACAGTCCGCCGCCAGCAGCACGTTGCGCCGCAACACCTCCTCGTAGGGGTCGGGGTGCTCCAGGATCTGCCGGATCAGGGCATTGGCCTGGGGCCGGCTGTAAATGGACAGATGTCCCGCTGCCAGCAGCAGCGGCTCGTGCCACACGCTGCGGTGGACGTAGCGGGCCAGGTCGAACGCGCCGCTCTGCATCTCGTACGACAGGCGTAACGCGGCCAGGTACTCGCCAAAGGTCTGGTGCAAAAAGCCGTACACCGGCTGCCCGTCCGGATCCGTCCCCCGCTCCAGAAACAGGCCGCTCTCCTCGCTCAGGTTTTGGAGCAGCTCGTTGCCCAACCGTCGCGCCTCCCTGACCTCGCAGCCGCGCCACTCGGCGATCTCGTGGTACACGCGGGGCAACAGGTCGTTATGAGCGATCACCCCGCTCACGTTGCTGGACAGGATGTGCTGGGCGATGGGGGCCAGGATGTTCTTGACCTCCTCGGCCTCCAGCTCCGTGATCCCGCGTTGGGCGGTCCAGTACTGGATCAGGGTGTCGGTGGCGTTCTGGTAGACCAACACGCGCTGGTTGGGCAGCGTGGTTCCCCGCCAGTGCATCAGCACGACGATGGTCAGCAGCAGCGGGTTGGCCGCCAGGCGCGCGATCTGCGGCTTGGCACAGAGCGCCTCGATCAGGTTACCTGCGCCGTCGGTGCGTCGTTGTTCGGGGAGTGCGGCGTCGATGGCGTTGTACCACAGGCGCACAAAGCGCTCGCGCTCCTCCTGCCCCAGCTCTTGCAGCGTGGCGTGCACAAAGTCGCGGGTCAACGGCGAGCGGTCATAGCCCACGATGCGGCTGGTGACCAGGTAGCCGTTGCCGGGGTAGGCGGCCACCATCTCACGGATGCGCTCCGTGACCCGGGCCCGCAGCGAGACGTCGCCCACCTCGTCCAGGCCGTCCAGCAGGATCAGGCAGCGGCCGCGCTCGACCGCCCGGCGCAGGTACGCGCCGTATTCGGGCTGGGGCTGCAGCTCGCGCTCGACGTACTCGACCAGGTGCAGGGTGGGGTCGGCGCGGCAGGCCTGGGCATAGGTAGCGATGCGGATCAGCACCGGGACGCAGTCCGCGACGCCCTCCCCGACGTGCTCGGTGTCGCCGGCGGCCAGGGCATAGGCCACGTAGCGCGCGGTGGTCGACTTGCCCGTGCCCGGGTGGCCGAGCAGGACGGCGCGCGGCGCGCGGAGCAGTTGGGCCAATGGCAGCGGGCGTTGGGCGGCCTGGCGGGCGCTCAACTGGGCGTAGCGCCGCTCCACCTCTTCTCGGCGGCGCTGCCAGTCCAGCTCGTTCACCGCCTCCAGCTCGGCCTGGCGCAGCAGGTCCTGCTCGGCGTACTCGGCCATCGCCGGGCGGCCCTCTACCGCCCGCAACGGCAAAAAGATCTCCGCGAGGGGCAGGCTGAGCACCCGCCCGCTGACGTGGGGCGAAAAGCCGCGGATCAGGTGTTCCGCGTACAGGTCGCGGATATAGCCGTTGTACGCCTGGCGGACTTCGGCGTGCTCGTCTTCCTGAACGGGCTCCGGCTGGGCAGGAGGCGGAAAGAGCCGCCCGTCGCGCAGCCGCATCCACAGCACGGGCGCGGCAAAGATGTAGTTGCTCCGCGAAGCCTCACTCTTGTCCAGAGCCAGGGCGCGGCGTCCGGCCTGCACGGCCACGTCCACCGCTCGTCCCTCGGCCAGCGCCTCGTAAAAGGCGTGGGCGAAAACTCGTCCCTGCCCCTGGGTGATCGGGTAGCGCATGGCCACCACCGCCGGGACGTGTCGCCGCGCCAGCCAGGCCGCGCCGCCCACGTAGGGCTGAAGCGCGGATAGTTGCCCGCCCTCGCAGGAATGCAGCACCACCAGGTGCGGCCGGCGACCGAACAGCTCGCTGAAGGATTGGTCATCGACCCAAAGGTCTTTGCCCTCTTTGTCCAGCAGCGCAAAGAACCCTCCCCCTCGATCGAAGCGGCCGTGCCCCAAAAAGTGGAGCACGTGCGGCTTAAAGGTCCGCACTCGTTCTTCCAGCGACTCTGGCGTAGGGTCGGCCAGCCTGCTCACCCTGGCCTGGCCACGGGCCAACAGCCCGATGTCGTTGGCCGCACGCTCGACAAAGGTGCCGCCCAGCTCGGTAGAGTATGCAAAAAGCACGCGCAGGGGTTCTTGGGTCGCATAGCCGTCCAGCGGCTGGGCCAGCCAGTCGTCGTATTGGTACGAGAGGGCCACGCGGGGATGTGCGCTCAGGTAGGTGTCGTGGGCGTACAGGAACTCCCAGGGCAGGCTGACGATCTGGGGGGAGACGTCCTGCTGGAAAACGATGCGCAGGCGGATGAGGGTCTCCTGGTCTGGGTCATTCACCATCCTGCGCCAGGCTTGTTCGCGAAAGTGGTAGCCAATGGATCCTGCAAAAAGCGCGGCAAAGAGGAGTTCGCCGAGCTCTCGTGCTTGCTGCCTTGATTCCAACATGCCAGCATTGGCGGCTCTTACATAGCCCCGAGCGAGACCGAGCTGTCTCTGATCGAGTCGGCCACGATCGACGTGGTCAACCTTGTTTGCGTCGGTCGCCACAGCCCGCACGACGTTGTCGCTTTGTACGGTGAGCGTATAGTCGATGAATTTGTCCATCGGCGGTCCCCCTGCGATCGGGTGAGACCGGGCGGGTTTTGCGGGGTCCGTTTTAGAGTGGCAGGTCTGGAGCGTACACCCGTCCGGTCTGAGGGCTCGGTTTGATCCAAGGATAGCACGAGGAACGTGGATTGTCAACAGAGAGAGGACGAGGGATAGCGCAGCAATTGTGTGGCCTGGCAAAGGCGTACGGGAGGAGAAGAGAGCAGAGCGAAGCAAGAAGCACAAAGGGCGTGGGTTAGATTCGTTTTGTGGCCTGCGAGGGGGCATATAGGGTGCAGCGAATGTGAGCTGAGGGCGCAGCGAATCGACAGATGGTCAAGGAAGGGGCCTTGTCAGCGGGAGAGGCGTGCTCAAAGGTGCGGAAGGACGGGCAAGAGAAGCGTCAAGCAGTCTGGGAAGGGTAATGTGGCAGGGGGCAGCGGCCCAGCGCCAGAAGGTCTGCAAGCTGGGCAGGCAAAGAGGCTGGATTTACGCTGTGGTCAGGTGACCAGGAGCGTGGCCTGTTGCACAAGCCGACCGAGAGTACGCAAGTTGATCAACAAGTCAGCGAAGGAGAGGTCGGCGGTGGCGCCAGGCAAGCCGTAGGACCAGACGCGTTTCAAGCCGAGACGGGTGAGCTGACTGTTGCGACCCTCGACGGCGTTCTTGCGAGCGCCATAGTGTTCCTTCCAGAGCGAGGAGCCATATGGGTAGAGGCGAGCCAATCGCTCGTGGCGGGAACCATCAGGGTGGACGAATGCGCGACCGACGTGCTTGATCATGCCCAAGGGACGATCGGGGTCTCGGAAAGGACAGGCAGCGTCATCAGGGCGGGGATGGCGCTGCCGGATGCAGGTCTGGCGGCAGACCCAGCAGGCGCGCAGGCGCTGGTAGTCGACCCCGTTGAAAGACATAGGGTAGCCATGCGCGCAAAGAGGACGCCCGTTCTTGTCGTATCCGCGGAGCTGGCAAGTTTGCTCATCCTTGTCGTGCTGGTCGCGGCGGATGACGATCACCGGGATGACCTCCTCGTCGTAGAGGCGATTCAGACAATCTGCGTAGCCCAGGGCCGAGTCGGCGACCAGTTCGCCAATCTGCAGGTTGGGCAAGCGGTGACGGAGATAGGCAAAGTCATTGGGCATGAGACGCCGCTCGTCGGCGTTGGCCGCGTGCACAGACGAATAAGCCACCCAGTAGGCATGCAGTTCATCGTCACAGAGCACCTGGGGGTAGCTACGGTAGCCGTAGACGTCACGCGCGCGAGAAGAATCCTCCTCACCTTCCTGGTTGGTGCCGCTGTAGTGGATCAAGCGTGCCAGGGGGTCGCGAGGGGTGGTGTAGCGGCAGCGTTGGGCACAGGCCTCCTCCGTGCAAGAACAGCCGTCGAAGCCCTTGTCCTGTGCTGGGCAAGGACGAGATTGCTGGGCCGAGAGGGGCTGGTAGCAAGGGTCGGTGACCTGCCCACAGCGCATCGAGGAATGGGCTTCGTGCAACATGCCGTCTACGGCGACAGGCAGGCCACGCCGCGCGGGGGTATGGGCATGTGTGGTCCGTGTGGGCAGCAAGCCTGCAGCGTGGATCAGTTCGATGAAGCGCGGGCAGAGGTCGAGATGAAAAGCAGGGCCCAAGGCCTTGTAGAAGGCGCGCAGTGTGGAAGCAGAGGGTGTCACCCCATCGCGGAAGCCCAAGAGCTTGCGCCAGCAGATGCCCTCGGGTCCGGCGAGCCGCTTGGCCAGGGACTTCCAGCCCAGCCCTTTCTCCCAACGAAGCAAGCAGCATAGAAAGAGGGAGACCGGGTCATAGGGCGTCTGTCCTGGGGCATTGAGATGAATGTCCGTCAGGGCGACCAGTTCGGCACGCAACGGTGCAAAGTCAATCAGTAAGAGGGCGACAAAGAATGGACTGAGCACCTTCAGTTGCGTACACTCAGTGAGCATTGCCCAGCCAGGATAGGTGTACCAGCTCAGCGCACGGAAAGAGAGGTTTTCTGCGCGTGCGGAGGGGAAGCGCAGCGGCAAGTGCTCGCGCAGGGCCTGCAGGCGAAAGGTGGTCTTGAATCGAGTAACGCCTTCACGCAGCTTATGCGCGGTCTGCTCCCACCGTTTCTGCTTGTCCAACGCGGCCTGGTCTTCGGCAGAGAGTTTCCGTCGCAGGGTCATGGCTGCATCCCTTGCGCACGCAGCGCACGTAGGTACGCCGCCCTGCTGTTGCGGTCAAGCAAGGCACGCAACAGAGCGCTGAAAGCAGGATGGCGCAGGGCGATCAAGGCCTTACGCAAGTGGTAGTGTATGGCTTGCCGACTGCAGCCCCGTCGACGTCCTAACTCGGCCAACGTACAGCCGCCCCGGCCGTCCAGTCCATAGTAGGTGCAGACGATCCAGCGTTGAGAGGCTGGCAACCGGGCGACCATTGCATACAGGGCGGTCTGTACCTCTTCGGCCAGCACCTCTGTCCAAGGGTCTACATACGAGGGAGACGGGGCAGGGACCAGAACAGTTCCTTCCTCCTTCTCTGCGTAGCGGACTGCATGCCACACGTGACGTGCAATGACCACGCCTGCGTAGGTGGAAAAGGCATAGCCTCGTCCTGGGTCAAATCCCAGCACAGCACGCCACAGACCGATGCGTCCAGCATGGATCGTTTGCTCGTAACTCAGGGGGCCACGCCACTGCTGACGTACAATGTGATGCACTAGCCCCTCGTGCATACACATCAGCTTTTCCAGGCTCTGCGCATCCCCGCCTTGCGCCTGAACGTACAGATTGGCATCCTGACTGTGGATCGTGGTAGAATAAGACACGGCGTTTCTCCTTTCTTTTCTTGGGGGTGGATGCCGCTATCCCCATGAAAGTAGAGAAACGCCGTGTCTTTGGCAAAAAGCAGCGGTCAGCCGGATCCGGCTGACCGCTGTCGACGCGCTTGGGTTGATCTCCCTCCCTACACTGGGTTGAATTCACTCCTTCAGAATTGCTGCGCTATCCCGCCAAGTCTCGTTTGCCAATCCACCCATCTGTGGTATCCTTGGATCGAGATGCAGGATGCAAGAGCCAAGATGCGGCCCACACGCAACACGCGGCCCACAGCCGACGCAGCGTCGGACAACG
>JABAOF010022449.1_pt1 | contig 12794 bp, 9 predicted proteins | sample 7062171 | NCBI WGS metagenome assembly JABAOF01 (sample SAMN14538628, study PRJNA623070) | marine sediment metagenome | biome: marine biome [ENVO:00000428]; feature: marine pelagic biome [ENVO:01000023]; material: deep marine sediment [ENVO:00002113] | place: India: Gulf of Khambhat ...
TGGCCTTGATGATTGTTGCCCGTGCTTGGAAACGGGCCTGGGTTTTTAGGTCCATCGTCATCCCCGAGTGAAGGCTTTGTTATTTGGTAATTTAACCAAATCGCCATCATTTGTCAAGTATTTTTTCAGCTGCCAGCTTGGAATAATTGCGGCCAATAGGAAATCATCGCCACATTCGTACTCCTCCCAAATTACACCAAAGACCCACCGAACGAAAGCGGTGACCTCCCGAATTTGGGAAATCACCGCGCACTTGACCCTGAACAAAAGAATTTGCCCCAGCGATGACTCGTGACTCAGGCGTCCTTTCTTTCGGCAAAGAAATGGAAAGCAGAGACTATTCCGCCTTATCCTATGAGAGGAATTCTCTCCCTGTAATTCAGGCTGCTTTCACCTTTGGTTCGGTTGCCCGAGAGGCTTCCCTCTTCAACTGGGCCTCGACTGCCTTCATACTTACGCCCTTGGGGAAGACATATATCCACGAAGTGGCCCGCTCTCCGTCTAAGCCATAAACCTGATACCCCTGTTTCTTAGCCTCCGTAGCCATCACTAGAATCTCGTTGAACGTCCCGAATTTCAAAGCATGGGCAATACAGGTGTCCACGCAGGCAGGAGCCTCCCCTTTCCGCACCCTTTCCACACAGAAGGTGCACTTTCTCATCAGATAGGCCTTTTCGTCCAGCCTGGGGACCCCCCCGTAAGGGCAGGCCTCCGTGCATGATTCGCACCGAATGCAATGCTCGTCGTTTATCAGAACTATTCCGTCGGGTTCTTTGTGAATGGCCTTTCCCTCTTGGGGACAGGCCTCAACACATGGAGGATCCACGCAATGCATGCACCTTCTCTCCATTGTGTAGGAGATCACCTTGGGAAACCTCCCCACTTCCTCCTCCTGAACCCAACACCAGGTCGAGTGGGTGAATTCCTTTTTGTAGGTATCGGGATTAGGGGAGTTCCCATTCCAGAGTTTGCATGCTACCTGGCAGGCCTTACAGTTCACACAATTTGGGGCATCGACGAGGACCCCGTATTTGTTTTTCCCGGCAGCACGTGCGCTCGTTCTTATCCCTGCCAGAAGCACTGCTCCAATTCCTCCCATGCTGAGCTTCCTGATAAACCCTCTCCTCTCTATATTCATCGCCATCTCCTTTCCTCAGATTTTTCGAATACTTACGCACACATCCGACATCCACGCACCGGCTGACCAGTCTTTCCCGTGCAGGGGCTTTTCCGGTCTGTCGGGAATGAGGTATCCATCGTTGTGTCCCCGTATAAAGCTGAGGTTGGGAACGGTATGCCCAAAATTGTGGTGGACCATCACGCAGTCGGGCCGTATCCTCTCCGTGGTCTTTGCCTTGAGCTTGATGGCCCCAACTTGGGATTTCACTTCCACCGTGTCCCCGTCATTAATGCCGAGTTTTTTTGCCGCAGATGTATTAACCCAGGCGTACGGTTCGGGGAAGGCATCAAGGGCGTAAGGATTACTTGAGGTCAGCGGTGAGCTGTGCTTGTGCCCCGGCCACCTCCTGAGCAAGAGAAAGAAGGGGAACTTCGTACTCGCCTTTGCTGCCTTCTCTAGCCAGGAAGGGAGCGGATCATATCCGTGGTTTTTGAAGAGGTTTCCGTAGATCTCTATCTTGCCAGAAGGGGTCTTGTACTTCGACTTAGACTTATAAGCGACCTCTTTCTTCCATACGCCGTTTTCGGCCTTTTTCAGATCGGCAAGGGTCATGCCGATGGGTTTGAGCATCGCCTCCATATAATCCTTGGGAGTTACCCAGCTTCCCCCCTTGAGCATAAAGTATTTGGTCCCCCGCTTCATATCGATGCGCTTTCCTAACTCCATTAAGACGCCTGTCAAACCCTTCTGCTCGCCACCGGGATCCTGAACCTTGTTCCCGGCGAAGACGAGTTTGTACCCGGGCGTAACGTACTTCCTGTAGGAGATGAAATCCTTCTCCAGGAACATCTTCTCGGGAAGCACCAGGTCGGCAAACCACATAACGTCCTTGGGCGTGCTGTCCATGAAAACCACATAGTCGAGGGTGGAGAGGGCCTTGGCTATCTTCTGGGGATTGGGGAAGCTCAGAAGCCCATAACGGCGGAAGATCGCCATCTTCAATTCGTAGGGATCTTTGGTCATGATTCTCTCGGCCGTGTTGGCAAAAATCCCTCTGTCCGTGATAAGCTGCGTGACCAAAGGGAACTTATGCTTCCCGTCAATGGAGCCCTTCTCGTTTATGAGGGCCTTAAGCCCCTTTGGAGGATTTTGCTCGAACTGGAGTTTGCTCTTAGGTGCCCACCCAAACGCCATGGTTGCCTCACCACCATCGCGATCAATAGCACCTACAAGCGCGTTAAGGATCATGACGGCGTGGGTCGTGTGGTGGCTGTTGGCGTAGTTGGGCCCAGCCGCTCCATCTCGCTTGTGGTTTGGCACTACGGCCGGCCAGTTCTTAGGATCGCTAAACTCGTTGGCTATCCTGACAATAGTGGAGGCAGGGACTCCACTTATCCCTTCCGCCCATTCGGGCGTGTATCCGGTAAATGCCTCTCGGATCTCCTGCTCATGAGGATAGAAGTTAGTCTTTTCCCTGGCGAAATCTTTATCGAAGCGATTATTGGAGATAATGTAGTTGATCATGGCCAAGGCAACTGCCAAGTCCGTGCCCGGTTTGATGGGTATCCACTCGGCCTTTGATCCCAAAGTCCCTTGAAAGGGGTTAAAATAAACGACTCTGGCTCCTTCAACTATGGCCCCCACCGCCTGGTTTGTGGGGTGGTTCTTGGCCCGATCCGCCTGGTCCCATCCAAAACTTACCATGTATTTCGCACCCTTCAGGTTGGACCAGAGATTGCCGCCGATCAAGGCCTTCCTCGCCACAAAGTAAGTGGAGAAACAGGTATCATAGTGACTAACGAGATTTGGGGAACCCAAGGAGGAGAGAAGCCGTGCACACCAGCCATACCCACCGTGGGAAATTAGTGCTAAGCGTTCCCCGTGTTTCCCGTGTTCCGTGGCCTCGAGGATTTTATTAACCATAATGTCATAAGCCTCACCCCAGCTTATTCGGACCCACCCGGGATTCACCCCAAAGCCCTTCTTATCGGGGTTCGTCCTCCTCATGGGATAGAGAAGTCGATCCGGACCGTTCAAGAATCCCAGAGCGGCCTTTCCCTTAGGACAGAGATGCCCCTTGTTGAACGGATCTGCAGGATTACCCTCAATGAAGACGGCCCGGCCATTCTTCTTATACACCTTCATCCCACAGCGCACCATGCAGATATCGCAGGTGGTATGGACCGTCTCATCAAAATCAAACTTCCCCTGCATGGGCAACTCGGCATGGACCTCCCCCGGGTCCCCTACACCCTTAGTCGCGAATGCGGTGCCGAGGGTTAGGCCGAAGAGGCCCATGGATTTGAGGAATCTTCGGCGCTCCTCTGATAATCGACTGCCGTTTTGGAGTTTGGACTTAGCTGGCATTTTTTCCACCTCCTGATTCGTTGATTGGGTATTCAGTTTTGAACGCCTAAGTTTCTCAGATACAGGATCCTTCTCCGGATTCTTTCCCCTATGGATTCCATATCGACTTCAGGAATCCCTTTTATCGCCGAGAGAAGCCCCATACGAAGGAATAAATCCGGAGAGAGAATTGGCCATCTTTTTAAAACTTCTGAGAACCCGCGCGATGGCTGGCCCCACACCGCACCGAGCCAAGTTCTTTCTCAGTGACAGGGAAAAAGTTGAGGGGGGAGAGATCTTTCCACCCTCTCCCCCTAGTGAAATGAAACTAACCTAAAGGACCTAGGGGAGACAAAGCAATTTGTGTACCAGGCAAAAGGATGGGAAATGAGCGTGAGCAGGCAGCAAGGCCCAAGGCCTCATGGAGGGGAAAAAATTCTTAAAAGTTCAGGGAGACCCCCAGTCACCGGTAGAGATATGAGAGAGGAAATGTTACAGATATGAAACGTCCCAACGGGATAAAGGGCAATAGAACCTATTTGAGTAAGGCTTTGCGGAAATGTTACCCGATCGAGATATGCTACTTTTTAGTAACATTTACGGGATGAGGCGGTACTCCTTCATCTTTTCCCAAAGCGTTTTCCTTGAAATTCCGAGAACTTCCGATGCCTTACCCCTCTTACCTCCCACTTCTTTCAGCACGTGTTCGATGTAACGCCTCTCGAAGGACTTGATCACCGACCCCAGGGATTTGGATCCGTCCAGCTCCCCATAGAGCTTGAACATACCATGAGTCCTGAACTCCTCGGGCAGGTCCTCTGGCTCGATCTGGACCCCTTGGCTGAGAGCGACCGCCCGCTCCATGGCGTTTTCCAACTCCCGGATGTTTCCAGGATATGAATAGCCGGTCAATAATTCTACGACTTTCTCCCCGAGCCTTTTGGGCATTCTGCCAATTTGTTTCGAATAGTCTTGAATAAAGTGGACGGCCAAGGGAAGAATGTCTTCTTTTCTTTCTCGCAACGGCGGCAGGGAGACGGGAACTACGTTGAGGCGGAAATAGAGGTCTTCCCTGAAATAACCCTTGTGGGTTTCCTCCTTTAGGTTTTTCTGACTCGCGCAGATGACCCGAACATCCACGTTTAAAGTGCGAGTTCCACCCACCCTCTCGAACTGTCGCTCTTGAAGTACCCGTAGCAGCTTCACCTGAACTCCTGGAGAGATATCCCCAATCTCGTCAAGGAAGATGGTTCCTTGGTGAGCTAATTCAAAGCGTCCCTTCTTCTGCGTCAGAGCTCCCGTGAAGGCACCCTTCTCATGGCCAAAGAGTTCAGATTCTAGGAGAGATTCTGGTAGGGCGGCGCAGTTTACCTTGATAAATGGACCATCTTTTCTGGAACTGGAAAAATGTATGGCATTGGCCACGATTTCCTTGCCCGTGCCGCTCTCCCCATAGATCACTACCGTGGAATCCACTTGGGAGACTGTGGCAATGAGCTCGCGTATCCCCTTCGTCTGGGGGCTCTTGCCCACCATGGGTTTAGGCCCGAACTCTCTCTCAACCCTCTTTCTCAAAGCGATGTTCTCTTGCCGTAGCTGCTTCATCTCCAGGAGACGCGATACGACCAAAAGCAGTTCTTCAGTTGTGAAGGGCTTTGTTAGATAGTCATAGGCCCCATTCTTCATAGCCTCAATAGCCGAATCCACTGAGGCATAGGCAGTGATTATCACAACCTCCGTCATCACGGAGTGCTTCTTCGCCTCCTTGAGAATCTGTAGGCCGTCCATATCAGGTAGCCTCAGATCCGTGATCACGATATCAAAACTGTCACCCATGATCATTTGGAGGCCCTCTTTCCCTGTTGTCGCAGCACTGGTTGCAAACCCCTCTTCCTCGAGGGCGTCGACAACCGTTAACCGAATCATCGGCTCATCGTCGATAACCAGGATGTTATATCCCTTTTTCAATTGGAAAACCTTTTTCAGCCATGTGGTTCTTCGGGCCAGTCAGGGGAAGCTCGATCATTACCGTCGTTCCGTTTGCCTCCCGGCTTACCATCCTGAGGGTGCCCCCGTGCGACTCAACGATCCGCTGGCTGACGGGAAGGCCAAGTCCCGTTCCCCCCTGGGACCCTTTCGTTGTAAAAAAAAGATCAAAGATCTTCGGTTGAATATCGGCAGGAATGCCCGGACCCGTATCTGAGATTTCGATGCGGCAGACACCGTTGAGGTAGGCTGTCTGCACCTTCAGCAGCCCCCCATTTTCCATGGCTTGTAAAGCATTGAGAAAGACATTTACCAGGACCTGCTCGATCTGATTCGGATCGATCAACACATCATTCGGCAATTGTTTTTCTAAGTCTTTTTCAACGGAGATTCCCGCCTTTTTCATGGAAAAATCTAAGAACCCGAGTACTTTATCAACCACGGTGTTAATGCTGGAGGGGACGAGTTTCAGTTCGTGAGGCCGGGCATACTCCAAGAGATTCTTCACCCTCTTCTGGATTCTAAGGATGCCGTCCTCCATCAAAGAGAGATACTCCTTTTTCTTTGGCTCAGGAAGACTTTTCTTCTTAAACGCATGAACGCAATTCAGCAGGCCGCCCAGAGGATTGTTAATCTCATGGGAAATCGCGGCCGTAAGCTTTCCGATAGAAGCCATCTTTTCTGCAAAGGTAAACCGTTTCTGGGTCAGCTCCCTTTCTTGGTCCGCTTCGTGAAGCTTCCTGATCATGGAGGCAAAACTCCTTTGGAGAACACCGATCTCGTCATTTCGGCTTGAGTCTGGGGAAAGATCAAGGCTACCTCCTGCGGCGATCCGGTCCATCATAAGACTAAGTTGTCTTATCGGTTTGGTGAGGGCCCGGAAAAGAAGCGCAACTGCCACCACAACAAATGCCATGGAGGCGAGACTGAGAAGAACAATACGCAGGCTTGCCGTCAAGAGCCTTTCCTTCAACGGGGCGAGGCTAATCCCTACCCTCAGGCTTCCCCATCGTTTGGAAGAGATGGCTAGCGGAGTCGAAATATCGAGAACGGGAATTACCCTGCCCTGATGGGTGATTCTCGCTCTTCCCAGCCGTGTCTGCAGACTGGAAAGGACCTCCAAGTCGTCAGCATCGCGTCGTACCGCTCCCAATTGAGATGTGTCACTGTGGGCGATTACCTTGCCTCCTGTATCAAGGATCTCAGCATAAACTATGCCAAGAGACTTTTCTGCCATGAGCTGCTCGACGTAGTTGTCGAGGAGGCCTCCTTCTTCCACCAGTTCCAGTTCTTGGTAAAGGAGGGTATTAGTGACGGGAATAGCCAGTGTTTCAACCAAGACTCTACCCTGGCCGCTGATCCTATCTTCCAGGAGGTGTCTTTCCCTCCTTATGTCCTGATACCCAATGAATGCCGTCAGAGCCATCACCAGGATTGCCAGGTAAAAGGTGAACTTACCTTGAAGGGAGCGAAATGTCATCAATTTGAACCATCACACCTTTCCTTAGGGTCCCTAAGAATCTTGCGGATAGGGTCATAGTCAGAGTCATGTGCGGGGATAAACCCATATCGGAACTCTTCATCCCACGTCTTCGTCAATGTTCGATGCTCTTCTTTATGAGGATCAAGGGAAAGAAGCCTCTTTAAGACATGGTCGATGACTTTCGGCGACGTCCTAGGTGAGGCGACAAACGGCACGGTGGGAATTGGAGCGGAAAAAAGCAAGAACCTAAGGGATTCCTTGTAGCGCCCTACAACAATGTCTTTAACGGCCCCCGCATCATATTCCCCTCGGAGTACTGCCTTCGCCACCAGGTCGTGATGTCTCAAATGGCTATAACGACCTAAATCCTTAAGACAGATGCCTTCACTAGCCAAGTAGTACAGAGGCATAATAAACCCAGCGGTAGAACGCCTCTGGCCAAAGGCAAAGCTATGGGATCTTAGGCCCGAAATTTTTTTAATTGGGCTGTCCTCCCGGGTAAAAATTATGCTCCGATAGAATTCCTTCCCTTCTCGCGTCAAACCCCTCAGGAGCGGAAACACACCATATTTCTCATGGGCTTCGATGTACGGAACCGGGCCACACGACCCCAGATCCACAATCCCTTTGCCCACGTTCTCTACCGTTTCCCCATACGTCTTCGAAAGTTTTATTTCAAAATGAAATGGAGAGTCCTTGGACAAGTAATCCATCATGGGTTGAAAGTACTGATACATAAGCCGGGGATTGTACTTAGGGCAAAGGCCAACGAGAATTTTCCTTGATTCTTCGGGTTCCGCCCCGCAGTTTGGCAGGGCGAAGAAAATCCAAAACAGCAATAATAGGCCGGTAGCGGGCGTTTTTTTCATCGTCCGAAGTACCTAAGGATAAACCGAGATTTGGATCTAATATAAATACCTAAAAGAGACCGGTCTGTCAAAAGGAACCCACAATTGGAATAGAAATTGGTACAGTACCCTTGACACCTCATCTATGGTTTACATATGCTCGACTCCCTGACCCTCACCCACCACGATTCTTAGCCGTGACTGTGTTCTCAAACGCTACCCGCCTTGGCTCTTTACCAGGGCGGCTTTGGGTGGTTTGAAGCGTCCTCGTGCAAGCCGGCCTCAAGGGGGCCTCTGTCATCTTTCCCACAGCCTCATGGCGCACTCAATCGCCAGTCATTAGGCTTGGGAAGGTTATAAGATCATCGGTTTCTCAGCAGGAGGTGGAGAAATAATTGGGGCAAGGGCGGCTAGGATATCAGGGAGACGTTAATGAGTCTTCACAACGTTCTAAGTGATTTCCATATTAAAACTGGTGTGCTCAGAGCACCAAGCCTGGCATTTTTCAACCCCCTGACGTAAATCGGATTTTGTAAGGGAAAGAATACAAATCCCTTGACACCTCGGAAAAGAAGGGCAATCATCGTCTCGAAACGGGGTGGTTTTCGAGAATCGATGGATTTCACAAAAGGCGAGCCGTGAAGGAAAAGGGTTCTTTTAACTTTGGTTGGGTAATTGTAGGCATCAGTTTCATCACCCTCGCTCTTGCGTATGGGGTTTGGTACTCGTTTTCCGTCTTCTTTGTGGCCCTTCTAAAAGAGTTTGGCTGGAGCCGCTCTGTCGCCGCAGGGGCCTTCTCCCTCTTTGTGGTCGTCCACAGTCTTATGGGTCCTTTCGTGGGGGGCATGGTGGATCGCTTCGGACCCAGAAGGGTCATCCTGTTGGGATCATTCTTTTTAGGAGTGGGACTCGCCCTATGCAGTTTAACCAGCACTTGGTGGCACTACTACATCTTCTTCGGCGTTATTACGGGTGTGGGCGTGGGGTCCATCGGGTGGGTGCCCAATACTACGATCATCCAACGATGGTTTAAAGCCAATAGGGGCTTGGCCATCGGTATCATATCCTCCGGGATAGGAATTGGGATTTTGGTCTGTGTTCCCTCAGTCCAACATCTTATCAGCCGAGTGGGATGGCGGATGGCTTATCGCATTATGGCATGCTCCATTCCCCTCATCGTGGTCCCCATGGCGATTGTATTTCTCAAGAAACCCGTACAAACAACCTCGCCTCGTGATACGAATTCTTCCGAAAGGGGGACTATTAGTTCGGCCACGAGAGATCCCTCGATCGTCGATGATGAATGGGGATCACGGTCGTGGACCATCCGACACGCCATAACCACGAAACAATTCTGGCTCCTGAGCATTTCCTTTCCCTTAGGGGCTTTCGCCATGCAGTCAATTCTAGCCCACCAGGTAGCGTTTTTCGTCGATCAAGGGGTGGAAACCCTCTTTGCCTCCTACATCGTGGGGATAGTGGGGGTCTCAAGCGTGGGGGCGAAGATCCTATGGGGAACACTATCGGATAGGATCGGAAGGGAGATTACCTATACGATAGGGGTTTGTTGCTCGATTTGTGGAATGATATTCCTCATCGTATTCGCCGTTCACCCTTTCTCCTCTCTCCCGTACTTTTACGGTGTCTTCTTCGGCATGGGATACGCTGTTTTGGCGGCACTCCCTCCCATCATCACAGCGGATTTTTTTGAAGGACGGGGTTATGGCGGAATCTTTGGAACGCTCATACTTATCAATGGAGTGGGAGGGGCTTCCGGAGCATGGTTCGCCGGTTTCCTCCACGATCAGGTGGGAAGTTACGTTCCCGTCTTTATCATTATGATGGTCTGTGCTCTCTTTGCGTGCCTTAATATCTGGAGGGCGGCTCCGAGGAAAATCAGGAGGGTGCCGGGGAAAAGGGGGAAACCCCATCCGTCAACATAAGGTCGGGGCGTAGCAGGGGAAGGTTAGGACACCTGAGGCCGGGGGACTGGATAAGTCCCAAAATACGTCTTGAAGGGACGAGAACGTGTAGGAGCTACCGGTACCACCACGCCTGATTAAGCTTTTCGGGACAGATATCTTGCTTCTTCTCTCCCTCTCTCTTCATCCACAAAATAGAATAGAGTTCCGCCGGCTAAAAAGAGGAGCGCAATGGATGTAATGCTGGCCCGCGAAGCGATACCACTGCTATAACCCATTGATCTTACGAAAAGACCGACTCCTCCCATGAGAACGGGGCCGATAACGGCAGCGAATTTGCCGAGCATGTTGTAAAAGCCGAAGTACTCAGCTGATCGTTCAACGGGAATTATCTTCGCAAAGAATGAGCGGCTGAGCGCCTGAATACCGCCCTGAACGAGACCAATGGTAATAGCCAGGATATAGAATTCATTCTTGCTTTGCATGAAAGCACCCCAGATGGAAACGAACAGATAAACTGCGATGGCGATGAAGATGGCGCGCTTTGCGCCGATTATCCCACCAAGATAACCAAATCCGATGGCAGCTGGGAAACCAACGAATTGAACGATGAGCAGCGCAACGATTAGATCATTGGATTTGAAGCCGATCGAAATCCCGTAATCTACAGCCATACGGACGATTGTATCTACGCCATCGATATACAACCAGTAAGCCACGAGGAACAGGAATATCGTTTTCAAATGGCGGACCTCCTGAAAGGTCTCTCTCAATTGAGTAAAACCAGCTTTCACCATATTCACACCAGATTTTTTCTCACCATGCGTGGGCTCTTTAACGAACAGTAGGAGTGGGATCGAGAAGACCCCCCACCAAATACTCACGGAGAGGAATGAGAATCTCACAGCTTCTCGGGCGGTTTCCAATCCAAATGTTTCAGGACTGAGGGTCATCCATACGTTCACCGCGAAGAGAACGCCGCCACCCAGATATCCTAGAGAAAAACCCAAAGCAGAAACAAAATCCAACTTATCCTCAGATGCAACAATGGTGATCAATGCATCATAGAAAATGTTTCCACCCGAAAATCCAATGGATGCAAGGACATACAGTACTACGGCCATAGGCCAATTACCCTTCGAAACCATGTAGAGGGATGCAGTCATTACCACACCCATATAGGCAAAGAAGAGGAGAAACTTCTTTTTTGATGTTCCTTTGTCGGCAATTGCTCCCAGGATGGGTGCCGACAAAGCCACAGTGATACTCGCAATGGAATTTGCTAACCCCAGTCTGGCCGTACTCACCGTGGTATCAGTCCCCACACTCCAAAATTGCTTAAAGAAAATCGGAAAAAATCCAGCCATGACCGCAGTGGCAAAGGCCGAATTGGCCCAGTCATACATGCTCCACCCGAAGATCGCCTTCTTATCGTCAAGATGCATCGTGTGTCCGCCTCAAGGGATTTTGGAGATAGACGCCCCGAACCACGTTTTTAATTCTTCGAAAGCCTCTCACCGATAGAGTGGTATCATTCAATGGCCGATATGGAGCTGACTAATCGGTACAAAAGTAAATACATCAGGCCACACGTAAAATGCGAAGGGCCCTAAGGGGGATTCCGTTCGCGATAGAAAGACGATATGAGCTCGAAGAATCTCATGGGGGACTCTATGATCTCCCTCATCAGTTCAATCTGATGGTTGTGATTCCCCACATCCAGATAATCGATCCAGGGACCCTTCAAACCGGAGAGTCCATCGATGGCACCTCGATTGCAAGCAGCCTCAAGAACCCGGATCTCCATTTCAGGACTGTGGAGAATGTCGGGTTGAGACAGGAGATGGGCCAGACAGGCCAAGAACGCATAGGCGGCATCCTCCGATACAGCCCCGAAAACGATAGCATCAGCTCGTGAGGTAGTTCCGATGCCTCCGCCACAACTACATCGGCATTTATCCCCGTAGGGGATTACCTTCTCTGTGGCTTCCTTGAGAGCCCCCATTCCTAATTCGTTGCCCAAATCGCCAATCCCAATGGTCAAGCCCCCTCGTTTCTTAACCCCTTCAAAAAGCTCATCAATTCTCGCGACAAAAGGGGTGACCGAGCGTCCATCCATACGGTGATAGTAACCTTTTTCGTTTCTTCCCGGACGCTCGACGGAAACGGCAGCCCCGGGTTTCATTTTATCTAATATTCTGTTGGCCTCTTCCCCGGCTTTATGGACATCCTTGGTAAAGGGGAGAACAGTAACGGTATGGGGAATTGCAACGCTGGTCTTAAAATCATCAAGGATTCTCAGTCCAGATGCTTCACAGCAGGCCTTGGCGATATCGACACACTCTTCCTCACAAAAAACAACGGGTTTTGCCTTAAATCCAAGATCGACTGCACGGGCAATCAGTGACGCCCCAACCACCCCATCGGTTTCAGGGGTTACTCCGTTCCTCTGGGAAGCATGTTCCTTCCCAAGCTTCCCATCGTTCAGAACGTCCAAGGGCATTACGGGGAAGCCGGTCATGATAAAGACTACATCTTTCTCTTTTATCTTATGCACAAACTTCTGGGCTGCCCGGATGGTTAAAGGGCCATCAGATTTATCACGAGCCGCTTGATACAAGGGATGAATCTGTCCCTGACATCGCCAATCGATGGTGATCAATCTATCCAGATTTTCCCCGATCAACTCTGTAATCCTTTTCTCAATATCTTTGTCCATTGATTCTTATCCTCATATCGAGTTCTTGGGTTTAACCACTGCCTCAATATAATCATAGTTGGATATGATGGGGATCAAATGATGGCAATTGCCTCTATTTCTATCATACACTCTTGAGTCGTGAGCCGACTTACCTCGACAAGGGTACTCGCTGGATATTTTTCCTTAAAGTACTGCGCACGTACCTCATGGATCGCCTTCAGATTTTCCATATCAGTGACGAATACGGTTACCTTGACCACATTTTCTAAAGTAGCACCCCCTGTTTCCAGGACATGCTTGAGGTTTTGAATACATTGTCTGGTCTGAGCCCGTATATCCCCTTTTCCGACCACTTCTCCTTTGGCATTCTTAGAAATCTGCCCGGAGA
>JABAOF010014207.1_pt1 | contig 12792 bp, 5 predicted proteins | sample 7062171 | NCBI WGS metagenome assembly JABAOF01 (sample SAMN14538628, study PRJNA623070) | marine sediment metagenome | biome: marine biome [ENVO:00000428]; feature: marine pelagic biome [ENVO:01000023]; material: deep marine sediment [ENVO:00002113] | place: India: Gulf of Khambhat ...
GCCTCCTATCCTGAACCAGTGATCGGTCAGAATACCCATGCTGTCCCGGCTTATGGCTGGGCCGCCCCAGGAGCCGTTGTCCTGAAGGCCGCCGTAGACATAATACGGATCACGCATGTCGGCACCGATCGCGTAGAACTGACTTAGAGGAAGGTTGTCGAAGAAGAGGTAGTTTTTACCGTGGTCGTGGGTTAAGGCGGCCCCACCGTCGTTTCCTATGTAGTAGCGATCTTTGTCGCTCGGATCGGACCATAAAGCATGGTAATCGCCGTGAATCCCGGTGTCCTGTCTGTCGAGTGTCTTGCCTCCATCATTAGAAATGTGGTAGCTGCCGGCTACGACATAGACAATCTTGTCGTCCAAGGGATTTAAGTAGATATGGCTGTAGTAAAAAGGCCGGTTGTTGTAGCGGTTCATGTACTGCCAGGTTTCTCCGCCGTCTTCTGTCCGGTAAATGCCGGTCCCGAGTTTGCTCATGTTTTTATAATCGGGATTTTCGGATCCGTCAGGAAGAAATTCTCTCGGCTGAAAGCTATGCTCGATAAAAGCCATCAGCACTTCTGGCTTACTCCTGCAGATAGCTAGCCCAATTTTCCCCGTGTCTCCTTCGGGAAGTCCGTTGGTCAGCTTGTTCCAAGTTTCTCCCGCATCGGTCGATTTGAAGATACCGCCGTTGGGACCACCGCTGTCGAAGCGGTAGGGCCTGCGGAGCCGCTGCCAGAAGCCAACATAAAGCACGTTATCATTCGTAGGGTCCATGACCAGATCGATGGCGCCGGTTTTCCCATCATCAGGGAGCCCGTTGGTGAGCTTATTCCAAGTTTTTCCTCCGTCTGTCGTCTTAAACAAACCCCTGTCTCCCGTGTATCCCCAGAGATGACCGCCGGCTGCAACGTAAGCAATATCAGGATTCGAGGGGTGGGTTATGATCCTGGATATGGAATGGGTGTCTTTGAGTCCCATGTTGGTGAATGTTTTCCCCCCATCTGAGGACTTGAAGATCCCATCACCCCAAGCGATGCTGTTCCGTGTGTTTTTTTCGCCCGTACCGACCCAGATGATTTCAGGATTTTTCTGGAAAAAGGCCACATCCCCTATCGATGAGGCCCCGTATGTATCAAAAATGGGCTCCCAGGTGGTGCCGGCGTTCACGGACTTCCAGACACCGCCCGAGGCCGAGCCTATAAGCACGGTCGTGAAATCATCATCCAGGGCTTCGATGTCAGAAATACGACCTGACATGTTGGCCGGGCCGATGTTACGCCATTTGAAAGCCTTGGCTATACCCGAGTCATCCATTTGCGCCTGGCTGGGTGCGGGCGCGGCCGTGATAATCAAGACCACAAAGACGCATAGAATCAAAGCCGTGTGTTTTTTCCAGATTCTCATTGACTTACCTCCATTTTTTTGTGTGTTTTTGACCGGAAATTAAAGACATGTTGTCCTGGTTGAAGCAATTATATATGAAAAAAAAGAGAAAATAAAAATAGAAAGGAAAGGTCACTCTTGATCCTGAAGATAGATGATTCCTCTGTCCCAGCAGGCAAGCTATACAAACAGAAGAAGTTGATGTCAAGTTTATTAACGGTCTAAACCAAGATAATCAGTTTACATTGGCGCAGCTTTACCGACAGGATATGGTTTCATCATTTTTAGGAATCCCTCTTTTGATTGAGGAACTAAATGTTGAGCCTGCGAAAGCCTGGGCGGGAAATAATGCTATTATTCAGCTTTCGGTTCTGCAGGTGGTGTCTCCACACAAGCCTCTTTTTTCATACGACAGCAGCAGACATTAAAGAAAAGACTAAAAATAGCTAACAGGGCGGCAGCAATAATGATGACAATTTTTGCCCAGCTTGCCGGCCAGAAGAAAATGGCGAGTACCAGAATCGCGGCTGCGAATAAAAAACGGCAGAAACACAATTTCATGGCTCTTCACCTCCCTCCGGAAACAATTTTTTTCTTTTTATCATATTGTGTATTCAAATCCAAGTAAGAAAATGTATCAAATATAAGGATAGCCCCACTATATGCACATAAAAATCTAGTTCCAGACGCGCAACTTGCTTATCCTTAATCACCAGACTTGGGGGCTGCTGGCAGGGTCATAACGATCTCTCCCCTTCCAAGTGCAGTGGAAATAATAAATATGACTACTATGAGGGCATAAATAATAAAAGAGATAGCCGGATTAAAAAATGAAATACAGATGGCTGGAATCATAATAAGAGTATACACAAGCCCCATTAAACTCGCGCCCCTCACTAGAGCAGGGTCGATATCTCTATCGACCAAACGGTGCTTCCCAGTGACATAGGCCCAGATTGCCCAGCCCGAATTAAAAATAAGGAGCATATTGACCCCATAGATCAATGCTGTGATCGGCATCGCCCCAAACTTTCCGAACAATGCGGTAGAAAAGGGTATCAGGGCCACAAACATCAGGAAGAGGATGTTAATCCAGATGAGCGTGGTATCATAACGTTTTATGGCGTCAAAAATGGAATGATGAATAACCCAGAAAACGCCCAAAATCAGAAAGCTCAGCCCATAAATCAGGAATTTGGGCCACATCTCGAGCAGCCCATGGATCAATTCTTTATTACTCGATGTCTTCGCTATCTCTCCCACTCCGAGTTCCAACACCGCAAAGTCATGACGATGGCAAACACTCCGTCGGCTAGAGTCTGAAAGCGTTCTGGTGAACTGGTCGGGTCTGAAGCAATATATCTGGGTAATTTCATCTCTCATTCTCCTTTTGATGAGTGTGTTTACTTTCTTGGGAATTCCAGATCTTTTGATGGCTAAAATTCAAATCCTTTAAATTTCACTCTAAAGAATACCGAGTAAAGAACCGGAACGACTCCCAGGGTGAGCACAGTCGAAAAAAGCAGCCCAAAAATTATCGCGATGGCCATGGGTTCCCACATCGGGCCTCCTCCAATCCATAATGGAAGCAATCCCCCGATGGTTGTGGCCGTGGTCAGAAAAATTGGGCGTAAACGCCTCTGGGAGGCTTCGATGACCGCTCGGGCCGGTTCTAAACCATTCTCCTGGATTTCGATCCTTATTCGATCCAAAAGCACGATGGCATTATTGACGACGATTCCTGCCAGAGAGATCACACCCAGAAAGGTCATGAAACCGAAATAGGACTGGCCTACGATTAAGCCAAAGACAACACCGATTAGACCAAGAGGTATGGTGACCAGGATGATGATCGGACGCCGGATAGAATTGAATTGGAGGACCAGTAATAAAATAATAATCAAAAAGGCGATCGGCAGTTTTACCGCGATAGATTCATTGGCTTCCCCTGAGCTCTCTATTTCACCACCCAGTTCATACCTGTAACCGATCCCCCAATCCTTGCTTTCTTCCTTTAACCACTTATCCAGTTTTTGGCTGAGTGCAATCGGTGTGACTCCAGCGGCAACATCTGCCTTAACAGTGNNGAGAACGCCGCAAGATTTTCGACGCCTCCCATTTGATCTCTAGATCAGCCACCTGCTTCAACGGAACATTTCTTCCAGTCAACTGGGCCCACACATTGATCGTCTCCAACTTCCCGACATCCTGTCGTTCGGCTGCTACGGAACGAAGAGTCACGGGAATGGTTTTGTCTTCTTCACGGTATTGTGTTGTTTCTATTCCCGTCAACGCAGCTTGCAATGATATGGCAATGTCGTAGCTCGTCACACCCGCCCGCCGGGCCCGCGGCTGATTGATCTTCACCAACAGCTTTTTCGTCCGCTGCCCCCAATCGTCGTGAATATTTTTGGTACCCGGCATGGAAGCGAGTCTGGCTTTTACAAAATCAGCCAATTCGAACACCCGACCAATCTCCTTTCCAGAAATACGGACTTCCACAGCCTCTGTTGGAGGACCGTACGTCAGCAGATCGATATGGGTTCGGAGTTCCGGGAAATTATCCCTGCAAAATGCTTCCATTCTTTGGATCAGGGAATCGATGATGTCATTGGAAGTCGTGTTGATAACCATGATTGTGTATTCTGGCTTGGCAGGCTCCGGGTTATACCCTAGAAAAAAGCGAGGTGCTCCCTGGCCAATGTACGTTGACCAGTTTACGATTCCTTCAGGACGGTCTGATTCGGCCACCATTTCCTCTCTCATAAAAGCTTCAATGTCTTTTATTACCTCCTCTGTCCTACGGATCGGGGTTCCTTTAGGCAACTCAAATTCCGCTGTAAAGATGGCTTTATCATTGCGCGGAAAGAATATGTTCGGAATGATTCTAAAACCCTGCATGGCTATCATGAAGACAACAAACACAACTATCAGAGTGACCACAGGATGGTGTAATAAACGCAGAAGAAATCTCCTGTATGTTCTATAAAATCTCGTGTTATACCGGTCTTTTTTCTTCCTTTTTTTCACCTTTAAAAAATACACACTGAACATCGGCGTAATCGTCTGCGAAAGAATCCAGGAAGAAAGAAGAGTGATCGTGACAACTTTAAAAAGAGGGGCGCAGTATTCCCCGACATCCGACTCTGCTAAATAGATAGGTAGGAATGCCGCCGCTGTGGTCAACGAGGCGATCAACAGCGGCAACCGGAGTTCCCTGGCTGACTCAATGGCTGCATCCTTGGCGTCCATACCATGGGCGATCTGGACCATTATGGACTCTGACATCACGATGGCATTATCCACCAACATTCCTAGGGCAATGATGAGCGATGCCAATGACAATTGATCAAGACCTATACTGAAGAAAGACATGACCAAGAGACTCATGATCATGGCCGACGGGACAAGAGAGGCCACGACCAGACCCGTCCGCAGGCCCAGCGTTATCAGCATCACCAAAACCACGATTCCGATGGCTTGAAGGAGGTTGCCGGTGAAATCCTTGACCTTCCGGTCGACATCGTCCGGCTGAAAAGAGACGATATCGAATTCAATGCCGATCGGATACAGACTCTGTAAACGGTTGATCGACTCTTTGACTTTCTGTCCGAGGACGATGATATTGCCACCTTCTCGCATATTGATGGCCAGTGCGAGGGCCGGAATTGATGAGGAATGGACGATCGACTGGGGGGGATCTATGTACCCCCTGTAGACAGAAGCCAGATCCCCCAAGTAAATCAGTTCCCTGCGTCCAGGAATGGTAATCAGTGTGCGTCTCAGGTCTTCAACGGACTCGAAGCTTCCGGTGGGTTCCAGGACGATTTTCTCCATTCCTGTATCTACATCTCCACCGGGAATGACAATATTTTGACTTCTCAAGATACCTATCAACTGAGAGGCGGACAAACCGAGTTCGGTTATGCGGGTGTCACTGTATTCCACGAATATTCTTTCTTCCTGAGCTCCGTAAATATCGACTTTCGCCACCTCATCGATAAGCAGGAACTCATCCCGTACTTCATCAGCCACTTCCTTTAATTCCGTATAACTAAATCCTTCGCCGGAGATGGTGACGATGGTCCCAAACACATCTCCAAACTCGTCGTTGACAATGGGCCCGATGATTCCCTCAGGTAAATCTCCTTTCACCCGGTCAACCTTACGTCTCAACCTGTCCCAGATTGGACGCATTTTTTTATAACTTTGCTTAATGATCACATAGATGACCGAAATACCCGTTGTTGACTCGCTCATAACATAATCAAGCTCAGGCATTTCCTGGATGGCTTTTTCCAACTTATCCGAGACCAACATTTCGACCCTTTCCGGGCTGGCACCAGGGAAGTAAGTGAGGATGAGCGCTGCTCGGATGATAAAACCGGGATCCTCTGCTCTGGGCATAGTTCGAAAGGCCATCATCCCGGCCAGGAGGACTAAAATCAGAGCAAAAGCAGTGATTCGATTTTTCTCTATGGCCGCTCGTGTTAAATTCATAGGCTTTCTCCCAAGGCTAAAACTTGACTTTTTGTCCTTCGACGATATGGCTAATTCCTGCCGTGACCACTAGATCTTCATCAGTCAATCCCTCGAATATTTCCAATCCTTCTTCTGTCAGCTCACCCACAACAACAGATCTTCGCCGAACTATTCCAAATCCTTCTTCTTCCGGGAGGGATTCAACAATAAAAACAAACCGTCCCTCGCGGTCTTCTCCGACGGCCTCAGAAGGCACGATGAATCGGACCCGGTCATCCTGGGATTCGAAGAGAAAAGTCGCGGTTGCTGCCATTCCAGGACGAATATCTGGATGTGTCTGTTCTAAAAGCAGTGTGACAGGAAAGGTGGTTGCCATCGTTATCGATTTCACGCCAATTTCTGACACCTTCGCTTTAAATTCCTCATCGGGAATGGCATCAAACTCTACAGATACTACTCTTTCTTCCTCTATTTGAGAGATCAAATTTTCTGGAATGGACACATTAACCTCGAGTTGTGAACTGGCTGTGAGCAAAAAAAGTGGTGCGCCCGCTTGAATATTCTCGTTGGCTTCACAGTGAACTTCAGCAATAGCACCATCGATCGGCGGAGCTGTGATTTTTGTATAACTCAACTGCAGAAGCGCCTGTTCCAACTGCTTTTCAGAAGCTTGAGCCATGGCATTGGCTGATTCATAACTCATCCGGGCCGAATCCAAATCCTGTTTCGATGCACTCCTGTTCTCATAAAGAGATCTCACCCGGCTGTAAGCGGCGTTGGCGTTTCGAGCCTGGGCCTCTGCTTGGAGTAAAGAAGCCCTTGCTTGTTGAACTTTTAGCTGGTAATCATAAGGATCCAGTTCAGCAATGAGCTGCCCGGCTTTCACCCTGTCGCCCACCCGAACAGCAACCTTATTGACGGTACCCGAAACTTTAAAGCTGAGCCTTGATTCCATACCTGCCCGGGCCACACCGGGAAAGGTCCGCACCCGGCTTCCCCCGGTGGAAAAGACCTGAATGATCCGTACAGGTCGAACAATTTCCTGAGTTGGCTCTTCTTTTTGACAGGAAAGAAACAACAAGGATGCCATAATAAGAATTAAGCAAAGTTTGATAAGATTCTTTAAGGTCATGGTTTCCTCCAGATATATTCTTCATTTCTCCAGAGAGATTCCGGACTTTTTAAAAAAGGATTTCATACGCTCAAGCCAGGCCTGACGTTCATCCTGGCTCATGAAGAACTCGAATCTTCCTATAGACCGTTCCGCTTCCATCAAATCTATTAAGAAATCGTAAACAGCATTCGCTGCTCCTTGATCAGCCTGAAAGGCAGCGTTTTGAGCATCCAAAAGACGCAAAATTGAAATGGCCCCCTGGGCGTAGGCATCCTGGACGACTTCCAAGGATTTGTTAGCTGCCTCGGCAGCCTTACGCGCCTGTTCAATACTGACATATGAGGCTCCTGTCAGATGAAAACCAGAACGAATGCGCTGCTCGATTCTTTCGGCAACAGCCTCTTTTTGTAAGCGCAGGTTTTCGAGCTCCCTTAGGGCTTTTGCCCGGACAGCTGATTTCTCGCCCCCTTTAAACAGCGGGAAAGTTAAACTTAATCCGATGCTCCAACTTGTATCATCTATTTCTGGGAAAGGGAAAGGCGACGGAATACTAAGATTGAAGTCTGATCCCGCCCCTCCTTTTGTCAAAATACTCGAAAACTCTCCTTGGACAGCAACTGTTGGCAGCCAAAAGCTGTTTGAGGCTGAACGCAGGATTCTTTCTTGCGCTTTGATGGCGGCATTTAAGGCGGCTAATTCTGGAGAGATAGCCAGGCCTTCCTCGACCATGAATTGCCGGAAAATCTTGAAGTATTCAAGATTTCCCGTGTAATTTAAAAAATCTTCATGGCTTGTATAAAACACCTGATCACTGATGCCTATTTCGGTTGTGATAAAAGGCTCTTCTAACGGCCTGTGCAGTAGACGGTTGAGGGCAATCTCTGCCAAGTTGCGTAGGGCATTTGCTTGAATAACGTCTCTACGGTTTAAAGCTAATTCACTTTCCCATCTGTACACTTCCGCAGGACCAGCGGTTCCGATCGATTCCCTTACCCTGGCAATTTCCAAGTTGGCCCGGGTTCTCCTCAAATTATCTTTTTTAATCCGTTCAAATGTTTTGGCCCGTAAGACATTTAAATAGGCAGTCGAAGCTGCCAGGACAATATCGAGCCGTAATTGTTCATAATCTCTTTCCCTGACTTCTTGAAGCGATTTTTGGATGGATAAATTTGCCCAGGCCGGTTCAGAAAAGACAACCTGTGTAGCAGTCAAGGAGCCGGTAAGGGAGCGTTGTGCTTGTGTCCCAAAACTGCCTTCTGCCCTATCTTCGTCGATAACAACGCCCAATCCTGATAAATCTAGATGAGGCAGAAGCTTTGAACGAGCCTCTTTGATATCTTGTATTCCAGCGGCAACAAATCTCTCCTTTGCTGCAAGATCCATATTGACTTCGACGGCTTCTCTGACCGCTGTTCTCAAATCGAGTTTACGTTCAACCTCAACTCTCTCCTCGTTAATCAACGCTGCTTCTGTTAATATCCCCCAATTGGGATAAACATCAATAGCCCGGGCAGTAGCCATGTTAATGGTCAATAGTTCGTCTATGACTATGTTGACTGGTATCGAGCCTGGCTCCTCACCTAATAAGATCCGTTGAATGTTCAGAGCGACTCTTCGAGCCACCTTAAGAAATAAATTCTGAACCACACAGGCCAGGATCCCCTGTTCAACATCGCTGACATCAAAGCTCGTAAAACTGGGCAGCTTCCGCTCTTTCAATTCATCGACCAGTCGATGAAATTCCTTCCTTGGTAGGTTTGTGAGCGGTCCAAGGTAGACGGCTTCGACATCTGGAGATAATTGACTGAACGCCCCATCAATAGTTTCACCTACGCCGATAACATGCAAATCAATTCCGATCTTTTTCAACATATCTATACCGCGGGAACTGAGCTCTGGAACCGCTTCTATGTAATAGTTATTTATAAAGTATGCTAGGTTTTCAAATTTAACCAAATCTAAAAAGGCTTGAATATCCCTTTTAATCCCATCTAGAATATTGATGTAACTAAAATTCTTGACCCTGCTTGCTCCTTCTTTAAGAGGAAATCCCATCAATTCTGCATCAAGGATAAACGGCGCTATGACTGGTTTGGGAAGGCTTCCACGCGTGGCCACATCATGTGAGGCTATAATCCCCATCGCTAAAATCAAATCCACCTGTGGGTCAGCCAGGAGTTTGTCCAGTGCGGATTTTACTCCATCTTTGGTCCAATCGGCCAGAATAAGTTTATCCCCTGGGAACTGCACATCGAACTCTCCTCGAGTGAGGTCTAGAATTTCACTGCGGAATAATTTCAGGTACTCCTCATTCTGCTCCCAGTACCCATCGATAACCAACCCAATTCGCACTGCGGGAAGCTGAGTTCGAGTTTGCGAAAACATCGGGCCTATAAAAGTCAACACAATGATAACCAAACAAACATAACGCAGATAACTCATACATTTTCCTCCGAAATATGGTAATTTATCATAAATCTACAAAATTAATATGGATTATTGTGTTCCTGACACAAGAATTACAAGCAAAGGCTCAAGGATAATCTACGTTTTAATCTTGAATATTGTCGAGATAATTCCAAGATAACTTATAAAATTCTTAGCCTAGAGTCAATCTGAATAATAAATCTCAATTAATGCAGGAAAAAAAACGGTTGTATGTTACCATTTGACACTTTAAAATTTGAACCCTCTTTTTTCCTGCTTCTTAGACTGTACTCGTTCAATACATTAGTGACACATTTTCCCCTTATTCTCTTAATGTTCTAACAATCCATGCTCTCTTCATCTGAGAAGTTGAAATCATCTTGAGATAAGCATTCTGGCCTGAAAGATCCAAATGTATTCTTCTGATGTACAATCTTCAGAAGTGTTAATAAATCCGCTATCTCTGCACTTAATCAACTTTCCAAGGTGTCACTAATATATCTGAACGAGTACATTTCTTTTTAATGTGTTTATATATGAAGCTTGTTTTTATTTTACACTAGTTTAAGTTTATTCGCTGGGTTTCTGCGTTTAATATGTGAGTGAGCACACGAAATAATCATCATATTTTCATTCTCTTTCAGGGTACTGGCGGAGCACCAGAAGTGTTTTTTGAAAAAGATCCAGAGAGCTTGTTAAGTAAATTATGATATTCATGATTTAGAGCTTATCAGGAGAAAACCAGTTTATAATTGCTCATTAGCGGGAGGCGAGCACCTCCACGAAAGAGTCAAGGCGAGATGAGTAATAGTTGTTCAATAACGTTTGTCTGTTCCAGCCCAAATATGGGACTAGGGGGGTCGTAAACCAATTGGCATTTACCCTGAAGCGCTTTGAATTTTCTCCTATGTCGGAGTAAAGAGGGAGTAAAATTCGCTTTGTCTTCAGAGGTAACATCCCCTAAGACGCTAAACAGCTTATTTAGCGCCTCTTTTCAGTACGTGCGTGCTAGGATTTTAGCCCCAAAAACCATGTTTAATCGTTGCCGACAAACGAATAACTGGAAATATATGGAGAGTTGGATTAATCGCCCTTCAACCCAGCCAGCCTCTTCCTGGCATCCTCAACCTCAGCTATACCAGGATCAGCGTCCTTCCAGAGGGTGAGGAATTCCTCGAAATTCTGTGTGGCTTTAGACTTCCTGCTTTTTCGGTTTCTCCAGCCTTGGGAAAAAGTTATTTTTCTTCTTCTAAAAGTCTCTGAAAACGAGGATGATTGCGTAGGGGATCCCATATTGGGTCAAGCTGAAGCAGAGAAACTGAAAAATAAGACGGAATAGAGATAAGATATTCAATTTTATCTAGAGCTGCCTCATAGTCGCCCACCATTGTAAAGATGTAGGCCAAGTCCTCGACTCGTTCTATACCGAAAAAGGCGTCTTTAGAGACCGGAAATAATTCAACAGCTGTTTCCCCTTCTTGGATGGCCTCTTCTTTGCGACCAAGTGCAGCATAGACAATGCCTAGTGAGCTATGTACACGAGCGTCCTCAGGCCTTTCTTTTATCTCCCCCTCTAGTATAGCCCGGGCAGAATCAAAGGATGTACGTGCATGCTCGGGTTCGTTCATAAGCAGATAAATGAGACCAACTAATTGAGCCTTTGGAATGAATACTTCCTGAATCTCAATAGATTCGATAACGGTGGAAGATAGCCGGGCTAAAGCTGATTTGTAGTTTCTCTCATAAAGCTCTTGGAGAAACCAGTAGTATACTGAAGTAGAATCCATCTTCTTTGGCATCTCTTCGAGCGTTGCCCGAGCCTTTTCTATTGATCCATCCCACAGCCAGTAATTCCAAGCTTTCCACACATAACCATAGATTTGATCCGGCTCGAAGAAGATGGAGCGGTCATAATAGCGCTCTGCTTCAGGGTATCTTCGGAGCGCCATATAGGTTACGGCGACCTCAAATGCCCTTGACGCATCTCGGGGACTTAATTCAGAGGCCCTTTTTAAGTTGCTTAACCCACCCTCGAAATTTCCCTGACGCCTCAAGATATAAGCAATAGCCTCAAGTACCCTCGGATCATTCGGCAAGTCTTTTTCGGCAATGGCCAACTCTTTGAGCGCACGGTCATAAGAACGCTTGACCCAATAGTAATAATAACCCAAAGCTAGGTGTGCTTCTGGTAGGTCAGGTTGAAGCTTGAGTGCCATATCCACAGCCGCTCTAGCCTTTATAAGGCGATCCTCCGTTTGGTCGTAACCTTGATGGTACAACGAAGAGTGAGCTTCTGATAGCCAAGCATAGGCAAGAGCAAAGGTTGGATCAAGCTCCACGGCCCGCTCAAACATTTGTGCTGCTATTTTATAGTCTTCCTCAGAATAGCTGAGACTTTCTATGCGATCAATCCCACGGAGATATGCCTGATAAGCCTCTGGATTTACTGGTTGTGCACTTGCAAAGCGGGCCTCCTCCTGTGGCGTCAGCTTAATCTTAATCTCCTTTGCTATGGCCTGCGCCACCTCGCTCTGTAATTTCAGCACATCGCGTAAGCTACGCTCGTAGTTCTCGGCCCAAAGGTGCTTTTCCGGCTCCGCTTGAATCAACTGAACTGTAATTCTTACTTTATCACCTACGCGCATCACCGATCCTTCTAATACAGCGTCCACGTTCAATTCCTTTGCAATCTCTGGCAACGACTTCTCCGTCCTTTTGTATCGCATAACAGATTTTCGAGAGATTACCCTTAAAGATCCGACCTTAGCCATATCGGCAATTAAGACTTCGGTCATCCCATCCGCAAAGAATTCTTGATCGGGATCACCGGAAAGGTTCTCCAGGGGAAGGACAGCGATCGAGTCTATTGGTCCCTGTCGCTCAGTGAAGAGATAAAATCCTCCCACAACAAGCATAATCACAAGAACAGTAGCTCCCCCATATACAAACAAGTTTTTCCATTTAAACTTTCCGATTCTTCCTTCTATCTCCTTCAACGTTAAAGGGACTCTCTTGGTGATAACCTTCTCAGTTGTAGGTATACCTTTTTCTATGTTTGCGAGTTCAGACTGCACCTCTCCCGCACTCTGATATCTCTTCTCTTTTTCTTTCTCAAGGCATCTCAGTATCACACTGTTAAGATCATCGGGAATTTGTGTATTCAGCTCTTTGGGCTCTTTTGGCCTCTCACTTTTTTGCTTTACTCCGATTGTGAATGGCGTATTTCCTTCAAAAGGAACCCTCCCAGTTACCATCTCATAAAGAATGATTCCCAACGAATAGATGTCTGACCGCTGGTCAACCTCTTTTCCCTCTACTTGCTCAGGTGACATATACTCAGGTGTCCCGATCATTACTCCTGCTCCCGTGACTCCCTTTGCTTCAAGAGATCGAGCGATCCC
>JABAOF010008389.1_pt3 | contig 12791 bp, 7 predicted proteins | sample 7062171 | NCBI WGS metagenome assembly JABAOF01 (sample SAMN14538628, study PRJNA623070) | marine sediment metagenome | biome: marine biome [ENVO:00000428]; feature: marine pelagic biome [ENVO:01000023]; material: deep marine sediment [ENVO:00002113] | place: India: Gulf of Khambhat ...
GCGAAGTAGTCGAACTTCTCCCAGTAGGTGTACCGGCCGTAGTGTGGCCGCGGCCCCCGCCCGAAGAACCACTTGATCGACTGCCAGAACTCCCGCGCGTCCCTCAGATTGAAGATGATGGAGTTCGGCGAGCGGACGAATTGCAGCCAGGTCAGTCCGGAGCGCCGCTTCTGCCCCCGCACATCCCACAGATGGATCAGGAAGATCGTGATGAGCGTGACCGCGCCGACGCGGTGCAGGACCCCCGTAGTCGCGAATCCACCCGCCAGGTGTGCCAACACCTGCGCCCACCCCATGTGGGAGAACTTCAGCACCATGCCGGTGAGGGCCAGCGTGAAGAAGCTGAGCAGCATGATGAGGTGGAGCGTGCGCTGAAACGTATTGAACCGCCGATACAGCTTCTGGCCTGGGATTGGGTCGTGCCGGGCCCGGGCTTCCGGCGACCTCCACAGCCGGTACAACCATGCCAACGTGTGAAGCGTGGCGAAACTGAGCGTGCCCACCAGCAGGGCGGTCATGCCCCAGAACGCCCAGAACAGCCACGGGTACTTCTCGGGGTCGTGGTGCGTGGCGTGCGTCAGGTAGCCGGTGAACCGCATATTCACACCGGAGTGGCACTGCGAGCATGTCTCGACCACATTGCGCCGGCTGAGCGTGGAGGCAGCTTCCGACACGGGTAGAATATTGTGCGTGCCGTGACAGTCGTAGCACTTGGCCGCCGCCGCGTCTCCGAGTCGTGAGACCTTTCCGTGAAAGGTGTCGAAGAACGTGTCCGTTTCATCCTCGTGACAACGGCCGCACTGGCTCATCATGAGGAGGCGGAAGTCACCTCGGTCGGTACGGCTGATCGTGTGGGACGTGTGGCAATCCTCGCAGGTGGGAAGCTGCCGCCCATCGTCCGGTTCCCCGACTTCCGCCGAGTGAATACTGCTGCGGAACTCCTCCTCGATCCCGTGGTGGCACGTTCCACATGTGTGCGGGAGATTGCCCGCATGCACGCTCGAGTTGGGGTCGTCGGCCGGGAGCTCACGGTGCGCGGTGTGGCAGCTGGAGCAGGTGGCCGTCACCACCAGCCCGCTCTCGAACAGCCCCTTACCGTGGATGCTCATCTCATAGCTCTCCACCGGCGGCGGGAACTCCATGCTCCGCGTGAGGGCCTCGAGCGGCTCCGGGCCGACCTCCTCGATGTCGCGCATCAGGTGCGCCGACTCGATCCGCACGGCCGCCACTTCACCTCGGCGGTGGCACTGGGCGCAGAGCTCCGGGACGTTCCGCGCGAACGTCGGTGAGCTAGGAACCCGCCTGCTCAGCGTGGCGTGGTTGTCGTGGCAGTCGAGACACACCGGTGCATCCGGATCGCCCTCGGCGGCCAGCCGGCCGTGCATGCCGGCCGTATACTCCCCGACCACGTCCTCATGGCACGCGGCGCAGTCCACCCGTTCGGTGATGGCAGCGCAGGGACGCGAGAGCATAGGGCTCACCTCGGCGTGGCACTGGGCGCAAGGTGTCTCGGCGTGGCTCGACGCGACATACGCCTGCTCGTCCACGTAGAGTGACACCGTGTCGCCCCGCGCGACGCCCACGAGCTCCTCGTCCCCGTGGCAGCGCAGGCAGTTGGCGTTGGCCGAGCCAGCCTCGTAGTACACGCGCCGAATGCGGTGCGGTGCGTGGCAGTCCACACAGGCAGGGATCTCGTGGGGCTGCTCCTCCCACAGCCGCCCCTCGATGACTTGCAGGTGCACCTGCTCGATCTGCGCGTGGCACTGCGTGCAGGTCGCCGCGACGTTGTCGTGGTGGATGCTCGACCGGGTGTCGGTGTGCGGCAGGATGAAGTGGGACGTATGGCACGAGGTGCACACCGCCGTCACGGTGAGCCCCTGGCGGAATAGGCCCTCACCGTGGATGGACAGGGAATAGTTCTCGAGGATGCGGTCCTGAGGGATGTTCCGCGTACGGGAGACGGGCGTGCCTTCGTGGTGGCACTCCCCACACAGGACCGGGATGTTCATCACCGCCGTGCGGGACTCCGGCACCAGATGCGACTGAATGTCATGCGTCCCGTGGCAGTCCACGCAGCTCGGCGCCAAAAGGTCTCCGCGGGCCGCCGCCTGCCCGTGAAGCGACCCGTCGTGCTCCTCCGCCTGCTGGCGGTGGCACAGCCCGCAGTCTACCGCCGGCACCTCCTCCGGGTGCGGGAAGCTCAGCCCGGCGTGGCACATCACGCAGAGCATCCCGGCCTGCCCGTGCTCCGAGCCGGCGTACTCTTGCTCGTCTACGAGGAGCTGTGCCGCGTCGGGCCTGCCCTCGAAGAGGGCCGGATTCGTGTGGCACATGAGGCAGGTCTGGTTGTCCTGCGCCACAGCGGGTCCTGCCACACACAAGGCGGCGGCGGCGAGCAGCGCTCCCCACCCAACCACCCACACCCCATGGTCTCGGCTGCTCGACCGTCGCCAGTGCCAGCTACGCATCCACGTCACCACTCATCCCCCGAAGCGTTGACGCCGCTGCAATCCACCCCCGCCAAGATACTCGCGACCCGCTCTGAGAAAGCGGGCCTCGGCGATCCTAAAGAATTCCTCACTCGAATTTCCAAGTCAGTGCGGGGCCTGACCTTATGTGAAAGGCGGTGGGTACCCTCAGCGATCCGTGCGCACCGTCCCCTCGGCCTGCCGCGCGCGAGACCCGGGCGCCGCGGCGGCGCTGTCCGTCTCGGCCGACTCCTGCGAGTCCGAGTCGGCCAGCTCCTCCTCGTACCACCGCGCGTGGTGGTGCTTCACGAACTCCTCCGGCAGCCGCCCCGTGAGCCACGCCCAGTTCATCGGGTAGGCATCGGGGTGCACGATCACGAAGAAGAGGTGCCACACCAGGATCGCCAGCGTCGCGAGCCATGCCTCGTAGTAGTGAATGGTCTGCGACGCAGGCACGATCCACCACGGTAGGATCCGAACCGCCTCCACCGGGAACCACAACACGAATCCGGTGACCGCCATGATCACCGTGCCCCACACCAGCGCCCAATACTCGGCCTTCTGCGTGTAGTCATAGCGCCCGAACCGTGGATGCTCGCGGCTCTGCCACGTATAGTATCGGAGGTAACCCACCGCATCCTTCACGTCGCGCCATTCAGGGAGCATCGCCCGGAGCTCCCTCTTCCCCCTGCGCGTCATCAGGACATACAGCACGTGACTCACGGCTACCGCGATGAGCAACACCGCGGCGATCCGGTGCACGTTGGAGCGGACCGGCTCGCTCATGCCGATGGCGGTGAGCCAGCGTACCCACCAGGCGTCGGGAAAGCGTAGGGCGAACCCGGTGACCACCAGGACGATGAACGCGACGGCGTTGAGCATGTGCTGCGTGACCTGGATGCGGTCGAGTCGCGTGACGTAGCCCACCCGCCGCTCCTCCCGGCGGCGCTCGATCAGGTAGTAGTTCATCACCACGGCGTTGTGCAGCGCCATGAGCCCGATCGTCAGCGCGATGAGCACGTAGTAGAATGCCCGAATCCAGTAGTTGATCGGGTTGGCGGCCATTGAAGCCGTGATGTGGGTGTAGCTGGTCGCGAACTCAGTATCAGCCTCCGGATGGCACTGACGGCACGTCGCCGTCAGGTTGGCCGGGTGGATGGTGGAGGCCGAGTCGGACGCGGGCAGCACGGCGTGGGTGGTGTGGCAGCTCACGCACGTGGCGGCACGCTCGTAGTCGCGACGGCTTGCCCAGCCGTGGTAGCTGTCCTCGTACGTGCCGATGACCCCGCCCTGCATGCCGTATTTGGCGATGATCTCGGAGTCCCCGTGACACTCACCGCACGTCTCGGTCGCCAGCCGGGCGTCGTAAGTGCGGGCCTCCGGGTCCTCGTGCGAGAGGATCAGGTGCTCCCCGTGGCAGTCCGTACAGGTGGGGCTGTCGGCCAACCCGGCCCGCAGCGCCCGGCCGTGGATGGAAGCGTCGTACAGCCGGTGGACCTCAACGTGGCACTGCCCGCACGTGGCGGCCACGTTCACGTGGTTGATCTTGGACGCGGGATCCAGCGGCCCCCGGAGATCATGCACACCGTGGCAGTCGGTGCAGCGCGCTGCCTCGCCTGCGCCGTTGCGGCCGTGGACCGACTGCGCATACGCGCCGAACGTCTGCGGCAACCGTACCGCCTCTTCGGTGCGCAGACCCGCCGCCCCGTGACAGGCCGCGCACATCGCGGGCACGTTCTCGTGCTGAGTTCGCGCCTCCGGGTCGTCGGCCCGCCGGACGTCGTGGCTCCCGTGGCAACTGGCGCAGGTGGGCGCGGTCTGTACGCCACGCTGCAGCGCGTAACCGTGGAGGCTCTCCCGATACACCCGTTCGACCGCGCCGTGGCAGCCCCCGCAGTTCGGCGGCGGCAGGTCCTCCGCGTGCGGAAAGCCCACATAGCCCTGATGACAGAGCACACAGCGCATGCCCAGCGCGCCGTGCACCGAGGCAGTGTACTCCTCCTCGGTCACCACCAGCTGAGTGGGGTCCTCCATGCCGGAGAACATTGCCACGTCCCCGTGGCACATGAGGCAGAGCTGATTCTCTTGGGCCGCGGCGGGCACGGCCGCTATAAAGACGCCAGCGGTAGCCAGCGAGAGGACAGTCAAAGGACTCGCGCGCATCGTCTTCCTCCGCTCCGACCCAACCATCCCGTGGGCAGGGCCCACACATCCCCTATAGCCGCTCGTCCGTTTGCCCGGTGACTATGGTCGGCCCCGGGCTGCCGCATGAAAGATAATCGGGAGCGCTCGCTCCCGAGGTCACACGCTATTCGTTGGCTCTGAGTTACCCGACCGGACAGGTCGAGATTGGCCGCTGCCTACCCACCCCCTAATGGCGCGATCTCGTGGCACAGGTCGCAGGCGGCAGGCGGGTTGTGGTCCACCCTGTCGGCGTGGCACACGGTGCACACCTGCCGGGACCACTGGGTGATCCCCTTCGCCTTGTCCCCATGGCATTGGCTGCACTGCAGGTGTCCGAAGGCGAGGGCGTGCTTGTCCTTCACCCCACCCCGGTGACAGGAGAGGCAGTGGGCCTCGGGCTGGTGGTGGAGGTCATGGCAGGCAGCGCAGTCCACGCTCTCCCCGCTCATGTTCGGGGCCGCGTGGCACGTGGTGCAGGAGAGTCCCGCCTCCCGGTGCGGAGCGTGCGGGAAGTCGCCGATCGCGGTCACCACGGGCGCCTCGGGCGCCCCACCAGGGCCGGCATGGCATTCGGCGCAGTTCCTGGAACCGATCCGGGCATGATGACAACCCACACAGTCCGACGGCGACGTGAGCCGCGTCTCGCCATGGTCGTCGAATGAGCTGTGGCAGCTTGTGCAGTCGAGCCCGGCTCCCAGCACGTGCCGCTCGTGATCGAACGCCGTGCCCCGGAACGAGAGCTCGCGCCGCTCCACCCCCAGGTGACACTGCAGGCAGACGTTCTCGCTCACCCGGGGTCCGAGGTCCACGTGCGGGACCGTGTACCTGAGGTTGCCCGCCTCGACCGCCTGCTCGACTAGCTCGAGGCTCGCCCGCAACAGCCCGTCGGCATAGGCAATGTTGTGGGCTCCCTTGCCCCGCTCGACGAACTCGACGTTCTCACGCGCAAGGCGCAGCAGGCTGTCCACCTGCGCTCGCACGCGCACCGGGGCCGATCCAGCCGCCCGTCCGGCTCCCTCCACCACGCGCGCCGTGAGGCGCACCTTGCGGTCCATCTCCTGCTGCCACGAGGGCAGGATGTTAGCGTAGCGGATACCGTGACAGGAGAGACACGACGCCTCTCCCGCGAAGCGCACCGACTCGTGGGCGCTCACGTTGCGCGGCAGCTCGTGGCACCCGGTGCAGGAGACGCGCGCCAGGAACATGGAGCTCGGCGCCTCTGCGGCCTCGTGGCCGCCGATCCCAGCGTACAGCTGTTGCTGGGCCTCGTGCACCCGCTGGTGGCACGCCGCGCAGTCGAGCTCGGCCGCCTCCCTGAGGGAGAAGAGATCGTGCACCATCTCCGTGTGGCACTGGGTGCACTCCACATTGTGCTCGGCGATGTGCACCCGGTGGATCAGGGTCGTGTTCTCGAACTCCTCGATGCGCTCCGGCCGATTGTGGCAGGTCCAGCACCGCTGCTCGTCGGCCTCACCCGAGCCGCGCGTCACATCTTCGTGGCACGAAACGCACGACACCAGGTCTTCCTCGTACTGCTGGTGGTCCACCACGAACCCGGCCGGCGAAACGACGCGCGGCACCGAGGTATGGCACCCGATGCAACCGGCAACGGGCTCCCCCGGGTCAGTTTCCTTGAAATGGCAGAGATTGCACGTGGTCTGTGTGACCGCGAGGTGCTCTCCCTGCACGATCTGGGAATGGCACGACGTGCAGCGCAGCTGTTTGCCGCGGCGTAGCTCGCCCAGGTGCTGGGTGTGGTCGAACCGCACCCCCCGGTAGCTCACCACCCCCTCGACCTTGCGCAGGGAGTGGCACCCCGAGCGCAGGCAGGCCGCGTCCTCGATCTCGGCCCACGGTTTCGTGCCGTACGCCCCCGTCACGTACCGCACTACCTGGTTAGCCGCCTGGAACTTGCCCATGGCCTCGGCCTTGATGCCCGGTGCGTAGTGGCAGCTGATGCACGGCACGTCGTTGTGGGACGAGGTGGCCCAGGAGTCGTAGTAGGGCCGCATGATGTGGCAGTTCGTGCAGAAACCCGGCTGGGCGCTGTACTCGACAAAACCCACCGTACCCACCGCTGCGAGGATCACGGCCAGCACGCCGACCTGGATCCCGATCTTGAGCGGCTTGGAGAGACGTTGGAACCAGTCGCGTGAGCGTGCCATGATGCCTCGGTGTCAGGACCTCAGATCCCGCAGCTTGAACCAGGCCAGCACAATCACCGAGAGCGCAAGGAACCAGACCGGAATGAGCAGCAGCTTGTGTTCCCACTGCTCCTCTGCATGCACCTCCGCGGTGGCCCGGATGATTCCCGTGTTCGACCGCACGCGCAGACCGACGTCCCCCAGTCGCTCGAGGTCGAGGCTGTGCTGCACCAGCGCGATCTGGTTGTACTCCGAGACCGCGCTCTGGTAGCGGAAGCGCTCATCCGCCACGTCGTGGCCCATCGCCACCATCTCTTCGATGGCATCGGCCGCAAAGTGGAGCTCCTCAGTGGCCCGCAGGATCTGCTCTTGAAGCTCAATGCCCATGAGCCCAGGGCCGCTCCCTGCCTCGTGACACCGCGTGCACAGCGTGGCTATCGCGTCGGGCGGGGTGCGCTCCGTGCCGTGGTTGCTGTGACACCCCAGGCACCCAGGAATGCGGCCGCCTAATGCGGCGGCGCCGTGGGGACCCTCGTAGAACGCCCGCTCCAGGAGCCGGTGGCAGTGGCCGCACACATCGGCGATCTGTCTGACCGCCGGCGGCAGCGCCGCGTGCGAGCCGTGGCACCCAATGCAGGTCGGCGCGGCGAAGTTGCGCCGCTCGAACACGCCCACCCCGTGCGCCCCGGCGCGATACCGCTCAAACTGATCAGTGGGCTCCCCGTACTTCGCCATGAGCTGAACGTCCTCATGGCATGTCCCGCACGTGGCCGGGATGTTCATGGGGTGGACTTCGCTACGCGCGTCCTCGGGCGGCAGGATTCGGTGCGCGTCGTGGCAATCGGTACAGGTGGGGGCGTCATTGTTGCCGCGCTCCAGCAGAACCTGCCCATGCCGGCTCGTGCGGAATTCTGCGAGCTGGTCGGCTGCCAGTCCGTACTGCCGCATCTGGTTGGGGTCGGCGTGGCAGGTGCTGCACAACTCGATCGTCTCGAGCTTGGTGGGCGTTCCCACGAAACGGCCGCGGTGCGCCGCCGGCGTCTCGTACGACGCCGGATTCCCCCCGTGACAGTCGTGGCACTTAATGCCCCGCTCCGAGTGTACGCCGAGCGTGAACGACCGCCGCTTGTCCGCGTGGCAAATGACGCAGCCGTACGCCGAGTCACCCTGCGCGGCGAGTCCCTGAGCCGGGGGCGCGGGTGTGGCGGCCGAGCCAAGCGGCGCCGTTCCCGTGAGGAGGGCCAGCCCCAGAACCGCCACAGTCTCCATCACGGCCTTCTCACTCCATCCCGGACGCCGCTATCTCCTGGCGGCTGTACCGGTGTCGGCCCGACTCGCTCGAGCGGTGTGCCGGACCTCGCCGGCACCACCCGCTCCTGCCGCTCGTCCTGCCCGATCCCCTCCGATGGCGGCAACGAGCCGATACCCCGCCCCAGGGCCCACAACACGATGAAGCCGCCGAAGAAGACCAGCCCGAGGGCCGCCACGACCGGGCGCTTGCGGATGCGTCGCTCCGGACGCCGGTCGAACAGCGGGAGGAGAAATAGGCTGAACCCCAGCAGCGTAAATCCCGTGAACCCCCATATCCCCAGATAGCGAAGCAACGCCAGCGACACGTCAACCGGTACCCAGGTGGAGACCAATCTATCCGGCACCGTGAGGGGGTCGGCAGGATTGCCGAAGGGCCGGGGAAACAGCACCGCCAGCGTCACAGCCACGGCCAGCACCAGCACCGTCACGCTCAGCGACCGCAGCAGGTGGTTGGGGAAGAACGGCGTGCCCTCCTGCTCAGGTTCCTCTTCCTCCTGGTGCTCTGCGAGCCACTCCTGCGTGGTCGCGACCGCGCTCACCCGCCAAGGCGCCGGTTCTACTCCCGCATCCACGGGCGGCGCGATGCCGCGGCGCCGCACCAGGGTGAAGTGGTACGACAGCAGCGCCAGAGAGATCCAGGGAAGCACGATCACGTGGAGCGCGAAGAACCGGCTGAGCGTCGCGCCCGACACGATGACGTCGCCCATGAGGGCATCCGCAACGAGCGCGCCGAACAGCGGGAAGCCGGAGATGGCCACCAGGACCTCGGTCACGGTCCAGTACGCCCACTGGTCCCACGGCAGCAGGTAGCCGGTGGCGCCGAACGCCAGGACCACCCCCAGCAGGAGCAGCCCGACGGTCCAGTTGGTCTCTCGCGGGGGCTTGTACGCAGCCTCTAAGAGGACTCGCGCCATGTGAGCCAGCACGGCCAGAACGATGAGGCTCGCGGACCAGACATGGAGGTTGTAGATCAGCCACCCGAAGGACACGTGCGACACGATATGCTGCACGCTCGGGTAGGCCTCCTGCACGGATGGGCGGTAGTACAGCGCAAGCAGCACGCCCGTGACCACCAGCACCATGAACAGCACGTACGTGATGCCCCCGAACATCTGCCGCCAGCCCACGTGGGGGTCGAGCCGGTACTTCAGCGCCTTGCGCAGCGCATGATCGATCCGCAATCGGCGGTCGATCGGCCCGTAGATCAGCCCGAGGAAGCGGGCGCCTCCCAGCAGACCCGCGTCCGCGCTTGCCTTGAGGTCTTCCCACGTTTGGAAAAACCAGGACTTGGCTGCGTGCCATGCCCGACGGATCATGCTAGGACTCCGTCACGTAGACCGTTCCCTCTCGTACGAACACTGCGTAGCGGGCGAGCGGCGCCGTGGTGAGGCCGGTCACGACATTGCCGTGGAGGTCATACACGACGTGGGAGCAGGGCGAGTACACCCGCGAAGACTCGTTGTCCCACTCCAGAATGCAACCGTCCCCAGGTGAAACGCCCTGCAACGCGAAGTAGCGACTCTCCTCGGCGCGGACGACGAGGATCGCCCGCTCACCCCACCGCACCATCCGACTCGCGCCGACCGGGAAGTCTGCCTGCCGCACGACCCGAAACGCGGGCTGCACTTCGGGAATCTCGAGGGGCCCGGCAGGGAGTATGTAGAGTCCGATGCACAGCGCGACCGTCGCGAGGATCAGCACAACGACCGCACCCAGCAGGAGCTCGTTGAATCCGAGACCCGAGGCCTTCTCCTCTACACCGTTCTCGCTCAGCCCTCCCCTCCCTGGTTCCCGGTCCGACTCCTCATGAGCACAACTCTCTTAGACTGTCACGGGGCACCCAGTCGTGCAACCGGCCCCGCTCCCTCACGAGGGCGGGGCCGGCTGCGAGTCACACTCACCTTGGCTTCGGCCGCAGCCCCTACTTCCGCACCACGCCCTCCGGCAACACGCGCAGCTCAACGGGCAGCGGGTTGGGCACACCGTAATGGGCGGCCCCGTGGTTGATCGAGGCGATCATCAGGGCCCTGAGGAACTTCGGGTTGTGCACCCCGTTGCCGCTCGCGGGGTGGCCGCCGATTTCGAGAAAGTTGCCCGTGGTGACCTCGATGTGGAAGTCCCCGAACCATGGCGCGTCGTCGGTGCGCGCGAGCTGCGCATTCCACAGGATCCCCTCCGCTACCGTGAACAGCTCATCGCTCGCGTCGAGTACGCGTCCCCCCTCCTGAGCCACGATGCTCACCAGGAGTCCGGTGTCACCCGTGTCCAGGATGTCGTTGCCGTTGGCGTCGTTCCAGACCTTCTTGAGGTAACCAGTGAGCTCGGCCTTGAACAGCTCGTACGCCGACCGCGCAATGTCCTCGGTCATGTGGCACCGGACACACGCGGTGAAGGTGCGCTGGTCCGTTGTGCAGTTGCCACCCGGCACGGGGATCCCGTTTGCGTCCAGGCAGGGAATGGCCTCGAACAGGTGCCCCACGCTCTGGAACACGAAATCACCCGTCGCCGCGTCGGTGACCTCGAAGGACTCCACATGGCACGTCCCGCATAGCCGCGGGTTGACGTCCACGTCACCGTGCGCCGGGACGAGGCCGTCGCGCCAGTCCAGGCTATCGGGCCACCAGCCGATGTTCTCGGCCAGCACCAGTGGCCCCTGCGCCGCGTGCGGCCCGTGCGTCGTGGCCGTCGGCACCGTGCGGTTGTTGTGGCACTTGATGCAGAGTTGGCTGCGGGAGCCCTCGTCGAGCGGTGCCCGCAGCTGCGCATCGAAGTCGTGTGTGTGCGGATCGTGGCACACTGCGCATACGATCGGGACCTTGTCGCCGCCCTTCTCCACGTAGTTGGCGTTCTCAAGGAACGTGGTCTCGAGCGCTCCCTGGCCCGTGTGACACGGGATGCACTCTGCTCCGATCCTGGAGAAGCTGCTGATTGACCATGCAGGCACGGCACCGTGGTTCGACTGGGACCACTGCTCCACGAACGGAGCGTGGATGCCCGTGTGGCAGTCGCCACAGCCGTTGCCCAGGTCGACGTCGGCCTCGATGGACGCCAGGGGTTTCGTGGCTTGCGGGTTCGCAGCGTGGTCTGCGCCCGGGCCGTGGCAGTTCTCGCACTGGACATCGAAGTAGGCGGCACGGCCCGCCGCGTCGTCCGGATCGAGCACATTGATGCCCGCAGGATCGGTCAGCGAGTTCCCGTTCTCACTCACGGCGTGGCAACCCTCACACGACGCCTCGACGTTGTCGCCCGCCAACTGCAGGCCCGCCCAGGCGTCGGAATGCCCGGTCCCCTCCCAGTCGGCGGCCTGGTCCGCATGGCAATTGCCGCAGGTGGTCTGCTTTGCTTCCGCGTCGTAGTAACCCAGGAACCCGTTGGCCGAATCGGGCGGTGGATTGAAGGGGTCACGCGACTCAGAGATGATCGTGTCTTCCGTACACGCGCCCATGACGAGGAATCCCAGCGCGAACACAGCCAGGAACGCTCTTCCTACAGAGGAATGTGCCATCACGGACTCCTCCCCCACATTTCGTTGACACCGACGTCCAGAGCACACCTTGGACGCAGTTACTAATTAATGCGAGTAAACTAGTCGCGCAATAGAGGGCACCTCCCCAGGGCACCTCCCTAAAGAAACATTAATAGTCCGTTATAGATTAAGGAGTTAGCCGCCCAAGACGGCAGACGATCAGCTAACCGGGTCTGCAGTGTATCCTAGATACGTCAGCACGACGATGTAGACGATCATCACGATCCCCACCCAGGTGAACAACCGGCTCGACTCACCGCGAGCGGAGCGCCGATCCAGCAAGGGAATGAGCAGCAGGAACAGGCCGGCCAGGCCGAACCCGATGATCCCCACCACCTCCCCCTCGATCCCCAGAATGTGGGCCGGCAAGTACTTCAGCGTCTGGAACATGAACATGAAGTACCACTCCGGCTTGATGCCGGCAGGCGCGGGGGCGAACGGATCGGCCTTCTCACCGAGATGCGCCGGGAAATAGGCTGCCAGCGCCGCCAGAACCGCGAGCGCGACGAGCCACCCCACCAGATCCCGCAGCAGGAAGTTGGGGACGAACGGCATCGCGCGCTTGCTCCCTCCCTGCCGCTCGACGTCGGGCGGGACACTCATCCCCTGCTTTTGCACGAGGAACAAATGCAGCCCCAGGATGACGACGGTGAGCAGCGGGAAGACAGCCACGTGAAACGCGTAGAACCGCGTGAGCGTGGCACCCGTCACGTCGTCTCCACCCCGCGCGACCCGCAGCAGAAACTCCCCTACGATCGGCACCGCGCCGACGATCTCGGTCCCCACCCGCGTCGCGAAGTATGCCAACTCGTTCCAGGGCAGCAGATACCCGGTAAACCCGAAGGCCAGTGCGAGGCCCATGAGCGCCACCCCTGAGAACCAGGTTATCTCCCGCGGCCGACGGTAGGCCTTCAGGAGTAGCACGCTGAACAGGTGTATGAACAGGGTGAAGATCATCAGGTTCGCGGCCCACGAATGGATCGAGCGGACCAGCCATCCGAACTCCACCTCGGCCATCAGGAACTGTACCGACTCGTAGGCCTCCTCGGCGCTGGGTCGGTAGTAGAACAGCAGCAGGATACCCGTGGACACCTGGACGACGAACAGGAAGAGCGTCATCCCTCCCAAGTAGTACCAGATCGTGTGCCGGTGGACCGG
>JABAOF010023988.1_pt1 | contig 12790 bp, 12 predicted proteins | sample 7062171 | NCBI WGS metagenome assembly JABAOF01 (sample SAMN14538628, study PRJNA623070) | marine sediment metagenome | biome: marine biome [ENVO:00000428]; feature: marine pelagic biome [ENVO:01000023]; material: deep marine sediment [ENVO:00002113] | place: India: Gulf of Khambhat ...
TCTTCCTTTACACAATCTTCCGCGACCTCATTTACGACATGGCGATTTACATACACGTTTGGACAATGTTCGTGTGGAGGAATTTGAAAAGTCTCCATGGAATCTATATGATGGACCCCCTAACCCATCATTATTGATTATAACTTCGGGTATTGCATGGAAATATGTACGAGAAGCTGTCGAAATTCTCGAATTGAAGGATATTGGTGTTCTTCGAATTGCCACTCTTTCTCCTTTACCCAAAGCAATGATTCTCGAACGGCTGAAGACAACAGCTGAAGTGCTCTTCTTTGAAGAAGTCGATCCCTTTCTTGAGGAACAAATCCGCAGCCTAGCAACAGAAATGCCACCACAGACAATTCCACAATTTTATGGAAAATTATCTGGACACGTTCCCGAATATGGAGAAGTTGATATCAATCAAGCAATCAAGGCAATTGCAGCAGTGAAAAAACTCAGCTACTCTTCAGCTCAGAAAGACTATCTAAAAACAGCCGCCGAAGCCACTAGTATAGTTCCAAGGCGACTTCTCACCTTCTGTGCTGGCTGTCCCCACCGACCTGCCTACTATAGTATTTATCGAGCAATCAAACGCAATAAAGGAAAAGGCATTGTTACAGGTGACATAGGATGCTATTCACTCGGCGTTTTCTATCATGGCGTGATGCGAAACCAACACTCAATGGGTGCTGGAGTTGGGATTGCATGTGGTTTGGGAAAGCTGGGTCAATTTGGACTCAAAGACCCAGTAATTACGGTGATGGGAGATTCTACTTTCTATCATGCTTGTCTCCCTGCTTTAGTCAATATTGTTTACAATCAATCTAAAGCCACCGTGTGTGTCCTCGATAACAATGCGACAGCAATGACAGGTTTTCAACCACACCCCGGTACTGGTTATAATGCAACAGGAGATGTAACATCTACAGTTCCAATAGAGCAAGTACTTCATGGTATTGGCTTTCAATCGGTTTCAGTTGTCGACCCATTTAACCTCAAGGAATCAATCGATACCGTTTACAGGGCCTTAAACTCTGATGAAAGTCATGCAATTGTCTTTCGACGAGAATGTGCCCTAATTACCAATCGCGAAAGAAGAAAACGAGAAGAACCAACACCTGTTTTTATTGTTGATTCCGAAAAATGCTTCGGAGAAAAATGCAAGATTTGCTCTGTTGAATTCAATTGCCCAGCTTGTGTCTGGGATAATGAATCTGATAAAGCCCGAATCGAGACCACTTTGTGTAATGGTTGTGGCGTATGTGTGAACGTATGTCCTCATCAAGTGATCCACCTTATCGAGGATTGAGAAACATGGTTCATGATGATCCTTTCAACATTGTGATTGCTGGTGTTGGCGGTCAAGGCAATGTTCTCTCATCACGTCTAATTGCCGATGCAGCAATTGCTAAAGGCTATTTCACAGCAATTGGAGAAACATATGGAGCCGCTCAACGTGGTGGGACGGTAATGTCGCATATACGGATAAGCAAACATGATGTTGGTCCACTTATCCCCAAACACTCCGCTCATTTGCTCCTAGGTTTTGAACCCATCGAAGCACTACGAGTGGGTGCCCACTACTTGAATCCTTCAAGTGTTGCAATTGTGAACATGCACCCTGTATATCCCATTGAGGTACTAACAGGTCAACTCACCTATCCTCCAATAACTGAGGTTGAAAATCGGCTTCGTACACTTTGTTCTCAATTATTCACACTAGATGCAGTAAATCTTGCCAAACAAGCTGGAGATCCTTTAGTAATGAATACTGTCATGGTCGGTGCATTCGCAGGATCCAATCTTACACCTGTTGAAGTGACTACGCTAAAGCAAGAAATTACAAAAATGCGACGTCTAAAGGAAATCAATCTCAATGCCTTCAATCTGGGTGTCGAAGCCATCAAAAAAAATCTATAACGACCTTCCTTTACTTAACATGACATTTTTAACTTTTCAAAAGATGTTTGTCGATTCCAGATTTTGCCAAAAATATTTCAAATGCTCCCTCATTGACATTGGATTCCGGAGTTCGACCAATTATCAGTTTTCCATCAAATAGAGCGACATTTCGAATAGGAGGACCTCCCTGCTCCAAATACAGATCGAAGAAAAAGGGTAGAAATGCTAAATCGCTATATTCCTGAAGTAATTGGGCTACGGTTTTGTTTTCAAATTGAAGAAAACTAGTAATGATTCCACGGGCCGTTACTGGACCTTCCTTACCTTCGAAACGGTATGGAACCTTTCCAAGTTCAACAAATTCCTGTGCTTGAATACTTCCGGGAGAATGAAGGATGACGCGTCCATCCTCTAATGTAAAAAAGGAAGCCTGTACTCTTGTTTCTTTCTCACTGTCTGCTTGAATCCTCAGCCCCAGTTTGCTTCTAAATAAAGTTTCTCTAATTGCAAGCCTTAGTTCAAAGGGGATTTTAATGTCTGCTAAAAGTTCATTTGCCGTGAGAATTTGCTTGCCCTTTACCGTTTGACGATGAAGGACAAGAGGCTTGTCTCGAGAGGAAATGCGGATCACTATTGTACCGAAACGTCGCCGAATGATATTATCCACAGCTTCAACATAGGGTGTCACAGCCTTTACAAAAAGCCCAACGTTTTCTTTCGGGTCTTTCTTAGTGGGCAGGTCAAGTTGGTCCTGGGTGATAACTAAGAAGCTATCAAGGATTTTCAGCTCTTTTACATAATACAAACGTCTTCGATAGACAAATGGACCTTCTCGATCCAGCAATTTTGGATGCACCTTAACCGGTTCGGTGAAGTTCACTTGGACGCCAGATTTTGTCACAATTGTCAAAGCACAAGCTCGATGGTTTAAAGCATACTCAAAGGTCTTGGAAAAAACATAGTTAACTGGGAACGTTGTCCGTGAGAGAACTTCAAGTCGATCGGATATCACCTGATCAATTGTCTCGGCCATGTCTAATCCCCTGCTCATACACTATCAAAACAGTGTATTATGAGATTATAAGCTTCGTGTCCAAATTATTGAATTTCATTCAATCGACTTACTCGTTTTCTTCCGTATTGTTGATGTTCTTGTTATCCGCTTTTTTCGAGGTTTTTTAGAGATTGAACGAGTTTTCAACGCTTTCCATGCTTCTGCACCCACCTTTAGCGATTCTGGTATGGTATTAGAGGATATGACATAATCTATTTCAGTAATTTCGGTTGGAACTGGTAAATTCAACTGCTCGCAGATAAGTGTACGTGTACTTACAAGACAATCACGAGGATGACACAAAGCTAATCGAAGTCCCAAGGTTTCTTCGACATAATTTGGAACCCATGAACGACCTGCACGAGGAAGATCATAAAAAGGATATACAAACAGAATGGCTGGAAACTCCGCACGCTGCGCTTTTATCGCATTATAAAGCACTCGCGCAAACAGCCATTTCCTGGAACGTTCAAATTCTACGGCGAGTAACCTTTGAGAACCTTTAGTGATAGCAAAATCGATTCGTGTCCGATCAAGTGTACGAAATTCATGCCAGCCTTCCACACTAAGTTCTTCAACCAACTCAGTGAGTCCCGCTACCAAGGCTTTTACCCGCATTGAATGTACACCCTTTAGATATTCCATAAAATAATTCATTCCGGTAATTATTTGTTTAGTGTTCTAACCGGAACTGCCTACATTTCTCTGATTGACCTGATTAAGAGATCTTGGAAGAATATTCTATTCATCAGCATAATAGTAGTAAAGCTAAGAGATAAACTGATACTCGATGAGATGGATGCAAAGAGATAAGTCACTTTCATCCGTTAGCAAGCCTACATCAATGCAAAGTGTGGTTTTCTATCCAGTCATCCAATGAGCATCTATAAAGTTGACGCCTTTAGAGTACGTCTGAGCGCCAAAGAACGGCTTTTCAGAGACGCTGATATATTACGGACGCGTCGCTGGGCGTTTCTTCTATCCTTTATTCTCAGTCGATTCATACAAACTTCAGGTGCATAACTGTAAAATCCAGGTTATGTTGAAACAACCAGCAGTTCAACATTCGTTTACTAACATGGTTTATATCGGAAACCTCAAGTGCTCCAAAGTTGATACATCAATAGCATTTGGATATTATGGGTTAACAGGAGTGGCTTCCTATATGTCAGAAGAACGTCACTTGACCATTCTTCAAATAAACGACACTCATGGCTACCTTGAACCGCATCATGAAATCTTCTGGAAAAGCGGACGTCCCACAACGCGAAAAGTAGGTGGCTTTGCTCGAATGGCAACGCTACTCAGCCAATTCGAAGTTGAGCACCCAAATGCAGTTATAACCCTAGACAATGGCGATACCCTTCATGGCACCTTCACGGCAATGAAAAACAATGGAAGAGCCATGGTACCTATCTTGAACGCCATGGCAATTGATGCCATGACAGCCCATTGGGAATTTTCCTATAGTCCGGCGGAATTTCAAAACCTAACGCACCAACTTAACTATCCTATGATAGCCATAAACTGCTTTTCCAAAGACACCAAGACTCCAATCTTTTCACATGGCACAATCATCGAACGCAAAGGGCTTCATATAGGCGTTATTGGAATCGCTTCAAACATAATTGACAAGATAATGCCCTCCTCATATAGTGACGGTGTCTATTTTACTCTTGGCAATGAAGAACTCCCCAACTATATCACACATCTCCGTGACAAGGAACGAGTCGATCTTATTATTGTGTTATCTCATCTGGGATATCCTCAAGATCTCAAACTTGTATCTGAAATCGATGGCATCGATGTCCTCCTAAGTGGTCACACACATAATCGTTTATATCAACCCGTCGTGGTGAACCGGACCGTCATAATCCAATCTGGGAGCCACGCTTCTTTTCTTGGAAAACTTGACCTCAAAATCGTTAACAATCGAGTCAAAACCTTTCGCCACAAACTCATTTCTATAGAAGAAATCACAACTCCCAATCCAGCAATTCAAGATATGATTACCGGAATTCTCTCACAATCCGAACGATCTATGCTCGATACTATTGTCGGACAAACACGCAGCACTCTTGCCCGATGGCGTTCTCTTGAATCAACCATGGACAACATACTCCTTCAGGCCTGCCAAGATGCCAGTGGCACCGATCTCGCTTTCTCAAACGGTTGGCGCTTTGGCGCCCCAATCCCTCCCGGAAATGTTACCATGAATGATCTCTATAACATCATCCCCAATAATCCGCCTATCTCTGTCTGCGAAATCACTGGTAAAGAACTTTGGCAAATGATGGAAGACAACCTAGAAAATACCTATTCCCGCGACCCCTATCGTCAACTGGGCGGCTATGTAAAACGCTGTCTTGGTCTTACCATTTACTTCAAAATTGAAAATCCCTACCGTAAACGTATCCACGAATTCTTCATCGGCGGACACCCAATAGACCTTTCGAAAACTTATCGTGCATGCTTCCTTACCGTCCAGAGTATTCCCGCTCATTACGGGACAAACCGACGTGACTTGCACCTTACCGCAATTGATGCGCTCAAACAATTTATTCAAAAACACAGTCCGGTCTCATCAACCTTGAAAGGTACTATTGTACCTATCTAGTTGCTCAATGAGTGATGTTTCGAAAATAGAAACAACTGATTTCTAAGCAATAGGTGTACCATTTTTCGGGTCTTTTCTCCGCTTTTCATATTCAGTGAGTAAGTGTTGAGTAATTGGACCAGGTGTTTTAGCCCCAACTTGTTGACCATTGATACTTTGTACCGGGGTTATTTCGCCCATAGTTCCACAGAGAAACACTTCTTGTGCCATTAATAGCTGGAAAGGTGTCATGTCTGTTTCATGAACTTGATATCCCAAATCGTGAGCCATGTCTAAAACAAAACGACGAGTTATGCTATTCAAAATACTTGCTGTCAGGGGTGGTGCATGTAACATCCCATCCCAAACCGCAACTAGCGTGGTCCCTGTTGCCTCTGCTACAAAACCACGTTGATCCAAAATAATTGCATCATCAACGCCCTGTCGATTTGCCTCTAGCGTTGCAAGGACGCTGTTTAAGTAATTTAATGACTTGATTTCGTGACTTGTCGAATCGGGAGTTTGCCTTCGAATACTGGCAATAATTGTAGAAATGCCATTTTTCGAACCATGGCCATGCATTGGCTCGACCTGAATGTTAATAATCACCACAGAAGCCTTTGGGCACTTCTTTGGGTTCATACCCAAATCGCCTTTTCCTCGAGTCACCAACAATCGAATATAGGAATCCTGATACCCATTCCGCCGTACCGTTTCCAAAATGGCATCTTTCATTTCAACTTTATTCAAGGGAATCGTTAACCACATGGCTTTTGCACTTTGATACAGTCGATCCAAGTGAGCATCAAGTTTGAAGACCACACCATCATAGATTCGGATGCCTTCAAAGATGCCATCACCATATAGAAGTCCATGGTCAAAAACGGAGATCTTCGCCTCCTGACTTGGTATGAACTCACCATCAATGTATACAACTGGATCCTTTATCATTGGAATCCACCGGTACTATATAAGGGATAATAAGAATCCGCCAATAAATCATTAAAATATTAATGGAACCACCAGCACTTTTTAAAGAAATGATTGAAACAGGCTAGAATGTGCTCAAAAACATCAAATTTTGAGTCATCAGAAATCACCATTAAAGTGTTACGGACGTGACACAATGATACAATTCAGTCTTGATCAAACGAACCGACGCATCCTCCGTCATCTTGTACGTGATGCCCGACAACCCGTGGCTCAACTCGCCCGAATCCTTGGACTCTCTGAATCCGTGGTTCGTCGCCGCATCGAGAGCCTTTTGAAAGCTGGCGTTATTCAACGATTCACTGTTAACATTGACTATGAGAAAGCTGATAATCCGATCATGGTCTTAATGGGTGTCAATGCAGGACGAATGCCTGGACCCGAAGTGGCGAAAGCTCTTCGGAAAATCGAAAATATTGTTGAAATCTATACGGTAACTGGTGAATTCGATCTTATCATTAAAATAATCTGCCAAGATATCCGTTGTTTCGAAGAAATCATCGAACAAATCCGTAACCAAGATTTCATAGAAAAAACACGGTCTTTTGTTGTTCTTAATAAAATTCGTGATAGACACTACGATGACATTCTCAAAGTGTCTCCACTAGAATCTAAACCTAGCCGTGGAAGATGAACTGGTCAAAGTAATGTATGAAGCACTATTTCAGTTCACAAGGCCACTCAATCGCTTTATCGTTCAGGATTTAACTGTTCATCCAAAAATGAAGAAAGAATAAGAGGACGTCAAAGCCAAAATTGCCTTTTATTATTGGAATCGAGCTTCTACTCCTCATTCATCAAGAATAAGCTAGTTAATCATTTATGGAGCTTCGATAACTTGAATTTCATCATCACTTTTAGCGCCCATACCGATTTCTTTAGCACGGGCTATTTGACCTAACTCCCAAACGGGTTCATTGAGTTTGTTTTTAGCGTTATAGCTTTTGAGAATTCGAACACCTTCAACATCGATGGCCACCATGTCGTGGCTGGCCATAATGACATTTGGTGTCTCAATTTGCCCTGAAACGGGACCTTTTGTCACAAAGACTTTTCGTGCATCCATAACAACAAGGGTGGGTTGGAAGTAGGAGGCAAGATCAGCAATCTTGTATTCGAGTTTTCGCATGTGCATTTTCAAGCGGTCTTCGCGTTTCAGTAATCCCATCATCACTTTCATGCTTGCCGTGAATTTCGCGAAGAAATGGGTTTTCAAACAGGGTGCTATGACCAGCTTACCAAGGTTTAAAGCTGGTTCACCAATATGTCCACTTTTCAGGTATGTACCTTGTGGAAAGGATTGCTTTATCCAGGGATGTTCATCTAAGGATATGAAATCCGCGTTCAAATCTATGGCGACATCACAGAGCCCAATCTCTTCGCCCACATCTCGTGTGCAGACGCGTTGCGTTGATGCATCCATTATCTGGAGTTTTCCTGCCCCTGCCGCAAGCAAGGTTTCACCCAAGGCTTGAATAAAATTCGCATCACTGGAGGCGGGATAGGGATCAGCCGTATTTAGGTTTGGTTTGATGGTGACCAAATCGCCGGGCTGAATGAGTTGGTCGAATCCGCCGATGAGTTCGACAGCTTTCTCAATGTCCGTTCGGAGATTCTCAGTAGTTTGTACTTTACTTACTAAGTATTTCCCTGAATGGGATTTTACTAATGTATCTGTCTGAGTTCCCATATCTGTCATTTGATAACTTTGACAGAGCTGAGCCTAATTAAATGCGCTGCCCTTACAAACATTTCTTGGCAAATAGAATTAGTTTAATGACTCCTCTTCTGTTTAGGGTAGAAAATCAATGGTATCGACCTCTAATTGATCCCAGTCCACTGTTTGTTCCAGACTTTTATGAATTATATCAAGGGCTTTTTGTCGGTCATTGGGATCAATAGCAATGAGCCCAAATGTTCTCACGCCTAGAAGCCGCTGGACGAGATGCGGTTGAAGAGCTCCATTCAAATCCTGTTTATTGGCAATGATAATGATTTCACTGGACAAGCCTTGTTCATGGAGAAAGGTGATAATGTCCTTACTTTGCAGCACATTTTCTAATGTTGAGTCAGTGACTAGAAATACAATACGGCTCCGAGAAAACAGCATCTTCCACAATTTTCGAAAACGGTCTTGTCCTGCAAAGTCCCACACCAGTAGTTCGTAGGTGCCAATGCGAGCCCCTTCGACTTTTTGGATATCAATTCCAATGGTCGGAATATACGTTTGGGGTGGTTCACCCCCATTAAGCAAATGAAGCATTGTTGTTTTTCCGACACCGCCATAACCCAACAAACTTATTTTGAGCTTCGTTGTTACATATTTGTCAACTTTCATCATGAATGCTTCAAAATCTTCTTCGTGGCAAATGACCCGCCGAAACTCAAAAGTTACTTTATCAATTCTTTCTAGAAGAGTGGTGTCTTCATCAACGGGCTCGGCACAGAGAACAACGACTCCACGTCCAAGTGGCTGTCCAATATATTTCGTTGAACCAATTACTTCAATTTGAACCATTTGACTAGCTTTTACACGGGTTGCAAATTGCTGCATTTCTTGTTTATCCACATCGATGATCCAAAACTTCTTCTGCACGACAATCATTTCTCGCGCATCAATAATGAAGACATGATGAATCATCTAATTAGCCACCCCTGCCAGTAAATCTAAATTTTCCAAACAAAGACTTTCAAGAAGTACCCTTAAGAAAGCTCCATAGATGACGAAAATTAAGAATTTTTAATAAGTTTTTCTTAGAAATAGAAATTCATTTTTTCTAATTTGTCAAGTACGAAAAGCAAGTTTTCATTGGTCAACTCGTGTGACATCAGGTTGATGTTTAATTCATTTAGTTGAGAATAAAAAAGAGGGAGAGGAAGATTCTACTCTTCCTCCTGTTTAGATTTAATCGCGTTTTGCTTTTTCGAGTTTTCGAGCGATTTCCGAAAGGATTTCACGGATTTCCCGAAGAGTCAGAAGAATTTCATCGTCCAATGTGTCAGGGAGTTTTGGTATTGGTTCCTCCCGGGGACTCACGACTTCAGTACCAATCGTGTATGGTGCTCGGAACTTTCGCAATTCTTGAAGAATGAAATCACGCAACTCCTCATAAAATTCAAAACCTTCTAATTTTTCTTCGGGACCTGATTTTTGCCCAGAATATCCAGCCGTTTCGATATTAACATTACCAATACCAAAAATCCGGTCGAAAGGTCCTGCAGTAGTGCTGATATTAGTGATAGTTCGGAAGGGTACATGCTTTCGTGTAATGCTAATAATACCTTTCCGGACATAAACCTCAGGCATTGTTTCACCTGACTTAGCAATTACCGAATATTCAATTCTTCCTACATAGAGGGGCGTTAGAATCCAAGCTGGAATCAGCCAAATTAGGTTAAATATCCACATTCCAATATTCAGTGGCACCCACCAAGCTACAAGCCACAGAAATGCACTTGGATCATCTAGACTAATAATTGAACCAATTCCTCCAACAAATACTAAGAATAGTATGTAGATGAATAGCGCTAGGATAACTTGTTGAAGCCACATCTTGTTCCGCAGAGCTTTCGAAGGTCTAAACACTCGGCCACTGGTGATCTTTTCGCCGGGAGGCTTAATCACCCGTGCTTCTTCATATTCCCTTCCCAATTATTCCACACTCCTTTGATACCGGGGTATCTCTTTCGCAGCAAGTTTATTGAAGAGTGCAATGGACTGCTTTGTCATGGGGAGCTCCTTTTCATCTGGTCGCAGTGTAATGTTATATTCATTGATAACTGCATCAAGTGTATACCGGCACTCTTGTTGTTTTGGGCACTCTGGGCATAGCTTACCAGCGTAAGATTCATGTTTATACCAGACGACAATGCCCATTGGTATTGTAAAGATAATGTATACTTGAGTGTTGGCTTGATAGTCAAACCCTATCAGAAGCCCCTTGTAATCCAACAAACTCTCAACATCTAAGCGATGACTTCGAGCATGCTCTTGCAATACTTTCGCAATCTTTTTTCTTGCACGGTTTAACACACGAGATACATACGAAACTGACCAACTCTCCTTTGTGCTCGTACTGGCAATATCGCTGGTTGATTGTCCTTGTTGGAATTGTTGCCAAACCATCTCTTCATCAGGGGAGAGAAGTCCCATTGCGTTTTCCTCGTTTTCTCTTTTTATGGCTAATTCCTGCTAGTTCAGTTGTTCAGGATTTTGCCACATGTTTACTAATTATTAGTAAACATTTATAAATTTTTGTATTCCGGAAACTGCCAACTAGACCAATCAGACATATGAAAGGCAAACAAAATAATCGCCTTTACAAATTGTTAATCTAGTCACTTTTGGTGATCCCTGTGTGTAGACTTATTCAAGGTCTGTAATTTGAAGATCATTACTTTCTGGTTGGAGATTATAATATTCCCATTTCAGCCATCTGTGCACATTTGTTTATCACAAAATGAAGATAAATGTCACAGGTCTTCTTCCAGCCTTTACTAATCGTCCATTGAGCAATTTCTTCAGGTTTGACGAAATCTACCTCACTAAGAGTCTTACAGTCGCTACTCTGAAATTTCTTTAAGAACTCTGAATAGAGTTCGTTCACCGCGTGAATGGCTCTGCTTCGTTCACGCTCGTTTAGCTCTGGAATGCCTTTTACTTTTTGACCACTCCGAAAACCAATTGCAATGCTGCTACCGATAAGCAGACCACACGAAGTCTGACCTGAAGTTATGGCACCTAAATACCCTGCCGTTGCCCAGGAATATTGTTCTGGTAGTTTCCACAGAGCCATCAGGGCTTGTAATGAGGCTTCTGCACAACTATATCGGTGCATGCGTTTATATGCCTGCGTTAAAATCTCTTCAAACTCATCTTCTTTGCCCGTCATAAAATCACAACAAGCATAATATAGCCTAGCTTGTTTTTTTAAATTCGTAGGGAACCGAGTGAACCTGACTCGAGCTAATCCCCTACATTTTGATAGCTTGGAAAATAAAAAACATTATAAGGAATTTAATGGACTCCAAACAAACCTTACCATAAATAGTAAATTGGGTGTGACTGAATGAACAAAGGAAAGGTATTGATTGGAATAATACTCGTGATTTTGGCAGCAATATTCTTCATTTTCATGCCAATTATAAATCCCCTTGGAGGATATTCTGGTGGTACAGTTTTCGCAATTTTGGGGTTAATCTCAATTGCAAAAGGACGAAAAGAGTAAGTGTTCTGGCTAAATTCAGGATAGGCGGATATTTTGAATTTTTCTAAATGAAATCAACTAGATACTCGTTACAAAGAACTCTTTTTTGTTAATGATTTTTGGTCTGTTAGCGACATAGCAGTATAGTTACATAATGTGACCTCAACATCTACATTTACTCACATTATGTGATTTCTGGTGTTTAGATTGAAACAGTATTCATGGTAGTGCTCAGATTTTTTGAACTCCTCCTATACATTCAAGAATCCAGCGAAGATGTAAAGAATTGCTCCAATTAATACACCTAAGTAGATAAGATTACTCTGGTCGCCAATTATGAAAAAGGATGCAAAAGAAACCAACCCAAAATGAACGAATATCGTAATTGCACAAACCAGCAAAAGAGTTGTGGCGAATTTCATCTGTTTTAAGGTAATTGATTTCAAGAAACTAATGGGTAAAAGTACTCCTAATATGAAACTAGCTAATACCATATAACCATGTATGAAGGCGAGGAACACGCCTATATTCACAAAACCTAGAAATGGAGAACCTTCAAAGAGAGAACGAGTGAAAATTCCTGCGCCAAAAGCGCCGTATGCCATGGACAAGGCGCTTAGGATAATGCCAACTATTATTAAATTTTGAGCAACCTGACCCCTTTCCATTCATCAAACCTCCTAATGAAAATTTAGTGCCACATATTAAAAATGATATGCTCTGTTGAAGAGGGCAACTAAAAAATCCGAAACAGCTCAGTATTGAGCGATTCTTTAATGCGTCTGTATGCATCGAGAATTATTAATCTTGATTGTAAATTTATTTTATCGCTCTTTTGGCTTCATTCATTTTTGCTTTTGCTTTTAGAATTTGCTTTATCGCTGTGGTCGGCACTTTTTGGTCGAACTTGATTTGCATGGTTCCTTTTCCGGTTTTGTAACCTTTTTCTTCAAGCATTTTGCGGTCTTTACTTTGAAGCACGCCCGCACCAAAGCCAAAGCTAACGTGGTTCTTGTATGCGGCAAATCCAGCAAGTTCACC
>JABAOF010001957.1_pt5 | contig 12776 bp, 12 predicted proteins | sample 7062171 | NCBI WGS metagenome assembly JABAOF01 (sample SAMN14538628, study PRJNA623070) | marine sediment metagenome | biome: marine biome [ENVO:00000428]; feature: marine pelagic biome [ENVO:01000023]; material: deep marine sediment [ENVO:00002113] | place: India: Gulf of Khambhat ...
CAAAGACATGTTTCCTGAGTGCGAGGTCGGCGCCATGCCGCCGTTTGGGAATCTCTATGGCATGGACGTGTATGTGGCAACGAGCTTGGCCGAAGACGATGAGATCGCCTTTAATGCAGGTTCTCACACGGAACTGATCCGAATAACTTACAAGGATTTCGAGAGGCTGGTAAAACCGAAAGTCCTCGAGTTCTCTTTCAAGCCGTGACGACTAAATCTCTTCACATAGCCAGCCCCTTTGGGATTCGCAACCGCTCTCAGCCGAATTGAGGGCTCTCCGGTTTTCGAAGATGGAGGTAATCTAGTCCTTTTCCGGGAGTGGGCCGGACGAGCACATCAGCGAGGTCAGAAGTATGGCATTGTTAACCACCACAATTGGTGCCTATCCAAAGCCTGATTATGTTCCGGTGCCGCAAAGGTCTCCAGAGGATAGTACCGATAGAAACGATTTAACAGAAACGTATGAAGCCTACTTACGCGGTGAAACGGCCGAGTTGGAGGAGTTGCTGGACCGGGCGACTCAAGAGGTGGTGCAAGAACAGGTGAGAATAGGAATTGACGTTCCCACCGATGGTGAGATTCGACGGGAGCACTATATTTATTACCACTGCCGCCACTTAGAGGGGATTGATTTCTCGCGTCTGACCGAGAAAATCATGCGGTCTGGATCGTGGAAGGCTGCCGTACCGACCATTGTCGGGCCGATCCAACCGAAGGATTCCTTTCTATCACGGGACTGGAGGATTGCCCAGTCAGCCACTGACAGGCCGGTAAAGATCACGGTGCCGGGACCATTGACAATCACGGACTCGTTGGCTGACGCGTATTATCAGGATGAGCGAAAATTGGGCCTGGCACTGGCCGAGACCTTGAAGGCTGAGATTCGAGCTCTGGGAGAGGCAGGTTGCCGGTGGATTCAAGTGGACGAACCCGTCCTGGTTCGAGAACCTGAAAAGGCGTTGGCTTTTGGGATTGAGAATTTGGAGCGCTGTTTTCACGGATTGCCTAAAGGAGTGACGACGGTCGTCCATCTATGCTGTGGTTATCCTGATCGCCTCGATAATGAGCGTTACCCAAAGGCTGATCCGAGGGTTTATTTTCGATTGGCCGCACCGCTCGATGAGACGGCTATTGACGCGGTTTCAATTGAAGATGCTCATCGACACAACGAGCTGGCTTTGTTAGAGCAGTTCAGGAAAACTCGGGTCATCCTGGGGGTCCTTGCCATAGCTCGATCTCGAGTAGAAACAGCCGAGGAGATTGCAGCTCGCGTGAACGAAGCCTTGGATCATATCGACGGGAAACGGCTCATGCTCGCCCCAGATTGCGGTTTGGCGATGTTGGATCGGGAAACGGTGCAAGAAAAGATAAGAAATATGGTTGAAGCCGCCAAGTCAGTCGAATAATGTCGTGATGTGAATCTATCAGCACCGAGGGTGGCGGGTAAAGCAAGCCAGGGGCTGATTCTCACGTATGGCTTTAACCATGCAAAGGCAGCCCGCTCGTTCAGAGAGGCCGCAAGGCTCGATCCCAATTGTGCCATGGCCCGCTGGGGAGCTGCATTCGTTCTTGGTTCCAATATCAATGCTTCCATGAACGAAGAGTCAATCCCGAAAGCATACTCAGAGCTGCAAAAAGCACTTGAGTTGGCCACTGAAGCAAGTGAAAAAGAACAGGCGTTGATCCAGGCATTGTCAAAGCGCTATTCGCCAGAACCTGTCGGGGATCGCACCCCCCTTGAAGTAGCCTACGCGGATGTCATGTGTGAACGTCGCCCAGCGCTTTCCCGACGATGCCGATGTGGCCACGCTTTTTGCCGAGGCACTCATGAATCTCAATCCGTGGAACTACTGAACGAAGGATGGTCAACCGCAGCCGGGGACGCCGGAAATTGTGAGTACATTGGAATCGGCCCTCAAACGAAATCCCAATCACCCGGGCGCGAACCATTTATACATTCACGCTGTCGAGGCCTCACCCGATCCAGAACGCGGACTACCGAGCGCCGATCGCCCGCGCGATCTTGTTCCGGGCCTCGGACACATGGTTCATATGCCCTCGCACATCTCTATAAAAACCGGACGGTATCATGACGCATCGCTAGCGAATGAAAAGGCGATAAAAGTCGACGAGGCTTACATCAGGCAGGATCACCCTGAAGGCATTTATCCGCTTGCTTACTAGACACACAATTATCACTTTCTCTGGGCAGTTGCTACGATGGAGGAGCGAAGTCAAGTGGCCCTTCAAGCTGCACGCGGTTTGGCTTCAAAGGTGGATCGCGAAACGATGCGGGAGCCGGGCTTTGGGACGCTTCAGCACTTCTTTTCAATTCCGCTCTACGCGTTGATGAGTTTCGGGAAAGGGAACGAGATTCTGAAACAACCAGCACCAGCCGAAGATCTTCTGTACCCGACTGGGGTTTGGCATTATGTCCGTGGGATGGCCTACACGAGAACGGATCAGCTGGATGAGGCAGCGCATGAGCTCGAGAAGCTGAAAAGGATCGCCTCCGACCCTTTGCTAGAACACGTAACAATCTGGGAGATCAATACGACCTCGGATCTCTTGCAGATCGCACAGGAAGCCTTGGCCGGGGAGCTCGCAGCAAAAAGAGGAGACTATAATAAGGTGGTCGAGCACTTAAGAAAGGGAGGACGCCTCCAAGATGACCTGACTTTCGATGAACCGCCCTCATGGCTTCACTCGGTGCGTCAGTCACTTGGTGCTGTCTTGCTCGAGGCTGGGCGTTCAGAGGAAGCTGAGAGAGTCTACCACGAAGCATTGAAGAGATTCCCCGAAAGCGGATGGTCTCTGCTCGGCCTTTATCAGGCAATCGCAGCACAGGGCAAAACCGACCAGGCTGAAGTGACCAAAAAACGATTTGAGAAAGCGTGGTCTAGAGCAGACGTGACGCTCAGGGCACCAAGGTTTTGAACCGGGATGACAAGAGGACTCGCAGATGGGAACGCGAAATCAGCCACGATTCGAGGGCGGTAGAAACATCATGGAAGCCAATCTTTGACGAGCACGTCGCCGCTCGACAGACTGCGGGGTTGAAGGACCTGTTTCTGTTACGAAACACAGACAACCCAAACGAAGTGGTCATTTTCTTTGAATCAGAGGATCACGCCAAGGCGCGTGAGTTTTCCGAATCCGAAGATCCGCGCGAGGCGATGGAACGGGCGGGAGTTATCGATCGGCCGGAGATCTTCTTCCTTGACGGAGAAAAATTAGAGATGGGTGACATTGAAACCAGAACGACTTGGCTCGTTTTTCTCTTGACACCGGAACCCCATTCTGATAGACAAGGTTTGAGCCCGTGCTATCGGAAGCGTCCTCGGTGCGGTACAAAGTTGCTATTTTACTTCACTTTAGCACGGGCTCTCTTTTATTATACACTCCTTGTCAACTCCATGGCAAATCCGGCCAGTGAGTTTTTCTCCCCCCTATGAAGTTCGCACTGAAAAATGCTCCTTTCGTTCTCTGGACAGAATTTTTGACCCGTTCTAAGGTTTGGTCCTTCGACCTTCAAAACTCTCCGCCTGCGGCGGATCAAACAGGCCCCTCCGGGGACAATCCCTTCGCTAAGACGGGTACCCCCCAAAAACATTCCAATGCTCACTCAAGTAGTTTTTTCAAGCCGGCCTATGAAAGTTCAGCTTTCGAGGTTGGAATGATGATGCTAGGCTGAGGGAAATGCAGAATCAGGTGAATACTCCAATTCATCTCTGGTTACAGGACAAAAAAAGGGCTGACCCTACCTCCAAAAATCGGATGGACAGGAGGTCATTTCATGAGTGACAAGTCTCAAAAACCCCACTCCCCCCTCTTCCTATCGGGGAGTGGGAAGACACAAAAAACACGCTACACCTGTATTCACAAATCGTTGGAAAGATTCGCCTTGGACTATTATCTAAAAAGAACCACTGGTGGCACGTAACGCTCTATGTTTCACCCCGTGGTCTCACGACGGGCCCCATTCCCTACGGAAGTATCACCTTCGAGAACGAGCCTCTCCCCTCCAGCCTCCAATTCGCCGGAGGCAGCGGGCGCTTTAGCCTGGCATGAAGCTGCCTTGTCAGTTTTTTGGCATTTCTCACCTGTTCCTTTCACAGTTTCTCCCTCCAAATGGCTAAAAGAAGGGGCGAGCGGGGGTATCTGATTCCCTCGTAGTGGTACATATCTTGCACAAAACCCGGAATATCACCCCCCGCAAGCGCATCTGTGTCTCCTTTCTGGAAACAACCTATAGATTGGAAGAAAACCATGAAAAAAGTATTCCCATTCCTACTTTTTCTTATCCTCCTTTTTACCAGCACAGGATTCCTTATTGCCGCTCCGATATCACCTGAGGATGTCCCTGGGCCGCTAAAGCCCTGGATCGAGTGGGTCCTCCATGGATTTGAAGAGAAGCGCTGTCCCTCTCTTTATGGTGCAGGCGATCAGCATCGCTGCGACTGGCCATCTGATCTCAAACTCAGACTGACCGAAACGGGCGGAGTTTTTAGATTGAACTGGCTCATTGTCAGCGAGGGTTGGGCTGCGCTACCTGGCAGCGCAAAGCACTGGCCTCAGGAGGTTCGGGTCGACGATCAAAGGGCGCTTGTCGCCGACCGTGATGGAAGGCCAGCAGTCTATCTGGACCCTGGAGACCACACAGTGAGCGGCGTTTTTGAGTGGGAAAGCCTCCCAGAATCATTACAGATTCCTCCTGACACCGGAATTGTCGAACTTACCATCAACAAGAAGACCATCGATTTCCCTCGGGTCGATAGCCAAGGCGCCCTCCTGCTGCGAGAACAGGTCGCGGGAGGAGAAGTTCAGGAGGAAGAAAAGAAGGAGCGTATTGGCCTGAGGGTCCACCGACGTATTGTGGACGATATCCCGCTCACCGTCATTACTCGGATCGATCTCAACGTATCCGGAAGGCCCCGTGAGGCGCTCCTCGGACGGACGCTGATCGAAGGTTACATGCCGCTATCCCTCAGTAGCCCTTTGCCCGCGAGGCTTGAGGTCGATGGTCGCCTCCGGGTTCAGGTCAAACCCGGTCGCTGGACAATTCTGCTTATGGCACGGCACAAGGGGCCGGTTCACGAGATATCCCTTTCGCCGACTGAAGGACCGTGGCCCAAGGAAGAGGTCTGGGTTTTTGATGCACGAAACCATCTCCGCCTCGTCACCATCGAAGATGTCACACAGATCGATCCACGGCAGACTACCTTACCCCCGGAGTGGCAACGATTTCCTGCATACCGAGTTCAGCCGGGCGATACACTCCGAATCGTCGAAAAAAGGCGAGGAGATCCAGATCCTGCTCCAGACCAGCTCGCCCTTCATCGGAGCCTATGGCTTGATTTCAAGGGTGAGGGCTACACCATACAGGATCGTCTCACTGGCACCATGACGCGGGGCTGGCGCCTGGAAATGAACGCGCCCATAGAACTCGGGCGCGTTCTGGTCGACGGTCAACCCCAATTCATCACACGCATTGGCGAGTCAGAACGTGCCGGCGTTGAAGTCCGACGCGGCCAGATTCAGCTCCTCGCCGACAGTCGTATTGCCGAACGGCCGTCGCGCCTTCCCGCTGTCGGGTGGGACCACGATTTTCATCAGGTTCAGGGAACACTGAATCTACCACCTGGCTGGCGCTTGCTCGATGCTACGGGTGTAGATCAGATTCCCAACACCTGGCTGAAGCAATGGACTTTGCTTGATCTGTTTCTTCTCCTGATCATTGCTCTGGCGATTGCGAAACTCTGGAAATGGCCGTGGGGGATCGCGGCGCTGGCCACGCTGGTCGTGATCTATCACGAACCCGGAGCGCCCAAGTGGGTGTGGCTCCATCTGTTAGGAGCGATCGCTCTCTTGAAAGTCCTTCAGACGGGCCGATTGCGAAATCTCGTTCAGGCCTATCGAACGGTGAGTATGGTGGTCCTCATCGCCTTTACTGTCCCCTTCATGGTGATCCAGGTCCGGCAGGGCCTGTTTCCGCAGCTTGAAAAACCCTGGCGTGTTATCGCCCGTGGAGCCGCCGGGGTGCCTGAAGAGCCGGCGCTTCAGCAAAGATTAGAGATAGAGGGCACGCTCGAAGAGGAATTCGCAGACCGGGCTACTCCTGAAAAGGAGTCCTACTACAAAGTCCCGAGTACGGTCACCAGAGAGAAGCGATATAGATCCCGATTGGATCTGTCGCAGATGGCACAGGTCGATCCCAATGCAAACATTCAAACTGGACCGGGCCTTCCTGTGTGGCAGTGGAGATCCATCCCCATGCGCTGGAATGGGCCTGTAGAACGGGATCAGGAGATCCGTTTCATCTTTCTCTCACCTGGTGTGAACACGGTTCTCGCTTTCCTCCGTGTGGTGCTTCTGGCCATACTGGTTATCCGTGTACTCGATATTCGGTATACTCGGGGGAGTGGACTCGGATTCGAATTCTTTAGGACCGCCGCGCGAACAACAGGCGGTATCATGCTCGTATTCTCGCTTCTGTCATTTCCAGGCCATGCGCAAGCGGGTATTCCCTCGCCAGAACTGTTGAACGAACTCCGAGCCCGCTTGCTGGAAAAACCCGAATGCGCACCCAACTGCGCCACGAGTCCTCGTCTGCGGCTGGAGGTCGCGGCAAATATCTTACGTGCGCGGATGGAAGTGCACGCCTATGCTGATGTTGGGGTCCCCCTGCCTGGACGCCTACAGCAGTGGCTGCCTCACATCGTTCTCCTCAACGGTGAACCCGCACAGGGCCTCTTCAGGGGACCGGCAGGACATCTCTGGATCGCCCTTTCCACAGGACGTCATCAGATCCTCATGGAAGGTCCCTTGCCTAACCGCGATACCGTGCAGATCCCCCTTCCCCTGAAATCCCATGCCGTGGAGGCAATTGCCGAAGGCTGGCTAGTGGAAGGCCTTCACGAAGATGGTGTGGCTGACGATAATCTGCAACTACGGCGTTTGGATGAGAATAAGAGGAAAAAACTCGAAGCAACCCTTGAACCTGGTACGCTGCCTCCCTTTGTTCGTGTGGAGCGCACACTCCTACTGGGTCTGACCTGGCAGGCCGAAACGAGAGTCCTTCGGGCGAGCCCCAGCGGAACTGCTATCGTGCTTGAAATCCCCCTCCTCGACGGGGAGTCTGTCACAAGCGCGGATGTCCGGGTCGAGCAAGACCGGGCCCTCATCAACATGGCACCTCAGCAAGCTCAGGTCAGCTGGGTCTCTGTCGTTGAAAAGAAGAGCGAGGTAGCTCTGAGAGCATCGGACACCACTTCTTGGACCGAAATCTGGCGCCTCAATGTGAGTCCGATCTGGCATGCAGAGTTAGAGGGTATCCCGGTGATACACCATCAAGGCCAGGCTGGCCAATGGCTCCCAGAGTGGCGACCGTGGCCAAATGAAACGATCACCCTGAACATCACCCGTCCTGAGGGGATACCCGGGAAGACCGTTACTGTAGATAGCAGCCGTTTACTCATCTCTCCGGGCCTTCGCGCAACGGACACCACACTAGGCCTCAGCCTGCGAAGCAGTCGCGGTGGACAACACAGTGTGACCCTGCCAGAAAATGCTCGACTCCAGCTCGTGAAGATCAATGGCAAAAGCCAGCCAATTCGTCAGGAGGGACGTGTTGTTACGCTGCCGCTCACACCAGGAGCGCAGTTCATGGAACTCCAGTGGCGACAATCCGATGGCATTGCGAGCCATTTCAAGACGCCTGCTGTGGACGTGGGGATTGAGAATGTCAACACCCAGGTGCAGGTTAGAATGCCAGGCCGTCGCTGGGTGCTTTTCACGGGTGGCCCCCAGCTCGGTCCAGCCGTACTCTTCTGGCCTTTCGTGATCGTGATCTTGCTCGTCGCTGCTGGCCTTGGACGTGTGACAGTTACACCGCTCAAAACCTATCATTGGGTCCTCCTGGGTCTTGGACTCACCCAGGCTCGCATCGAGATTGCGATGTTGGTTGTGGCCTGGTTGCTCATTTTGGGGTACCGCAAACGGCTGGACAAAGAGACGGGAAACGCCGTCTTCAATCTGGCTCAATTGGGATTGGTGATTCTATCTGCCCTTGCTCTGTTCTCCCTCATCTATGCTATCAGACACGGTCTCTTGGGCCGTCCAGAGATGTGGATCATGGGGAACGCGTCGAACAATTATTTCCTTCAGTGGTTTCAAGACCGATCTGAGGCAGCAGTTCCCCAGGCCTGGATATTCTCGGTCCACATTCTTTTTTATCGCATCGCCATGCTCGCGTGGGCACTCTGGCTTGCCTTAGCTATGCTTCGCTGGCTTCGTTGGGGCTGGGACTGCTTTAGCCACAACGGCATCTGGCGCCCAATTACACTCATAAAACCGAAGAAGAAAGTCAAAAAGGGAAAGGAGGATTCTCTGGAGCTGGATGTGGAAGAGTAGAGCGTCACAGTGCCAAATGACAAAGCCCAAATGAGTGCCAAATTTCAAATGACTGCAAGGAAGTAATCGTTTGATCGAGCCAGTCTGATGTTGCTTGACTTAGCCATCTAACTCACAGACTATTGGCAGAACTTCGAAAAGTTTTGACATCTAAGCATTTAGATTTCATCTGACATTTGGATTTTGACATGTGAAATTGAAGCCTTACCGATAGACTTCTTCTTGACTTTTCCTCCCTGTGGAATGGGTGTCAGGTCTTGACAGGCTGACCGAGAATGGCATTTTTGGGCGATTTCAACTCGCTAACTACCTGATTTCATTGGAGTCAGTTTCACAAAATGTGAATTCTCGGTCACCCTGTTGACATGAGACATGAATAACAGGATCGGGACTGCTCTTGCCTCTTGCGATCAGAAGCAATCCGTGCGTTTTTGCGAAAATGGGGGGCGCAGTTCAATTTGTTGAATAACTTCTTACCGTAATCGCTTATCCTGGTCCGATCCTGTAATATAGGGAGGGTTCCTGCTTTTTGAAAAAGATCTTCTTTGACATTCGAAAATCGGATCAAGAACTCTATGGGATTTAAGTCCACGAATTCAGCAAGGTCCCCAAAGTTCCTGCTCTATCCGGCCTTTCAACCTATCAGCAAACGATATTTAACAGTTTCTTTCTTCCCGCTGGGGAGAGGCCAAAGCCGTCAAGCTCTTCCTGAAGAGCGGCACAGCTGCCGTATCTTCCCACGTATCCGTTCACACGGGCCACGGCTGTGGACGCAACGAAATCCTCAATTTTAGGATACATGGCGTTGAACTCTCTCATGAGCTCTGGCTGTTGCCGCAGATAATACTTCTGGTGGTAGGCTTCTGCGAGATAAAACCCGGAGAACGGAAGAATCCCCGTATGGATCTTTCCCCTTCTCCTTTTCGCCTCACGGTCCTTTGTTTCCGAAGCCAGCTTTTCCTGGAACTCGTTGTGGTAAAACACTGCGGCCATGTATTGTCGCGACCAGGACCGTCTTCTTGGATTGTGGCTTTCCCAGAAGATATCCAACAGCTCCTTGTATGATACCTGAGTCGGATTATACTCAATCTGGATCGCCTCACTGTGATCGCCAAGACCTTGGTACGTGGGGTCCTTTTTCTCCCCCCCTGAGTATCCGACACGGGTCCCAACGACGCCTTTGACGCACCCGAACTGGGCATCTGGTCCCCAAAATCAACCGAGTGCAAAAGTCGCCGTTTCTGTTCCGGCGGGTCTGGAGGCATCCAGGGGCGGTATTGGAACATTGATCACCTGGCTGTGCTCTGTCATACTGATTGTTTTTTCCCCTGCTATCGCCTCTGACCCTCTGCTTCCTGTATTCAGCCGGTGGGCCGTGAGAAAAGAGGCGAATCCACAGCACGCAAAGCCCATCCGCTTGAGGAAGGTTCGCCGACCTAGACGGTTATCTTCAGAAAGGATCCGTCTCCGGATCACTTCGAGCTCTCTCTTCCTGGGATCCACTTGCAACCTCCGTTTCGCTTTCGAAATCATTCTGCGGCAATTTTCTCTGCCGAAACAAATGTCAACGCAACTGAATTGATGCAATATCTAAGGCCGGTGGGCTGCGGGCCGTCATTGAAAACGTGCCCGAGATGAGAGTCGCACCGGTTGCACAATACTTCGGTTCTTTTCATGGAAAAGCTGTAATCCGGAGCCGTCTTGATATGGTTTTCGGCAATCGGCGCCCAGAAGCTCGGCCAACCCGTCCCAGAATCGAACTTTGTCGCCGAACTGAATAGGTCTAAGTCACAAGCGGCACATCGATAAATGCCCTTGCCTTTGAAATCATGGTATTTGCCACTGAACGGCGGCTCAGTACCCTTTTTTCGCATAACCCTGAACTGCTCCGGCATTAGCAATTGTCGCCATTCTTCCTCGCTTTTAACGATTTGCCCAGGCATACTCATTTCTCTCCCTTGTGCCAGGGCTTCTTGGAAATACTCAAGGTCTGAGAAGATTCTGAGTGCTGGGATCCCAATGAAAAGGGTGAAGCCCAATTGCTTGAGAAAGGACCTTCGACGGAGAATTGAATCGGCTTTTACTGATCTTGACTCCATGTGTAACCTCCTCCATATCGATCTGATCATCACTACTTTGCTTTCAGATCAATAATACTCACTGAGGGTAAAGATGCGATAAAGGATTTGTAAAGATTCGGTAAAGTTTTTTGACCTCATTCATCACTCGTTGCTAATCTCCGTTCACAGTGATTTTCTGAACATACTTGACCCAATCATATCCATAATAGCCTTCTGCGACCACGCGCAGCGGAAACCCATGCCTCCGTGGCAGAATCTCTCCGTTGACCTGGTAGGCGAGAAAGACCCGGTTGGAGATGACATCGTCCATGGGAAAACTCTTTACCTTTTCATAGGAGATTAACGGCCCATGAATCGTCACGGTCCGGGCACTCTCTCTGACACCCACCTTTTGGAGCAACGTCTGGATGGAGAAACCCTTCCACCGGCCGTGATTCGCAAAAAAGCCTGGACAGATAAGCAGCACATTTCTCTCAATTGTTGGGATCTCGAGGAGTTCGGGATACTTCAGACTCAACGGCTCCCTCACAGCGCCCGAGATTTCTAACCGCCAGGTGTCAAGATCTACCTCATGGTCTGTCGGCCCCATGGTCCCGAATTCCTTCAAAGGAGTGACCTCTAGGTTTCTGGTGTCCAAAGAACTGGGGTCTTCCCTGATGAGGCTTTCCCTCCCGGTACCTTTGGGCAGGGTCGTCTTTCGAGCCTCTGCGTATCCTCGTCGGAGGATGGAAAACAGAGGATTGAACAGAATGCCTAGGCCGACAAGAACTCCCAGTGACGATTTGAGAAAATGTCTGCGTTTTTTCATGTCCCCTCCGTATGGGTTCTTGGCCCGGCGCAGTCCTAGACTGTCGCCTGAGCGTAACCCGTCAGCCCGGGGAGGCCTCTTTCCGGATCAGTGTGCCGAGCTCCAAATTACTCCTCTTGCGCACGTTAACACCCCTCAATTCATTATAACCTCCCTTTTTTGAAATCTCAGCTAACGGGCCTCGGCACCTAACCCCGATCTCAATCAAGGCTGTATTTAACACGACACTTTAAAGGACGGTGAAAGGGAGTGTAAAGATTTCGTAAAGATTAGCGGGAGAGAGACGGAATATCCGTAGGGAGGGTGAACCAAATCCGCACCTGACCAGAGGAAACCTCGGCCCCGACCTTCCCACCGTGGGCCTCGACCAGTTCCTTAACGATGGCAAGCCCGATGCCCGCCCCTCCGTATTCTCTGGAACGAGATTTCTCCCCTCGGTAGAAGCGTTCGAAGAGATAGGGCAGGTCATCCTCGAGAACCCGCCCGGCGGTGTTGGCAAAGGTCGTCTTGATTTCTCCAGGTAACCGTTCGCTGGAGATCGTTATCTCTCCTTCGGGAGGTGTATACTGAAGGGCGTTTTGAATTAGATTCCGTAATACCTGCTCCACCTTGTCCGGATCGGCCATCACCCGTTCCGTTCGGTCAGTGTAGACCTCTTCAACAGAAATGCCTTTTGCCTTGAATTGAGACCTGAAGGGCCCCAGACACTGTTTAACGAGGTCCGGAAGAATCACACTCCGCAGACGGACGGTCGCACTGGCAGCGTCCGCCTTGGCGAGCTCGAGGAGGTCCTCGACCAACTTCATAACCCTGAGGGTTTCCTCATAGATTAAGTCGAAGGTTTCCTTCGAAGGGTTCGCCACACCATCTATTAACGCCTCAAGATATCCTCGAATGTTTGTTATGGGGGTTCGAAGCTCATGAGCCACGTTAATGACCATGGTCTTTCGCAAGTGCTCGAGTTTCTGCAGGTTGTCCACCATTCGGTTAAACGCCGCGGCCACTTGTCCGATTTCATCTTTTGATGAGACTTGTATCCTCTCGGTATAATCCCCGAACGCGATCTTTCTCGATATCTCCCTCATCTGCGAGAGGGGGATTAGGACCTTTTTGTTGAGGAGAACACTGAGGATAACCGCTAGCGTCAGGGCAACGAGGCTGGCCCAAAGTAAGTACCGATGAATGGCTTCGAGAAACATCCCATGCGTCTCTGTGGGGGAGATATTATACTTTTTCATCAGCGCCATGAAATAGTCCGCGGCAAGGTAATCGATGGCCAGCCAAACCACGAGGATCACCACACCAATGGCGAGGACATTGATACCCAAAAGCTTCCACAGGAGCCGACTTCGCATACCCTTCCCTTTATCTTACTCTCCATCGTTTTCGGCAAATCGATATCCGACGCCTCTCACAGTCAAGATATACTTGGGGCTTGATGTGTTTTCCTCAATCTTTTCCCTGAGTTTCCCGAT
>JABAOF010043704.1_pt1 | contig 12776 bp, 12 predicted proteins | sample 7062171 | NCBI WGS metagenome assembly JABAOF01 (sample SAMN14538628, study PRJNA623070) | marine sediment metagenome | biome: marine biome [ENVO:00000428]; feature: marine pelagic biome [ENVO:01000023]; material: deep marine sediment [ENVO:00002113] | place: India: Gulf of Khambhat ...
ACAAACCGGTTTCTCGTTGCCTGGGAGGATTTGCGGGGTGCCAATAGTGACATTTATGGCCAACTGGTGAATGCAGACGGTTCGCTGTATTCCACTGCTGCAGACACGAACTTTTCCATGGCAGATACAGCATACGATCTATCCAATACATCAGTGGCGGTGAATTCCTTCTGCGCCACCTTTTTAACCGCTTACCAGTGGTTTGAAGGCAGTGATGTATACATTACAACGGTACCGGTGGGAAGCTGTAGTCCTGCCCGGGGCTTGTTGACCTTTCCACTGGGAAACGACAACGGGGTGACCCCTGAGACGGGTAGTGCGGGTGATACGTTTACCTTCACGGTCAACTACTGGGGTCAAGCTGCTCCGCAGCTTGCAGAGCTTTGGATGGACCTGGACGGTGACGGCAGCTACTCTGAGGAGGCATCTTCCGCTACCGTAATGTTCCCAGGCGCATTCCCGGGTTCGGATATTCCTGTGATGAGTCTCATGCTGGTCATATCGGGGATTGCGGGTTTGGTGGTTTTTATTTTGCGTCGTCCCCGCTGGGGAGTGTATTCTGCCTTATCTTTGCTGTTCATTGTGGCATTTATCTCGTTCGGTATACTCACTGCATGCGGAGGGGATGGAGGGGATGAACTTGTGGTTGAGCGTTTTGCCATGACCGAAGACGATACAGCTGATACCAACTGTATGGATGGTAAGCTGTATACCGTAAATATTACGCTGGAGAACGCCGGTTCATACGCCTACACCTTTGCCTTTCTCGACTGGAATGGCTTTGTCACAACTGGGCAGCCGGTGCAGATCAGAACGGTGACGGTACAATAACAGTATAACAATTATCGGAGCTTCATTTACAGCGAAAGGGGGTATACTCAGATCATTACAATTGTGATGATGATGTAGCGTTTACTGGAACTGAATTTCCACCTGGTCCTGCAGCTCTACCCGGATACCGGGAATATCCTTGATTATTTCCTTGGTTTTTTCAATGGATTCGGTGTCTTCAGTCGCGAGCTTCCTGAACAGTTCTTCGTTTTCGATTATTTTTGAGAAGTCCATATCTATTAAGGTGACCTTTGAGCCTTCCAAGTAGGCAGCGTTGGAGCTTATAATTGTACCGTCCACTTCAAGCGCAATGTGAATTCGCATGCCCCTGAATATCTCCTTCAGCATTTCGATCATCTCCTCATCTTTCGCTGCCGGAGCTTCTGTTTTCTCCCTCTCTTCCATAGGGACGGTTTCCTCCGTCTCTTCCGGAGGGTTAAAAATGGTGAGCAGGGAGGTCTCTGAATCAGAGCCCTTTCTGAATTGAAAGGTTATGTATTCCGTTTCCGGAGCATCCTCTCCGGTAGTATCGGTCGAGGGGACGTTCTCATCAGGATTTTGGTTGACCACAAGGTTATTGATGTCCTTAAAGCTGAAAACAGCCCTGTATCCCTGACCCTTTTCAGATGAAAGCTCCTCAGCAGATTTGAGTGTAACCCCTTTTCCCATGGCAAGAGCCTTTCGCTCGAGCTTTTCCATATTGATCAAACCTTGGGCCTGCTCATTTTTGTCACCAGGTGTCTCGGCAAATCCCATGAGCATATTAAGTACATCGGTTTTCATGAGAAATGTTTCCTCAACTTCACCGCTTCCATCTCGATTTACCCGGATCAGTGTTGTGCTCTCGACACAGCTGGCAATTGTTACTGAGATGACCGACAAAAAGATTAGTTTTATCAGGGTTTTCATTGTGTTTTCCTTTCAGTTATGATAGAGCAGTTATATCGTATTATACAATAAACAACTGTCTTCCTCCATTGTTAATAGTGCCGTGAAGCTTGACGGATCATATTGAAGCGGTTATCGTAAGCTTGGACAGTAACTCAACATTCTCAGAGGTATGTACTATGCTTCTTACTGGCGACATTGGAGGTACAAAGACCAATCTTGCAGTATACACTCCGGAAAAGGGTCCGCGAGCACCCCTTGTTCAGGAAACATTTCCGAGCAACAAGTATCGGAGTCTTGAGGATCTGGTGCGCGTTTTTCTCGAGAAAACCGGGCGCACCCCCTCCTATGCGAGTTTCGGTGTTGCAGGTCCCGTTGTACGCGGGCGAGCCAGTGTTACCAATTTGCCCTGGGAGATAGAAGAGACCAGTCTCCAAAAGGTCTTTCATTTCAAAGCGGTTCGTCTTCTGAACGATCTCGAGGCTGTTGCCAACTCAATACCGGTACTCGGTCCGGATGACCTCCACGTTATCACCAGTGGTGAACCGGTTGAGGGGGGGAACATCGGGGTTGTTGCACCGGGTACAGGTCTGGGAGAGGCTTTTTTGGTGTGGGATGGGGAGCGGTATCAAGCACACAGCTCGGAAGGGGGGCATGCCACCTTTGCGTCGATGAACGAGCTTGAGGGGGAATTGAAGACGTACCTAATGAAGCGTTTTAAACATGTTAGCAATGAGCGCGTCTGTTCCGGTCTGGGTATTCCAAATATTTACAATTTCCTAAAGGATAGAAAGTATGCTCCAGAACCGGGCTGGCTTGCGGAAGAGCTTAATGAAGCGGCTGACCCGACGCCGGTTATTGTTACTCATGCATTCGGGGAAGGGAGAAATTGCAGGCTCTGTACCGAGACGTTGCGTCTGTTTGTTTCGATACTGGGTGGAGAAGCGGGGAATCTTGCTTTAAAGGTTCTTGCCACAGGCGGTGTGTATCTCGGAGGTGGTATACCACCACGAATAATCCCAGCACTGGATCGTGGAGGATTTTTCGAAGCCTTTTGCAGCAAGGGTAGATTGAAAAAGGTTCTCGAAAAAATTCCACTGTATATTATAATGAATCCGAAAACTGCCCTGCTCGGATCTGCCTGTTACGGTTTGGAGATGATACATAGAGACAGAGGATAGGAGGATACAATGCAGATTGCACTTGGTAGCGATCACGCAGGATATCATTTGAAGGTGGAGTTGAATCAATACCTCGTGAAACAGGGTCACGAAATCATCGATGTGGGACCCTACAGCTCGGATCCGGTTGATTATCCGGATTATGCGGAAGCACTCGGAAAGGTTATCCTGGAAGGACGGGCAGAGAGAGGCATACTGATCTGCGGGAGCGGTGTCGGGGCTTCAATGGCGGCCAATAAGATTCCCGGGATAAGAGCAGGGCTCTGCCATGATACCTATTCGGCTCATCAGAGCGTTGAGCATGATGATGTAAACGTGCTCGTGTTGGGATCGCGGATAATAGGCTCAGAACTTGCACGTGAACTGGTACGAACCTTTCTGGGTGCNNGTGAAAACCTTTCTTGGTGCGAAGTATACTGCAGAGGAGCGTCATCAACGCAGGTTGAAAAAGGTTCTGGAGATGGAGAAGCGTTACAGGAGTGGAAAGGTTGCTCGATGAAGGGTACTGGTTTAAATCTACTCGGATCATACGGCCTCTGGGCATCGAACTTTGCTGGAAAGGAACCGGGAGAGCTTTCACTGCTCAATTCTAAATGGTCCAGTATGGAAGAGCTGAGGCCAAAGGCCCGGCGTAAGGTTCAAGAGCTCATTTCGATGCCAGCCATCGTGAAGAAGCCTGCGGTTAAAAAGATCAGAAGTTATCGGTACAATGAACTCCAAATTGAAGAGCTCACATGGCAGCTTCCCTATGGTCCTCCAACAGAAGCGGTATTTATGAAACCGGCCAGATCTGATAGAGCACTTCCAGGCATTGTCGCGTTGCACGATCACGGTGGTGTGAAATATTTCGGTAAACGGAAGATTATGAGAACAGCTGAGAAGACCCATCCCCTGATGCTGAAACATCAAAGGGATTATTATGGAGACAGAACATGGGCAAATGAAATAGCAAAGCGCGGATACGGCGTTCTCATTCACGATATATTTCCCTTTGAGAGCAGAAGGATCGCTTCCTCGGATATACCAGGTTATGTGGTCACTAGGATGATGCAGCCACCCCTTCAAATAAAGGAGATGACGCCCGAGGACCTGCTTCGGACAGAGCCGATCACAGATTTTGAAGTTTCCAGCCGCGAAGGGGAGGAGGAGATCGCTGCATACAATAGCTTTGGTGAGCAGCACGAGCACATCATTGCCAAGGGTCTTTTCTCCTCGGGCCTGACATGGCCGGGGCTCTTCATTGCTGAGGATCTGTTTGCACTCGAATACCTCTGTTCCCGGCCCGATATTGACCAGGAGCGAGTGGGATGCTGCGGGCTCTCGGGCGGCGGAACCCGCACAAACCTCCTTGCTGGTTTGGACGACAGAATACGATGTTCCGTTACAGCCGGTTTCATGACAACCTGGAGGGATTTTGCCATAAACGTCAACTATACGCACACATGGATGATCTATATACCCCTTCTGCCCAGATTCATGGATTATCCTGAAATACTAGGAATGCGTGCTCCTCTTCCATCACTCGTTCTTGCCACTGACAGGGATCCGCTGTTTACTCTGGAGGAGGTAAAAAGAGCGGCCTATATTCTAAAAAGCATATATGCAAAGGCAGGAGCAGCGGATTCATTTAAATTTTCTCTCTATAGAGGACCACATAAATTCGATGTTCCGATGCAGGAGGAGGCTTTCCGGTGGTTTGACCGCTGGTTAGAGTAGATAACATTACAATGAACATTGCAGTATATAAGACAAAAGAGGAGATGGGAGAAAGGGCAGCCTCTCATGCTGCACAGGAAATAGAATCGGCGATCACCAGCAGAGGAGAGGCGGTTATCATACTTGCTACGGGCACGAGTCAGTTCGAAACCCTTAAAAAACTGACCCTTTTCCCAGGGATTCACTGGGAATGTGTTGTGATGTTTCATCTTGATGAGTATGCGGGGGTTGCAGCTTCCCACCCTGCAAGTTTCATAAAATACCTCAAAGAGCGTTTTGTTGAAAAGGTTGGAAAATTAAAGGCAGTCTACTTCATAAACGGCAATGCAGCAAATTTGAATTCTGAATGTGAACGTTTGGGCGATATTGTTAAAATGTACACCGTTGATGTTGCACTCATCGGTATTGGTGAAAACGGTCATATAGCCTTCAACGATCCTCCGGCTGATTTTAATACTGAGAACCCCTTTATCGTTGTGGAACTTGATCCGAACTGCCGGAAGCAGCAGCTCGGCGAGGGTTGGTTTGAAGAGCTTGGTGATGTCCCGCGTCGGGCTATCTCAATGAGCGTTCGTCAGATAATGAAGAGTAGAAGTATTATCGTATCTGTACCGGAAAAAAGAAAGGCCCAAGCAGTTGTGAATGCCCTTGAGGGGAAAATAACCAACAGATGTCCAGCTTCCATTTTACAGCGGCACCCCAAATGCACGGTCTATCTTGATCATGATGCAGCGTCTCTGCTTTCGAGGACTTAAAAAATTCTCGAAGATCCTGTCAAGTACTATGGATATACCAGGATTTATCGATTTACAGGTCAACGGTTACCGGGGTGTTGATTTCTCGGACCCTGAACTGTCGGAAAAGCAATTTCGAGATGCATGTCAGGAACTGTGTCGCAGGGGAACTGCCGCTTTTTTGCCTACCCTTATAACCGGTCCGACAGAGCTCTACGAGCGAAACCTGCCACTTATGGCTTCATTGATGGAAAAACCAGGTATAAAGGGTCATGCACTGGGATTTCATATTGAGGGCCCATTTATATCATCCATGGACGGTGTACGGGGGGTACACAACCCTGAATGGATTAGGGAACCTGACACGGATTATTTCGACCGTATGCAGGAGCTTGCTGATGGGAAGATCAGGATGCTAACCATAGCGGCTGACATCGAAGGGGCGGCATCACTGACACGCCATGCAGTCATGCATGGCGTCACTGTATCGCTCGGACACCACCTTGCACTTGATGAACACCTGCTGGATCTAGGCCAGGCAGGTGCGAAAGCGCTCACCCATCTGGGGAACGGCGTGCCCAGGATGATGAACAGACACCACAATCCAATCTGGTCTGGATTGTCACAGGATACGCTCTCTGCCATGATAGTGACTGACGGGCACCATCTACCAGGTTCTCTCATTAAGATCATCATTCGGGTCAAAGGCGTTGAAAAGATCGTTGTCGTAAGCGACGCTTCACCGGTTGCAGGCAAACCGCCTGGAAGGTACAGAAGTATGGGTATGGAGGTGATACTCGAAAAAAACGGGCTTCTTCATGACGCCCAAAGCGGGTATCTTGCCGGTTCATCCTCGACTATACTGGAATGTATGAATTTTCTCGTATCACTGAGTATATTGGGATACGAGGATCTATTGCGCGTGGGCTTTTACAATCCCCTCACATTAATCGGAATCGATCCATCTGCCATAGAGGCTTCAGTACCCATTATTTTTAACCCAAGCAGAGAAAGATTCATCCCNNATTCTTGCTTCTGAAGCCTGGTATGAGCACTTTAGTGCAGTTCACTATAAAATAGGAAGGCGTTGTGGAAATTCTGGTATGCATCAAGCAGGTGCCTGATACACAGAAGGTGAGAATCGATCCCGTGCGTGGAACCCTTATACGGAAGGGAGTGCCAAGCATCACGAACCCCCTTGATGAGAGCGCCCTCGAACTCGCCTTTGAAATCCGCGATCGGATGGACGCAAGGATTTCTGTCCTTACCATGGGAATTCCAGATTCTGAGTGCATTCTGCGAGATACCCTTTCACTCGGAGCTGATAGGGCCTTTTTACTTACCGGTAAAGAGTTTGCGGGTGCCGATACGCTTGCAACATCCTACGCCATTAGTCGGGCCATAAAGACAATCGGGACATTTGACCTTATTATCTTCGGCAAGCAGGCTATAGATGGCGATACTGCACAGGTGGGTCCCGAGGTCTCGGGGCAGCTCGGTTGGCCGGTAGTGACTTTTGTGCAGAAGGTACTGGGTATCGAACGCGGGCATATAAGATTGGAACGTATGATAGATAATGGGCGGGAGGAGGTACGGGTTGATTTCCCAGCATGCATCACTGTAACCAAGGCTCGTCAACGGCTTCGTATGCCCACCCTTGAAACGATTCGGCACTCTTTCGATCTGCCGGTAAAAAAGTTGGGGGCCGAGGATATCAAGGCAGATCCTGCGCAATGCGGGCTCAAGGGCTCACCGACACGTGTTAAGAAGGTATTCTCTCCACCGAGCCATTCAAATGTTCAGTTTCTTGGAGAGGATGTCGATGCGGCGGCTTTCCAGTTTATCGGTGTACTGAAGGAAAAGGGTTTGTACGGTTAAGGAGGAGGATTTTTGGATTACAGGAACGTGTGGGTACTCGTTGAAAGAAAGGGGAAGGGAATTCATCCCGTCACTTTTGAGCTACTTACCAAGGGACGCGAATTAAGCGATGCTTTGGGTGAGAAGCTTGTAAGTGTGATGTTAGGTGCTTTAAAACCGAGCGAAGGTGAAACGCTTACATCCTATGGAGCGGATGAGATCCTGTCCCTTAGGGCCATCACTTCTCCAGGCTTGAGCTGTGAGGTTTTGGCTGAGCTGATCAGCCGGGCAGTTGAGGACGAGAAACCCGCAATTTTACTTGCCGGGGCAACGGCTTTTGGGCGAACTGTGATGCCCCTGGTAGCTGTAAAGGTAAAGACTGGTTTGACTGCAGATTGCACCCAGCTGACGGTCGATCCTGATAGACGGATACTGTTGCAAACACGGCCGGCATTTGGTGGAAACATTCTGGCCACCATTGAGTGTGCGGATGCAAGGCCGCAGATGGCTACGGTACGTCCGCATGTACTGAAAAGTGTAAAAAAGAACGGATCAGAGAGTACACAGGTTGTATCGAAAAAGTACCCTGTTTCTGTGCGGAGAGTCACCGAAATTCTCAGAACAGCTGAAGAAGAGGATGTGCTTGATATATCCCTTGCAGATATCATCGTAGCTGGTGGGAGGGGCCTTGGAAAGGCGAAAGGATTCGAGCTTATCGAGAAGCTTGCGGACAGGCTCGGTGGTGTGATCGGAGCGTCACGGGGAGCTGTTGATCTTGGATGGATCAGCTCAACCCATCAGNNCGGTAAGCCCAAAGCTCTATATCGCATGTGGGATTTCAGGAGCTGTTCAGCATCTGGCAGGTATGAAAAGCTCCAACACGATTATTGCGATAAACGAAGATCCCGATGCTCAGATATTCAAGGCGGCTGATTACGGCATAGTTGGAGATCTCTACGAGGTCATACCCAGAATACTGGAGGAATTTGATCGAGGTGAACAGAGATAGTACAGGAATATACAAAATAACCCCTGATCCGGGGGGAATGAAAATTGTCTATGGGAAGGAAAAGATACTTGAGAACTATCCCGACTATCTCAAAGATGAGTCGAATACGCTCGGTTCGGGCGTTGAGGTACTCTACTTCCCCAATTCAATTGAAAACATCTCCTATGCGGTTAGCGAGGCAATAAAAAACAGGAAAACCCTTACCATTTCTGGGGGAAGAACGGGTATCTGTGGTGGAGCTGTACCCTGTGGAGGGTACCTCATTTCCCTGGAAAAGATGACAAAAATTCTGAACTTTCGAAAACGAATGGGCGAATATGAGCTTACGGTTGAAAGTGGCATTCGGTTGGACGACTTGATACAGTTGCTCCAAAAAAAAGAGCTCGGAATCGAGGGCGATGCTGTAGAGGAATTTACGTCTGGAGTGAAGAATTTTTTCCATCCACCCGATCCGACTGAAACATCAGCAACACTTGGCGGTACAGTTGCAACGAATGCCTCGGGTGCAAGAACCCTTTACTATGGACCGACCAGGGATTATGTAACGGCCATCGAGGTAGTACTGCCCTCTGGAGAGCTGTTGAAGATCAGGCGCGGGGAAGTCAAGGCCAGTAATGGAATGTTCACCATTAAGAAAGGGCAGGGAAGACCGCTTGTATTACCAGCTCCGAGTTACATGATGCCAAAGACAAAGAACACCACAGGACTCTTTTCGAGAAGGTCCATGGACCTGATAGATCTCTTTATTGGGAGCGAAGGCATACTCGGTATAATTGCCACCGTTACACTCCGGCTTATTGAGGAACCGCCCGGAATTTTCAGCGCTGCCGCTTTTTTTTCTTCCGAAAAAGATGCGTTGCGCTTCGTTGTCAAAGCTCGAAGGGAGGAGAGACCTCTTGCCCTCGAATATTTCGACGCAGAATCTCTCCAACTTCTCGATGAACAAAGAAAGCAGCAGGGTCCTCTCTCTGAGATTCCGGAGATACCGGAATCCGCTGGATGTGTGTACTTTGAGTTCCCTTACGGGAACGAGGAGGAGTTGAACACGGGGGTTCTTCGCTGGTCGGCGCTTATCAGGGATTGTGGGGGTGATCACTCTGGCTCATGGGGTGCTTTGACGAAGCGTGATCAACAGAGACTTAAGTCTTTTCGTCATTCTCTACCCGAATCAATTAATAAGATTATTGCGCAAAATAAACGGGACGATTCACGGATACATAAAGTGGGGACGGACATGGCGGTTCCGAACAAAAGTTTGGAGGTGATGATGGACTACTACAGGACCGTACTTGAAGGTGAGAAAATTCGACATGTCATATTCGGACATATCGGCAATAACCACCTCCATGTCAATATGATCCCATCGAGCTACGATGAGCTGCTCCGTGCGAAGGAGCTCTATCGTAGTTTCGCCCGGAAGGCGGTAAAACTGGGTGGCTCTGTATCAGCTGAACACGGCATCGGGAAGCTCAAAAGGGATTTTCTAAAGATTCAGTATCCTGAAGGAGCAATCGAAGAGATGCAAAACATAAAGGCTGTTGTGGATCCAGATGGCGTTTTTAATCCTGGCAATGTGATTTAGTTTCTGTGGTATGCTGAATCCGTTCTGGTTGCCAGTGGCGAAAGAGCTAAGGGAGGAAAGAGGTTATGGGTTCGGAAGGGGTTGTATCGGAGAAACGTACAGTTGCTCCATTTCATAGTCTGCGTTTTGGCGGTATAGGGTCGATTCAGATTTCCAAAGGCAAACCTCAGTCTTTGACAATAGAGGCACCGCAATCCATGTTTTCCAAGATAAAGACTGAGGTAAAAAATGAAGTGCTCCATATATCAATGAGCTATGTTGCGCTTCTTTTCTATATGTCTGTCTGAACTGAAATTGATAGTGACGATGGAGGACATACGGGCCTTACAGCTAAGCGGTGCGGGGAAGATAGAGGCTCAGGACCTGGAAGGTATAGACCATATTGATCTCACTATGAGCGGTGCAGGTAAGATGCGACTTGGATTGGGGGCAAAAAAAATTTCCGCCCGATTAACAGGAGTTGGGACTATTGAACTTTCAGGGACTGCGGATCAGCTCGAGATTTTTATGAGTGGTGCAGGATCACTCAACGCACTCGATCTCTTTGCCGAAAAATGCGCTGTCAGGTCGAGCGGAGTTGGTTCGTGCGCCCTCTATGCAGTTAGAGAACTCGATGCAAATATTAGTGGCATCGCTAATGTGCGATACGGTGGTAATCCTGCGATTAAAAGCGAGATCAGTGGATTGGGAAAACTTGTCTCGATAAAAGCTGCTACAGGGCAGAAGGGGAAATAGCCTTTTGAACTTGACACCTTTCATAGTATATTATGGCGGATATTAGGGGTAAGACTTTCATGAATCTGTTTCCTATTTTCCTGAGGATTCAAAAAAAGAAATGCCTTGTTGTTGGGGGAGGGATGGTTGCCGAGAGAAAGGTGCGGAGCCTCCTCATTGCTGGTGCGGAGGTTACCGTCATCGCTCCCCAGTTGACAGAGGAGCTCAGTAATTTGCTGGGGCAGGGACGCATAATGCACATAGAGAGAAATTATCGAGAGAATGATATAGAAGGGTTCTACCTCGTTATTGCATCAACTGATTCACATCAGACAAATAAAAGTATTTATCTCGAAGGTGAAAAAAGTGGGATTCCCGTAAACGTCGTCGATGATTCCCTGAATTCGAGCTTTTTTGTACCGTCCCTGATCAGACGGGGAGACCTGCAGATAGCACTGTCCACATCGGGAACTGCACCTATTTTCGCAAAGGAGTTGCGAAAATACTTTGAAAAAAAGCTTTATCCGGAACTGGAAAGTGATATGGAGGATCTGGCCCGCCTGAGGAAGGATATTATCCAGAATGAGGGTAAGCGGGGAGTCAGCAAGGATCGTAGGTTCAGAGAAATCCTGCTGCCAAAGATAGAGGAAATACTGCGTAAAATTAACGGTCATTAGGAATAAAACGGGGAAACACTCATGTCTGAGCGTAAAAAAGGCGTCGTTTATATTATTGGTGCCGGACCGGGCAACGAAGGGCTTTTTACGCTCAGAGGATTGGAGCTTTTGAAAAAGGCTGACATCGTTCTCTACGATAATCTCGTTAATGAAGACATTTTGAAACACTGCCGTGATGATGTTGAAAAGATCTATGTTGGGAAAAAGGCTGGGAGTCACAGCTTTAGCCAGGCAGAGATAAACAAACTCATTGTACAGAAGGCCACTGCCGGCAACAGGGTAGCTCGATTGAAAGGGGGAGACCCCTTTGTGTTCGGGAGAGGTGGAGAAGAGGTACTGGAAGTTGCCAAACATAACATTGATTTTGAGATTGTTCCCGGTATCACTGCAGCTTCAGCTGCATCCTATGCTGGTATACCACTGACACAGAGAGGCATTAATACAGCTGTTGCATTCATTACAGGGCATGAAGACCCGGAAAAAGAACAGAGCGGCATTAATTGGGAAAAGCTTTCAACAGCTGCCGGCACACTTGTTTTTTATATGGGTGTCAAGAACCTGCCGGTAATCGTATCCAATCTCATTGAGCATGGTCGAGCACCTGAAACACCAGTTGCTCTCATCCGGTGGGGGACGATGAATTTTCAGCAAACGGTGACCGGTACCCTGAGCGATATAGTCAGTAGAGCAGAGGAGAGTAACATCGGCCCCCCATCAATTATCCTTGTTGGTGAAGTCGTTTCGCTGCGTGAGCGCATGCGCTGGTTTGACCGAAAACCGCTCTTCAACCGAAAGATTGTGGTAACCCGTACACGGAGCCAGGCTTCTGCGTTGGTAATGTCGCTTCGAGAACTTGGCGCACATGTGGTTGAGTTTCCAACAATAGAAATACAGCCTACAGAGGATCGGTCCCTCATGGATGAGGCCATAGCTCAGATTGATGTCTATTCATGGATTGTCTTCACTTCGGTGAACGGTGTTGATATATTTTTCAATAGACTGTTTGAGCTCGGAATGGATGCACGAATTTTACGCAACGTCAAGTTTGCAGTTATCGGATCTGAAACCGACGGACATCTGAAGAGATACGGCATCGTTTCTGATCTGGTGCCCCGAAAATTTACCTCAGAGGGACTTCTTGACACATTCAGGCAATTGAAAACAGACTATAGCGGAGAAAACCTGCTTTTTCCGGTATCAGAAATCGCAAGGGATATCCTTCCCAAAGAACTGGAAAGGATGGGCGCACAGGTCAAGGTTGTATCCGTATATAGGACCCTGATACCGGAGTATTCCAAAAAGCAGATCGATACGGTATTTGGGTTGGAGCCGGACTTGGTGACTTTTACGAGCTCTTCAACGGTCACGAATCTTGTCCGTATTTTGGATGGTCACCCCAAACAGAGGTATCGTGAGCTCATACGGGGAGCTTCCATTGGTCCAATAACCTCAAGGAAGGCTTTGGAACTCGGAGTACGGATAGTTGTGGAAGCCCGGGAACACACGATCAACGGGCTGGTCGCGTCGATCGAAAATTACACCTTAGAGAGAAGCCATTGATTGGAATTTCAAAATTGTACTGCGGGT